>Ga0194137_10002658_pt1 | contig 10459 bp, 6 predicted proteins | sample TARM_MetaG_T3_14_FD_134025 | JGI IMG/M metagenome (GOLD analysis project Ga0194137, IMG submission 134025) | Freshwater microbial communities from Pennsylvania, USA, analyzing microbe dynamics in response to fracking - TARM_MetaG_T3_14 (version 2) | ecosystem: Environmental > Aquatic >...
GATGCAGCACGGCAGGGTGGTGGAGCGGGGGACTCCCGAGCGGGTGATCGACGCGCCGGAACATCCCTACACCCGCAAGCTGTTGGAGGCCGTGCCGTCTCCCGGGGATCCCGAGCGGCGTCGACGGTAGGGGTGGAAGCGCCCTTTGAGGGCGGGATTGAATTCCGTCCCCGCTCAAGCAAGCTTGCCCCCCCTTGGGCGGAAGCAAGCTGCCGCACTCCACGGCGGCTTCGCCGCGTCGCGGCCCTGGGGGGGGGCGATGCTCGGTTCGGCGGGGCGGTCGAATGCGGAACGAGAAAAATTCCGCATGTCATTCTGTCTAAAAAACACGGAATGACTCGGAACAAGCCCTTGTGGGGAGCGGGCATCTATGGTGAAATCGGGGCATGATTGATTCTCCCTCACATCTTCTGGAAGACCGCGCGGCCGAGTTGTACCCCTTTTTAAAGGAGCTGGAGCGGAGCGGCAAACGCGGCATGTTGCATGGCGAGATCGTGCAGGCGCTGGACGCGTATTTGGAGACCGAAAAGGGAAAAGGGGTGGGCGGCACCGAAACGGAGGACCTCCTCCGCCATACGGAGGAGGCCTGCCTGCGGGAGGGCTGGATTTATTTGGCGGTGCGCCTGGAAATCGCGGAGTGGCGGTATCTGCGGGTGCAGACCGAACCGATTTCCTGCGACGAGATTTCGGTGGAGGAGTTTCTCTCGTTCAAGGAGACCACGGCCCGGCCGGGAACGATGGAGGACGAGTGGGTGTTGGAGGTGGATTTATCACCCTTCGAGCGGGGCTTTCCCATGATGAAAGAGGTGGGGTCGATCGGCAATGGCGCGCAGTTCCTCAACCGGCATCTGGCCCACAAACTTTCCGGGGAAGAGAAAAACCGGTTGTTGGAGTTTCTGGTGGTGCATCGATACCGCGACACGCCCCTGATGCTGAACGAGGCGGTGGCGACGGTGACGGATCTGCAGCGGGCGTTGCGCGGGGCCAGGCGTTTTCTGGACAAGCTCCCGGACGACACCGAATGGGACGCGTTCGCCGGGGATCTTCCCGGGAATTGTTTCGAGCGGGGCTGGGGGCGCACGGCGGCCGATATGCGGGAGACGGTGGATCTGTTGTTGGCGGTGCTGGAATCGCCCGCGCCGCATCAGGTGGAGGAGTTTCTGGAACGTATTCCGATGCTGTCGAAACTGGCGATTCTGTCGCCGCACGGGTTTTTCGGACAGAGCGGGGTGTTGGGACTGCCGGACACCGGCGGGCAGGTGGTGTACATTCTCGACCAGGTGCGTGCGCTGGAGGAGCAGATGCGCAAAGACCTGTACCGGCAGGGGCTAGATCTGGAACCGAAAATTCTGGTGGTCACCCGGTTGATTCCCGAGGCGGGGGAAACTTCCTGCAATCAACGGCTGGAACACATCGCGGGCACCCGGAACGCCCACATCCTTCGCGTGCCGTTTCACACCGAAACGGGAGAGGTGGTGCGGGAATGGATTTCGCGTTTTCAGATCTGGCCCTATCTGGAGCGTTTTGCTCAAGACGCGGAGCGTGAGTTGCGGGCGGAGTTGGACGGCAAACCGGACATGGTGATCGGGAACTACTCCGACGGCAACCTGGTGGCCTCTCTGCTGTCGGCCCGCTTCGGAGTGACCCAGTGCAACATCGCCCACGCTTTGGAGAAAACAAAGTATCTGTATTCGGCCCTGCATTGGCGGGAGCACGAGAAGGACTACCGATTCTCCTGCCAGTTCACGGCGGATTTGATCGCCATGAACACGGCCGATTTCGTGATCACCAGCACCTACCAGGAAATCGCGGGCACGCCGGAGAGCCAGGGGCAGTACGAGAGTTACAGTTCGTTCACCATGCCGGGGCTGTACCGGGTGGTGAAGGGGGTGGACGTGTTCGATCCGAAATTCAACATTGTGTCTCCCGGCGCCGACGCGTCGGTGTATTTCCCCTATACGGAATCGGAGCGCCGACTGGACAATCTGCACGGAGAGATCCGGGAGATTGTCTATGGAAAGGCCGGTCCCGGCGCGCGCGGGGAGTTGAAGGATCCGGACAAGCCGCTGCTGTTCGCCATGTCCCGGCTGGACCGCATCAAAAACGTGTCGGGTCTGCTCGAGTGGTTCGCGGAAAGTCCGGACCTGCGCGAGCGGGCGAATCTGTTTCTGGTGGCCGGGAAAGTGGATCCCGCGGAGTCCTCGGACCAGGAGGAGAAGGCGCAGGCCGAACGGATGCACGAGCTGTTTGATACGCACGGGCTGGACGGCGAAGTGCGGTGGGTGAACGCGATGTCCGACAAAGTGTTCAACGGGGAGGTGTATCGGTTTGTGGCCGACAGCCGTGGGGCGTTCGTACAGCCCGCCCATTTCGAGGCGTTCGGGCTGACGGTGATCGAGGCGATGACCTCGGGGCTGCCGGTGTTCGCCACCTGTTATGGGGGTCCGCTGGAAATCGTGAAGGACGGCGTCTCCGGATTTCACATCGACCCCGAACAGGGAGAGAGGGCGGCGGAACGCATGGCGTCCTTTTTCGCGGACTGCGAAAACGATCCCCATACCTGGGAGCGGATGTCCGAAGGGGCGATCGCCCGGGTGGAGGAGGCGTACACTTGGAAGCTCTACGCGCGTCGGCTGTTGAAGCTTTCCCGGATTTACGGGTTCTGGAAGCACATCACCCGCATCGAGCGGGAGGAAACGCGGCGGTATCTGGAGATGTTTTACGGGCTGATGTACCGTCGCCGGGCCGGGTTGGAGGAGTGAGCCTCTCCTGTGTTTGAGTTTATCGGGTTTTACTGAGTGAATTTCATTTCATATGCACGCGTGAACTACAAAGATGAGTAAAAAAATGTGTGCGGAACAAAAATATTTGTGTATAGTGGAGGCGTGAATGTTCTTATATCCTGGATTGGCCATACTGACCTGAAGGCGCTTGCGCCTGAAGTGCCGGACAGAATGCGGAAGCGGATTTCGGATATTGTCCGAGGTCGGATGGATCCCCCTGAGGATGGAAAAGGTCCGTTGAAAACCATGGTGGAGGCGCGTGAATTCGATGCCATTCACTTGTTGGCGGACATTCCGGCGGACATAGCAAAACGCTTTGTTGCCTGGCTTGGCGTTCCCGCCAAAGTTCACAAAGTGGATGTCCATTCTCCCACCAATTACGAGGGTATTTTTGAGACGGCAAGCAGTGTGCTCGAGGGCATTCTCGATGGGCCTGGAGACATGGAGCCCCATTTCCTGTTGAGTCCCGGTACTCCGACCATGGCGGCGGTATGGGTTTTGTTGGGCAAGACCAAATATCCCGGAAGATTCTGGCAGACCTGGCAGGGGAGAGCTACCGAGGAGCACATTCCATTCGACATCTCCCTGGACGTGATACCAAAACTCTTGCGGAGTGCGGATGGTCATTTCCAGCACTTGGCGGCACGTGGACCTTCCGAGTTGCAAGGGTTTGAGCAGATTGTCGGGGACAGTCCTGCTATTCGGCTTGCGGCGGGCCGGGCCAAAAAGGCGGCGGTGCGGGATGTGCCGGTATTGCTGACCGGTGAGAGTGGTACGGGGAAAGAAATGTTTGCACGCGCCATTCATCAGGCCGGGCATCGGCGGGACAATCCTTTTCTAGCGATCAACTGCGCCGCGCTCCCCAAAGCATTGCTTGAGTCGGATTTGTTCGGTCACGTCAAAGGCGCGTTTACCGGAGCGGACAAAGTGAGGGACGGTGCCTTCCGCCGGGCGGACGGAGGCACGCTGTTCCTGGACGAGATTGGAGAGTGCGACCTCGATATTCAAGCCAAGCTGTTGAGAGTCTTGCAACCACCACCCGGAGAAGGACCCTGCGTGCGGGAATTCACCAAAGTGGGAGGGCATCAGGTGGAGCGCGTAGATGTCCGCGTGGTGGCCGCGACCAACCAAAGTCTGGTGGAGCGGGTGGCCGGAGGCGGTTTCCGAGAGGATCTATACTACCGACTCGCGGTCATCACCCTCAAGCTTCCGGCCCTGCGCGACCGGGGTTCCGACACCTTGATGATCGCCGAACGCCTGCTGGATCGAATCAATGCAGACTTTGGGAAGCAAGAGCCTGGGTATGGACATAAAAAACTTTCTTCCGGTGCAAAATATTTTATTCGCTCCCACGGTTGGCCGGGAAATGTACGCGAATTGTACAATACCCTTTTGCAGGCCGCGGTGATGAGCGAGGGGGTGGAACTAACCTCGGAGGACTTGCGCGCGGCGGTTCCCGAGGCCGTGCCTAAAAACGGGGCGGGACCCGACCTGCTGGAACGCCCCCTTGGAGAGGCATTCGACCTGGATTCATTGGTGGATACGGTGCATCGCCACTACCTCGCTCGCGCAATGCGCCAGGCCAACGGCGTCAAAACCCGCGCCGCCGAACTGCTCGGTCTCAGCAGCTACCAGACCCTCGACCACCGCCTCAAGACGCTCAAGGTGGAGTGGGAGGAATAATGTTCCGAACCCGCGCACCCCGCTCTTGGCACAGCCGTTGCTATGTGCTTCAACCATGCAGGGAAATGATTCCATCATGACATCCAAGAATTTTGAATTTTTGAGGGCCCACAACCGTGAACTCGCCGAATTGGCCGCTTTTGCGGAGCGGTATGTCTTTTCGGACCCTGCAAGCGCCATGGTCAAGCTGAGACTGTTTGGCGAAAACATGGTGAAGGACTTTTTCACGTATCATCGCTTGCCCCGTCTGCCTCAGGCGAACTATCTGGAGCTGCTGAAATCGATCGAGGAGCAGGGACTGGTTCCTCCGGTGGTGCTGACCAAACTTCATACCTTGCGCACGCAGGGGAACCGCGCGGCCCATGGTAAAAACACGGGGATGCGAAGCGACAACGCCCTTTGGGTGTTGCAGGAAGCCTTTGATCTGGGCAAATGGCTGGCCCTGAGTCTGCACGGGGATGCGCAGGTCCAGTCGCTGCGGTTCGAGAATCCGGAGCCCGACAAAGCCAAGTCGGAAATGAAGCAGGCCAAAAAGGAGGCTCTGCGCAAACTGGCGGATCAGGAAATGCAGATGCAGGATCTGCTGCGGGAACTGGAGGAGGCTCGTCAGAAGGCGGAAACCGCCGAGAAGACGCTGGCCGAACAGCAGAATATTTTCGCCCGGACCAATCAGGCGGCCAGTTCACTGGACTTTGATGAAAAGACCACCCGTGACCGACTGATCGACCTGTTGCTGGTTCAGGCCGGTTGGGACGTGGCTCCGGGTGAGAAAACCACCTCCGAGGTGGGAAAAGAGGTCGTGGTGTCAGGACATCCGACGGATACCGGAAAGGGAAGGGCGGACTACGTGCTGTGGGATGACAATGGGAAACCGCTGGCGGTGATCGAAGCCAAGAAAACCTCGGAGGAGGCGTCCAAAGGCCGTACCCAGGCCAAATTGTATGCGGATGCGCTGGAAGCGGAGCATGGGCAACGTCCGGTCATTTTCTACACCAACGGTTATGATATCTTTCTTTGGGATGATGCCAAAGGGGAAGTGCCCCGACGGGTGTTCGGATTTTACAGCAAAGACAGTCTGCAGCATTGCCTGTGGAAAACGGAGGAGCGGGGGGATGTACTGGCGCTGGCGCCCCGGACCTCCATTATTGACCGCCGGTACCAAATCGAAGCGGTCAAGCGAATCTGTGAACAGTTCGCGAACCAGAGGCGGAAGGCGCTGATCGTACAGGCCACCGGCACCGGAAAAACCCGGGTGGGGATTGCCCTGTGCGAGCTGCTGATGCGGGCGCACTGGGCCAAGCGGATTCTGTTCTTGTGCGATCGGCGGGAGCTTCGCAAACAGGCCAACAACGCCTTTGCCGCTCCCTGGGCGGAGGGGATCAACCATGAGCCCCGGGTCTATGTCACCTCGGCCACCGCGGATGACCGCCAACCTTCCATCTACCTGGCCACCTACCCGGCCATGTCCAAATGCTACCAGAGTTTCGATGTGGGCTTCTTCGACCTCATCATCGCGGATGAATCCCACCGCAGCATCTACAACCGCTATCGGGATCTTTTCCTGTATTTCGATGCGCTGCAGGTGGGACTCACCGCCACGCCCCGCAACGTGATCACCCATGACACCTACCGCATGTTCGACTGCGAGGGGGACAACCCCACCGCTCATTTTTCCTATAACGAGGCCATTGAGCACGTGCCGCCGTACCTCTCCCATTTTGAAGTGGTCAGCCACACCACCAAATTCCTCCGCAAAGGCATCCGTTACAAAGACATGACCCCGGAGCAGCGGAAGCAGCTGGAATCCCAGATGCAGGATGCGGACAAAGTGGATTACAGCAAGGAGCAGGTCGACAAACAGGTGTTCAATAAAGACACGGACCGGAGGATTCTGCGGAACCTGATTGAAAACGGCATGCGCGGCCCTTCCGGGCAGCAGGTGGGCAAAACCATCATCTTTGCCCGCGACCACAACCACGCCGTGCAGATGAGGGATCTGTTCGAGGAGATGTACCCCCAGTTTATGACGCCCCGCAAGGAATTCTGCGCGGTCATCGATAATTACGAGACCCGGGCCGAACAGCTGATTGACGACTTCAAAGGGGATGGTAAAAACGACAATCTAACCATCGCCATCTCCGTGGATATGCTCGATACCGGGATCGATGTCCCCGAGGTGCTGAATCTGGTGTTCGCCAAGCCGGTGAAGTCTTACGTGAAATTTTGGCAGATGATCGGGCGCGGCACCCGGCTCTGTGAAAACCTTTTTGGACCCGGCGAGCATAAAGAGAGCTTTCAGATCTTTGACCACTGGGGGAACTTCGAATGGTTCGGAGAGGATCCGCCGGAGGTCGAGCCCACGGTGAAAAAATCCCTGCTCCAGCAGTTGTTCGAAACCCGCATCGAGCTGGCGGAGACGGCCCTGGGCCAGCAGGACGTGCATGCCTTTTATCTGGCCACCGAGCTGTTGTACAAGGATGTCCGGTCCCTCCCCGACGAAACCGTTCATGTGCGCGAAAAATGGCGGGAGGTGAAAGCCGTGCAACGGGAAGGGGTGATCCGTACATTCGATGCCGCCACGGTGGCGACTCTGCGCAATACCCTGGCTCCGCTGATGCAATACCGCAGTCTCGACGGAGTGGAGGAGGCGTACCGCTTTGACCTGCTTTGCGCCAAACTGCAGCTCAGCCTGTTGAAGCAGGATGCCGCGTTCGAGAGCCATAAAGAACAGCTGTGCGAACAGGTGGGTCAGCTGCCGGTCAATCTGGAGCAGGTACAGGCGAAGAACAAATGGATCCAGAGGGTGAAAAGCAACCGTTTCTGGAATTCGGGCCATGTACAGGAGGAGCCCGCACCTTACCTGAAAGCGGCGGAACCGCATGCCCCCTATGGATCATTGCCCGAAGGACCGGTGGATGTGCACCGGCTGGAGGAAATCCGCCGGGAACTTCGGGGAATCATGCACTGCCGGAACAAACCCAGAGTGGACAGTGTACCACCGCTGTACATCGACGTCACCGACAGCGAGGAGATCCGCCGCAACGAGGTGGTGAAACTCGACGGACTCGACCTGGCCGCCTACCGGCACCGGGTGGAGCATGTGCTCAAAGAGCTGATGGTGAAATCCGAAGTGCTGCGCCGCATTCATGCGGGGGAATCCGTCGATTCCGAAGAGCTGAAGCCACTGATCGAGGCGGTGCTGCTGCAGGAACCCGACCTGAATGTGGAGGACCTGCTGGTACACTACCCCAACCGCGCCAACCGTCTCGACCTCGCCATTCGGCAGATTATCGGACTGGATGCGGAGGCCGTGGATCGGGTGTTCACCCGCTTCGTTCAGAAGTATCCCGGTTTGAGCTCCCACCAAATGCGCTTTCTGGCCTTGGTGCAAAAACAGTTCGTCCATTACGGACGCCTGGAGATCGACAAGCTGTACGAGGAACCCTTTACCCAACTGCACATGGAGGGGGTGGACGGCGTCTTTTCCGATGACCAGCAGATCGACGATCTGCTGGAACTGATCACCGAAATCAACGAACTCGCCCCCGGGGAAGTGTCATGAGCGAACGCTCCCTGGAGTGCGGAAGCTTGCTGCCGCCTTGCAGGAGGGAAGCTTGCTTCCCGATTGAGCGAAATGCCCCCGCAGAGCTAGCTCTGCGCCCCCAAAGCGGCAGCAAGCTGCCGCACTCCATGATTTCCTCCCAATCCCAAAATTTCCCAATTCACACACCATGATCAACGGCACCCTCAAAAGTAAAATCGACAAACTCTGGCTGGACTTCCATTCCGGCGGCATCACCAATCCGCTCACCGTGATTGAGCAGATCAGTTTTCTGCTCTTTGCCCGCATGCTGGACATGCGGGAGATGGCGGCCGAAAAGCGGGATGCCCGCACCGGGAAACAGGGAAAACGGATTTTCCCGAAAGAACTGCAATACCTCCGCTGGTCGCATCTGATTCACCTCGGTGCGGAAGAACAGCTGCGCATTGTGCAGGGCAACCGCAACGCGGACGATCCGGTGGAGTGGAAAGGACTCTTTCAATTTTTCCGGGAGGACGTGGTGAGCGGCACTACTCTGGGGCATTACCTCAAAGATGCCCAGTGCGTGATCCAGAAACCGGGCCTGCTCAAAACCGCCATGAACGCGGTGAACGAGCTGCCGCTGCATCTGGGCGACACCAAGGGCGATCTATACGAATATTTGCTGAGCAAACTCACCACCGCCGGGGTGGCCGGACAGTTTCGAACCCCCCGTCATGTCATCCGCGCCATGGTCGAGATGCTGGACGTGCGTCCCGACGAGACCGTCTGTGACCCCGCGTGTGGCACCGGCGGTTTTCTGATTGAGGCTATGGAATACCTCAAACGCACCCACAGCTCGCCGGACCTGATCAAAGAGGAAGTCGATCCCGAAACCGGGGATGCCATCCTCGACGACCATGGAAACCCGGTGCGCAGCTACCCCGGCGATCAGCTGGACGAATACCGTGCGCATATCGACCGGGAGATGTTCAACGGCTTTGATTTTGACAGCACCATGCTGCGCATCGCCGCCATGAACATGATGCTGCACGGAATTGAGAATCCCGTGATTGACTACAAGGACTCGCTCTCCGAGCAGTCACAAGTCGCGCAAAACTATGCCGAACATTTTAATGTCATCCTGGCCAACCCGCCCTTCAAAGGCAGCATCGATCTCGATTCGGTCTACAAATGCCTCACCAGCGTCACCAAAACCAAAAAAACCGAACTGCTGTTTCTGGTGCTGATTGAGCAGATGCTCAAAAAAGGCGGCCGCGCGGCGGTGGTGGTACCCGACGGCGTTTTGTTCGGCAACAGCACCGCCCATCTGGCCGTGCGGCGCATGCTGATCGAAAACAACCAGCTCGACGGCGTCGTCAGCCTGCCTTCGGGCGTGTTCCGTCCCTATGCCGGCGTCAGCACCGCCATCTTGCTGTTCACCAAAAGTGGAAAAACCAAAGACGTCTGGTTTTATAAAGTGGAGAACGACGGCTACAGCCTGGACGACAAACGGACACCCGTGAAAGAGGATGATCTTCCGGATCTTCTGGAAGCCTGGAGAAGCCGGGACGCGAAAAATCATACGGACCGCAAAGCGAAGGGCTTTTTTGTACCCAAAGCTGAAATCGAGGAGAACAAATTCGATCTGTCCTACAACCGCTATGCGGAAGTGACCTACGAAGCAGTGGAATACGATCCGCCCAAAGAAATCCTGGGGAAACTCCGGGCGCTGGAAAACGAGATTCTGGCGGATCTGGATGAACTGGAGGCGATGCTTTGATGGAGGTGCAACAACTGTTGTGGAGCGCGGAAGCCTTGTCCGCCGTAGCCCGCAGAGCGAAGGAGGATTGCTTCCGCTTTGGATACCGCAGCTTGCTGCGGAGCGGCAAAGAAACCCGAACATGCACATTGCAAGGCTTGTGGAACCCCCGGCAAAGCAAGCTTTGCCCACCCCAAAGCGGAAGCAAGCTTCCGCACTACGCCACGGCGTACAAGTCCAAAGGCTTCGCCCTCGGGCCGGGGGTGAGCATATGAAGGCGGTGAACCTCGAAGAAGTGGCATTGGTCACTGCGGGACAGTCAGCACCACAAAATGCAGATGCTTTTGGTGAACGAGGGCGCCCGTTTATTCGGGCTGGAAGTTTGGAGGCATTGTTGAATGGATCTGACGAATCCGTTCTTGAGAAGGTAAGTGAAGAATCAGCTGGAAAGCATAGGCTGAAACTCTTTCCTGAGGATACAATCGTCTTTGCGAAAAGCGGAATGTCAGCCAAATTGGGGCGTATTTACCGCCTGAAGTCGTCTTGTTATATTGTCAGTCATTTGGCTGCAATTGTACCGGGAGAAGGAATTCATCCTGGATATATTCAACGATGGTTTGAACAGAATCCTCCTTCAAAACTTATCCCTAATTCTGCATATCCTTCGATTAGACTTTCTGCAATTTCTAAGATGAAAATCCCCCTCCCACC
>Ga0194137_10002661_pt1 | contig 10453 bp, 10 predicted proteins | sample TARM_MetaG_T3_14_FD_134025 | JGI IMG/M metagenome (GOLD analysis project Ga0194137, IMG submission 134025) | Freshwater microbial communities from Pennsylvania, USA, analyzing microbe dynamics in response to fracking - TARM_MetaG_T3_14 (version 2) | ecosystem: Environmental > Aquatic >...
AATAGGTGAATCAGGAGGCGCGTCAAAAGAAGAAGCGCTCCAATACGCAGGCTTTGATTCCAACGAATTCGACATGCTCATTCAGTTCGAACACTGCTGGGTCGATACGGACGATTCCAACGAACTTACTCCTGGCAAATGGGCCAAAGGGGAAGTCGACGTCCCTGCAATCAAGCACAGCTTCAGCAAATGGAATGAAATATTGAAAGGCGAAGGGTGGAACGTCATCTACTGGCACAACCACGACCAGCCGAGAATCGTCTCCCATTATGGCGACGATTCCAAGGAGTACTGGAAAAAAAGCGCAAAAATGCTTGCCTACACCCTTTACATGCTTCCAGGCACCCCGATTGTCTATTACGGTGAAGAAATCGGCATGACCAATGTCGATTATGAATACCTTGAGGATTTCAAGGACGTCGAAGTCTTCACCGAATACAAGAACTTCATGGAACTGGGCGCGTCCCACGAAACCGCCATGCAGGCTCTTAGAGACCGTTCGCGTGACAACGCGAGAAGCCCGATGCAGTGGGACGATTCATCCTACGCGGGCTTTTCAGAGAAAAAACCGTGGATGCCTGTCAATGGCAACTACAAAACGCTCAATGTGAACAATCAAAAAGAAGACGCATCCTCAATTCTCTCCACCTACAAGACGCTTCTTTCCCTGAGAAAAGAAGAAGCGCTCGCCCATGGAGATCTCACCTTCCATGACCTTGATGATCCAAAGAACTTCGTTTATGAAACCACAGGAAAACACCATGACTATCTGGTGGTTGCAAACTTCAAAAAAGAAACGGCAGCGTTTGATAAGACGCTCCTTGAAGGCTACACGCTTTTCCTTAGCAATCAAAGCGATGTGGACGCTTCCAGCGCTACATTAAGTGCTTATGAAGCGCGCATCTACAGAAAAACGAAATAACCTGGCGCACCTGCAGCATTGCAGGTGTGTTTTTATTCACCAGGAAGGGTGAAGTGGTATAATGAAATCAAACTGCGAGGTGAAATCATGAAAAAACTCATGCATGAAATCAAGGAAGAACTTCTCACCGTACTAAAAGGAAAAACGCTCGATGTGCTTGTACCTCCGATTCTTTTCGCCATATTGAGCGGAAGACTCGATCTGATTTACACTGTCGCCATCGCCTTTTTAGCGTCTTTTTTCTTCACAGTCTATAGAATCATCAAGGGCGCCAACTTCTTTTACGCCCTCGGTGGAATGGGCGGTGTCGCTATCGCGACCGCACTTGCGCTTATCAGTGCGAATGCATCGAGTTATTTCATCCCCGACATCATCGGAAGCACCGTGCTCATCATCACGACGATTGTAAGCATCATCCTGAAAAGGCCTATCGCCGCGTGGGTCTCACACATCGTTCGCGGATGGGAAAAAGCGTGGTTTTTCAGAGACGACGTACGCCCTGCCTATAGTGAAGTCAGTATTTTCTGGGGCGTGATGCTCACCATCAGGCTCGCACTTGAAATCGTCCTCTATTTAAGGGGGAATGCACAGACACTCGCCTGGGCGAACGTGGTCCTTGGCGTGCCCGCGACCGTCATTGTGCTCGTTATTACCTATATTTACGGCATATGGCGGCTACATACCATGAAAGGCCCCGGTGTCGAAGAATTTAGAAGAGGAGACAAACCCCCTTACAAAGGACAGACTCGTGGGTTTTAGTGGAAATATGGGGCGCTTTGTTTTATAATTGAAGTAACATGTTCAAGGAGGGGTATTTTGACATTCACGATGTGGAGTTTTGGCCATTTTTTCTTTATCGCGTCCCCTATCATTCTTGCGTTTTTGCTTTATTTTTCAACCAGGCGTCATTCATTTGAAAAGAAGAGGCGCATCGGGATTATCATGATGGTGTTCGCGGTGGTACTTTTGCTTCTTAGAAACTTTGAAATCTGGATCAACAAGGATTTCCAGTTTCACTTTGAAATCATCCCACTACAGATCTGTCATTTCGCAAACTTCGTGTTGCTTGCGGCGTACATGAAAAACGACAAGATGCTTTTCGCCTTTGCCTTTACCCTGAATCTTCCTGCGGCGTACGCCTCCATCGTCTTTGCGAACGGGCTTGAAAACTATGAGACCCTTCTCACCTACAGAGGTGTTGCCTACATTCTAGGTCACATGCTCATCGTATCCATGACGCTTTTTGCCTATGCAAACGGATTCGTAGTGCTTAATAAACGCATCATAATTAAGCTTTTCAAGGTCCTTGTACCGCTTTACATCATAGCGCACCTCATCAACAACCTTTTCATTCTCCTTTTTTCTCAAAGGGCGAATTACTTCTACACCATCAAACCTGAACCTGGAACCCCGCTTGAAACCTTCTATGACATGGGAAGGGTATTTAGCGTGGGCACATTTGAAATCAACGCACTTTACATGGGTTTAACAGGACTGCTCGCTTCAGCTATTATACTGGTGCTTTTCATGGTTGATCAGGGCATCAGAAGAAAAGACATTATAATCTATCAGGAAAACGAGGGATAACATGAAAACCGCAAAAATACTCGCGTGGCTAAGCCTTGCTGCCATGACATACGCTTTATTTCAAGGCTTTCTTTTTGGCAGCTTCTTCGAAGACGGAGGAGAACTGATGCAAAACCCCTGGGGTATTGTTTCACTTATCGATTTGTACGCGGGCTTCACCCTTTTCGCCATCTGGGTCGCCTACAAGGAAGACACGCTTTTAAAGGCCGTTATCTGGATCGTGCTTCTCATGATCTTTGGCTTTTTCATCGGAAGCATCTATGTGCTTAAAGCCCTGTATCAATCCGATGGTACTTTCAAGAGTGCACTTTTAAGACCGAATGACTTGGAACACTAAAAGGATGGATGCTATAATTGAATTAGATTAGGAGGCTAATCATGAAAGGATTGCTCATTGTACACAGTGATAATGAAGATTTGGAAGTCGTCGGTACTAGAGATTTGCTCATCCGAGCTGATTTTGACGTCACCATGGCCACGTACGGAGACACGCTTGATATTGAACTGGCTTACGGCACGAAAACAAAGGCCGACACGTTCAAGGACGGCGTCAACGAGGACGACTATGATTTCGTCGTCATACCCGGTGGTAAATTCGTGAAACACAACGTGGACAAAGACACGGAAATCAAGGCGCTTATCACCCGGTTTCACAACCAGGGCAAACTCGTCGCAGCGATTTGCGCAGGTCCTAGATTCCTGGGACAGGCAGGGCTTCTTGACAACAGACGCTTCACAGCCTTTACAGGCGCTCAGTCGGATATGCCAAAAGGCTATTATCATCCCGATGAAAAAGCCGTCACCGATAAAAACATCATCACCGCAAGAGGCGCAGGCGCCGTGCATGAATTCGCCTATCACATCACTTACTATCTAAAAGGCGAACACCACGCCAAGGCACTACTAAAATCAATACTTTACTAAGAGAGGCCACTATGGATAACCAAAAAAGAAGCGCCATCAAAATCGGATCAAGAGTGGAAGTCGTTGAAAAACAGAACCAAAGAAGCGGCACACTCACAGAAGGCATCGTAGAGAAACTGCTCACAAACTCCAAAACCCATCCCCACGGCATCAAGGTCCGTCTTGAAGACGGCACCGTGGGCAGGGTCAAAAACATCCTTGATTGATTTGACACCAGACAGGTTCCATGCTAAACTTACGCTAACACGTTGAATGGAAGAAGTAATCATTTTAGTCATTTGAAGAGACTTCGTGGTGCTGAGAACGAAGAATGACCCATGATGAAATGGATCCATGAGTGCAGACCCGAACACAGTACGGCCTGCCGGAAGCCCCCGTTAAAGGGCCAGGATATGTTGGTATCCGAGGACTGTTTTTTACAGTTGAACTGAGGTGGCACCGCGTTGTAAACGACGCCCTCTGCAGGCATTTTTGCTTGCAGAGGGCTTTTTTAATTCCAAAAAAGGAGGGATTCCCCATGACTTGAAAGCATAGAAACACTCAAAGCATCATCAAGCAAACCATACAAAAAACTAAAAACACTAAGGAGAATCCCTCATGCATGAATTTGGAAACTACGGAGGACAATACGTCCCAGAACCTTTGAAAGTCGCACTTGATGAACTATCAGAAACCTTTGAAGCCGCAAAAAAAGACCCGGAGTTCGACAAGGAACTCAGGTATTATTTCAAAAACTATATCGGCAGAAAATCTCCCCTCTTTTTGGCAGAAAGACTTACAGAAAGCGTTGGGGGTGCCAAGATTTATCTCAAGCGAGAGGATCTCAATCACATGGGCGCTCATAAAATCAACAACACCATTGGACAGATTCTGCTTGCAAAACGCATGGGCAAAACACGCATCATAGCAGAAACGGGCGCAGGACAGCATGGTGTGGCTACTGCCACGGCTGCTGCGCTTTTCGGCATGGAGTGCATCATCTACCAGGGTGAAGAAGACATGAAGCGTCAAAGACTCAATGTGTTTAGAATGGAACTTCTGGGTGCGGAAGTAAGAGCGGCCAAATCAGGCAAACGCACCCTTAAAGACGCCGTTGACGCAGCCATTGGCGATTGGATGGAAAATATTGAAGACACCTTTTATCTGCTTGGAAGTGCAGTAGGCCCCCACCCTTTCCCTTCCATCGTCAAATACTTCCAGTCCGTGATCGGTGAGGAAGCGAGAGAACAGTTCCTGACCATGAATGACAAGCTCCCTGACGCACTTGTTGCCTGCGTCGGAGGAGGCAGCAACGCCATTGGCCTTTTCACCGCATTCCTGCAGGATGAAACCGTTAAAATGTATGGCGCCGAGGCCTCGGGTAAAGGCCTTGATACGAAAGAACATGCCGCGACCATGTCCCTTGGCAAACCCGGTGTCATTCACGGTATGAAGACAATTGGCCTGTTTGAAGAAGACGGTGAAATCCAGGATGTCTATTCCATCTCGGCAGGGCTTGATTATCCGGGGGTCGGACCGGAGCACGCATTTTTAAAAGACACAAACCGTGTAAGCTATGAAAGTATCACAGACAAAGAAGCACTTGAAGCGTTCAGCTTCCTTAGTAAAAAAGAAGGCATCATTCCTGCGCTTGAAAGCGCCCATGCCATCGCCTTCGCAATGAAACTCGCAAAAACAATGGACAAGGACCAGTCCATCATCGTCAATTTATCGGGGCGTGGGGACAAGGACGTTGAAACGGTCGCAAAGCTTCACGCAAATGCTTGAACTTGAATGATGAATGTGTTATAGTTTCTTTATACTTGAAAGGTGTGTTGAACATGAAAAGACACAACGAATGGTATTATCCCCATAATTTAAAATAGGATTGCGAAAGCAAGCCTTTTAAGTACTTGGGGCAAACCGAATGTATACATTATGCATCCTGTGGGGGACCCCATGGGATGTTTTTTTATTATAAGAAGGAGCGATACTATGATTGTCAAAATGCGAAAAGCCGTCACCAAAAAGGAACTGGATTCGTTCAAAAGCTATCTGAGACACAAAGGGTTTGAGCTAAAGGATGTAAGCAGTGACACGGTAAAAATATTCGGTATCATCGGCGATACTTCAAAACTCGATCCCGCGGATCTGCGCGTGTTTGAAGGCGTTGAGAACGTCATCCGCGTTCAAAGTCCTTTCAAACAGGTCAGCCGGGATTTCAAAAGTGAAGACACCATCGTCAAAATCAATGAAAACATTTCAATCGGGGATGGGTCCATCACCATGATCAGCGGGCCTTGTTCAGTCGAATCCTACGACCAGCTCAAAACCATCGCGACGCACCTTAAAAAGCGGGGCGTGCATGTCTTAAGAGGGGGCGCCTACAAACCAAGAACGTCGCCCTACACCTTCCAGGGCCTTGGACTTGAAGGCCTCAAACTGCTTAGAAAAGTCGCTGATGATCTTGATATGGCCGTTATCAGTGAAATCCCAAGTGCGGACTTGCTTGAGACATTTGAAGCGTATGTCGATATCATCCAGGTCGGGGCGCGCAACATGCAAAACTTCCACCTGCTCAAAGCACTTGGTAGAACCAAGACACCCATCATGCTCAAAAGAGGCATGGCCTCAACCATTGAAGAATGGCTTATGAGCGCAGAATATATCGTCTCTTCAGGCAATGAGAACGTCATCCTTTGCGAGCGTGGCATCCGTACGTTTGAAACCTACACAAGAAACACGCTTGATCTCTCCGCCGTGCTTGCGGTCAAAAACCTATCACATCTTCCCGTCATTGTCGATCCCTCCCATGCGGCTGGAAGATACAACATGGTTGCCAAACTTTCTCGCGCATCTTTGGGAGTTGATAGCGACGGTCTCATGGTCGAAGTCCATCATAAACCAGAAGAAGCCCTGAGTGATGGGGCTCAATCATTAAAACTGGACACCTTTGACGACATGATGGAAGATCTGCATGCCATGGCCAAGGCACTAAGTCGGAGCCTTTCATGAAAATCGGCATCATAGGCCTTGGCCTTATTGGCGCATCTTACGCCAAAAGGCTTTCAAAAACTTACGATATCTATGGCTACGATATCAATGCGTCCGTGATGAAAAGGATGCAAAAAGACAGTTTGAAAGGCAACGCGCTTGAACACCTAGCTTCGCTGGACATCGTGGTTCTGGCGCTTAACCCTCCCATTGCGAAGACGTTTATGGAAAAACATGGGGACGAACTGAAAGACACAGTCCTCTTGACAGACGTGTGTGGTGTTAAAAAACCAGTGGTTTCCTTTATTGAAAGCCGGCTTGGTGAAAAACAGAGCTACCTTTCCCACCACCCCATGTCAGGCAATCCTGAAGGGGGCTTTGAAAACAGCTCACCTACACTCTTTGAAAATGCCAACCTCGTTTATGTCACCACTGAAAAAACAAAGGAAAGCGATCTCGGCAGATTGAATTCAGTGCTCGAGAAACTCGGCTTTTCAAGTTTCTCCGTGATGGACGCCACTACGCACGATACCCATATCGCCCACACAAGTCAGCTTACCCACCTCATCTCTTCAGTACTCGTGCTTTCAAATGACGCTCCCTTGCCAAAAGAAGTGATGGGCAACTCCTACAGGGATCTGACGAGAATCGCCGATATCGAACCTGATATGTGGAGTGAGCTCTTCATGGAAAACAAACAAGCGCTCATTCATACACTCGATGATTTTCAAACCGCCATTGAAACGTTTAAAACACACCTTGAAAACAATGACAAAGCGTCCATTAAAACACTGCTTGAGAAAACGAGAAATCGCTATAGACAAAATAAATAATGCAATTTATCACTTCAGCTGTTAACATTCATTCCATTTGTGATATAATGCATTTGTTTTGAAAGTGGTGAGAACATGGATCAAAAAAAGACAAATCTCTTAAGCCTTAGCTGGCCGATATACATAGAACTCCTTTTTACAATGTTTCTCGGAGTCGCGGATACGCTCATGCTTGCACGCTATTCTGATTTTTCAGTCGCGGCGGTTGGAAACGCGCAACGTGTCATCGGACTATTCATCGTCATTTTGAATGTCGCTTCGCTTGGTGTAGGCGTCGTTGTTAGTCAGTATCTTGGCGCAGGGGATGAAGACCAGGCTAAAAAAGCCATGAAAACAGGGCTTTTTGGCAATGTGCTGGTCGCGCTTTTACTGGCGGTTTTACTGCAGATTTTCGGATCACTCCTTTTTACCATCATCAATACCGATCAGACCATTTTCAATGAATCCCTTTATTACCTTAGGATCGTGTCAACGGGACTCCTTTTTGTAGCGCTCACGCAGGCGGCGGGAGCGGGATTCAAGGCCTTTGGAAGACCCAAGGTGGTCATGTACATCGTTGCTGCGATGAATATATTGAATGTCCTGCTTAACTTCCTTCTCATATTCGGCATTGGCTTCTTTCCAGAACTCGGATCAAGAGGTGCGGCATACGCCACACTGACTTCAAGAATATTCGCGTTCGCACTTACGCTTTACTTTCTTTGGAAATACCTCCGCATACAGCCCTTTTTCCTCAAGTTCGCTCCGCTTAAAAAGTACTACGTCAAAATCATGAAGATAGGCCTTCCAGGTGCAGGCGAACGGTTCGTGTATCAGTTTTCACAAGTCGTCGTACTCGGATTTTTAAACACGATAGGCACCCTTGCAGTCACGACCCAGATCTATGTCCACAATCTCATGATGCCCGTCATGATTTTCTCACTCGCCGTCGCTCAGGGCAACCAGGTCATCGTAGGGTGGCGCGTAGGTGCCAAGGATTATGAGGACGCGCATCACCGAACGCTTAAAACCGTGAGACTCGCTTTCATATTCGTCATATTCGCATCAAGTTTCATGTACTTCAATTCCGGGTGGCTGCTTTCCTTGTTCACAGACAACCAAGATATCATAGCGATGGGACAGCGCGCCATGCTAATCGGGATTTTCCTTGAAATGGGAAGAATGACCAATCTCGTAGTCATCCAGGCACTGCGTGCAAGCGGAGACGTCATTTTCCCTGTCGTCATCGCCATTTTCAGCATGATCAGTGCGATGATTGGTCTTTCCTATCTATTTGGGATTCATTTCGGATTGGGACTTGCAGGAATATTCATAGGACTTGCCGCAGATGAAATACTAAGAGCCATACTTGTTTTAATCCGGTGGCTCAGAGGCGAATGGAGAGGTAAACGCGTGGCTTCATAGTATTTGGTAGTGATTTTAAACCGCATTGAATGTACTTTATTCAGTGCGGTTTTTTTAATGCGTGATTATTGACATATGTCATTTATGCGGTACAATTGAGCTGGATGCAAAAGAGGTGAAAACATGCCAAGACCAAGAAAGAGAAAAAGAGTCTGTCAGGAGCCCAAAAGAAAACTTTTTGGTTCACTCGACGGAGCTACTCCCCATAAGGACCCCATCGTCATGCTCGTAGAAGAATACGAAACCATCCGTCTCATTGATTACGAAGGGTTCACCCAGGCTGAGTGCGCTGTTCAGATGGCGGTGGCGAGAACCACAGTGCAAAGTCTTTATGAAAAAGCGCGCAAGAAACTTGCAGCGACCCTCATAGACAACAGACCCATCAAGATTGAAGGCGGGTTTTACCGCTTTTGCACTGAAGAAGATATCTGCAATCATAAGGGATGCGACTTCATAAAAGAAAGAGAACACACTAACAATCATTCATAATATTTTTAGGAGGCAACATTCATGGAAAACAAAGTAGACATACTGGTCATTGGAGGCAGTGCCGCAGGAACCGTGGCAGCATCAACGGCCAAAAGCAAACATCCAGACAAATCAATCATGCTTGTAAGAAAAGAACCAAAAGCCGTTGTACCTTGCGGCATTCCCTATATTTTTGGAACCCTGGGTTCATCTGAAAAGGACATCATGCCGGATACCGGCCTTGAAAATGCCGGCATCGCCATCAGAATCGATACGGTTGAATCCATCGATAAAAAAGAAAAAATCGCAACGTTTGAAAATGGAGAAACCATTCAGTTTGACAAGTTGGTGCTCGCTACAGGCTCAAAACCATTCAAACCTACGTGGCTCAAAGGTGCAGAGCTTGAAAATGTCTTTACCATCCCCAAAAACAAAATCTATCTCGATCAACTTCAAAAAAACCTTTCAGACAAGAAACACATCACCGTCGTAGGCGCCGGGTTCATCGGCGTGGAAATGTCAGATGAACTTACAAAAAGCGGCTTTGATGTCACCCTCGTAGAAATCCAGCCGAGAATTCTCGGTCTTGCGTTTGACGAAGAAATTGCCAAGCACGCTGAAGAAAAACTTGTTCAGGACGGCATTGACGTAAAAACCGGTGTCGGCGTTAAAGAAATCCTAGGAAACGGAAAAGTCGATAGCGTGCTTCTAAGCGATGATACATCATTCAAAACGGACGCTGTCATTCTATCAATGGGCTACAGACCGAATGCGGATCTGGCCAAAGCCATGGGTCTTAAGATTAACGAACACGGCTTTATTAGTGTAGACGCCTACATGCGCACGAGCGAAAAGGATATTTTCGCAGCAGGAGACTGTGCTGAGAAACGCGACTTCGCAACCAGCAGACTCTCTACAACCATGCTCGCATCCACCGCGGCCGCTGAAGCACGTGTTGCAGGCCTAAATCTTTATTCACTCTCAACGTATCGCTCTTTCAAAGGCACCATCGGCATTTACTCTACCATGATCGGAAATACCGTCTATGGGGTGGCCGGCATCACTGAAGAAGCGGCGAAAAAAGAAGGTTTCAACGTTATCGGCACCCTTTTCAAAGGCATGGACAGACACCCGGGAAAACTCCCTGGCATGCATGAACAAACCGTGAAACTCGTCGTATCCAAAGCAACGGGCACCATTCTCGGTGGCGAAGTCATCGGCGGCGAATCCGCAGGAGAACTCATCAATGTTCTTGGTGTCATCATCCAGACAGGCTCTACAATCAACGATGTTCTCACCATGCAAATCGGTACTCAGCCGATGCTCACCGCATCTCCTGGGA
>Ga0194137_10002662_pt1 | contig 10449 bp, 10 predicted proteins | sample TARM_MetaG_T3_14_FD_134025 | JGI IMG/M metagenome (GOLD analysis project Ga0194137, IMG submission 134025) | Freshwater microbial communities from Pennsylvania, USA, analyzing microbe dynamics in response to fracking - TARM_MetaG_T3_14 (version 2) | ecosystem: Environmental > Aquatic >...
AGCGCAGTGACGTTCATGGCCGTGGTGTTCGGCAAGACACCGGCACAGAAAGACCTCGGAGTTGGGGCCGCAATGGGTGGCCCACTGGTTTTGGCGACGTTAGCCTATGCCGTGGTCGGCTTTGCGCTGATCCTCCACCGTAAACGGTTGGAGCGAGAATCACACCAGGTGCAAGTTGATCACGCGCGCATGAGCCGTGACCAAGTAGCCTTCCTTGCTGTCTTCGTCGTAAAGGTGGCGCTCGGCTTGGTTGCCTTTGCCATCAAGCCGTGGCTAGGTGTGCTGTTCCTGGCCGCCTACGCTGTCTATGTCTGGCGCGAAATTCGGGATGCCGACACAGCCCCAGACGAAGAGGAACTCGAACCTCTCAAAATTCGTCCATCCTCCACCGAGCCCTCGCTGGGATGGGCCGGTCTGCAAGCATTGTTGGCTGTGGTCGTCATCGGCTTCGCGTCCCACACGTTCGTCGCCCAACTCGAAGCCATCGGCATCGCCCTGAACTGGCCGCCCCACATGGTGGCCCTGCTGCTCAGTCCCGTAGCCACTGAGCTACCGGAAACCATGAATGCCTTGATCTGGGTCCGTCAAGGTAAGGAGCGCCTGGCATTGGCGAACATTTCCGGGGCCATGATGATTCAGGCGACCATCCCGAGCGCATTGGGCATCTTCTTCACTCCTTGGCGCTTCGATGGCCCACTGCTGGCATCTGGCGTCATCACTACGATGGCCATTGTGTTCCTGTGGCAGCTGTTCCGCCGTGGCGCGGTCGATGGCCGCGCGCTGGTGGCGGTAAGCAGTTTGTACGGCGTCTTTGCAGTCCTGGTCGCCATCTACTTCAGATAGGAATTGATGACCTGAAGCACCACGGTCAGATCCTGCTGCCGCTGCGCCAGCTCGGGCTCGTTGACGACATGATCCGTCAGATGTCCCTCAATCACGGCTGCCATCAAACCATTGACGGCCCCTCTGATGGCTGCGATCTGTTGCAAAGCGGCAATGCAATCGCCTTCTTGATCAAGTTGCTTCTCTAGTGCAGCCGCCTGGCCTTGAATGCGCCTGACTCGGGTCAGCAGCTTGGCTTTGTCTCGAATCGTGTGGGCCATCTGTGCTCATCTTTTAAAGGTGGGAACTATGCCGGAGGGTAGCACGAATAAACTGGGGGGTAGTATACTGGCGACCGTCCAAAACCTACGTCAGAGAACCCAATGACCGAGTTTTCCTCCCTCTTGCAGCAAGGCAATGCCTGGCTGTTTGTCCCCAGCGCCATCTTGCTAGGGGCTTTACATGGCCTGGAGCCTGGTCATTCCAAAACCATGATGGCCGCCTTCATCGTCGCCATTCGCGGCACGCTGACACAAGCTGTCTTGCTGGGCCTGTCGGCCACCATCTCGCACACGGCCGTTGTGTGGGCCGTGGCAATGGCAGGGCTGTATTTCGGTCGCAACTGGAACGCTGAGGCGACGGAGCCGTATTTCCAGGTCGCTTCCGCTGTCCTCATCATCGGTGTCGCCGCCTGGATGATCTGGCGTACCTGGCGTAACCAACAGGCTTGCTTCCATGACCACAGTCATGACCATGATCATCACGATGAAGCCAAGCGCATTGATACCGGCCATGGCGTGGTGCGTTTGGATGTGTTCGAGGATGGCGTGCCGCCTCGCTTCCGTCTGTACCGCGAAAGCAAGCATGGTCATGTATGGGCAGCCGACCAAGTGAAAATCGAGACGGAGCGGCCGGACGGCAACCGCCAGACCTTCACCTTCGTGCAGCGCGAGGGCTATATGGAGTCCGAGCAGGACATTCCCGAGCCGCACGAGTTCGTCGCCCGTCTGCGGCTGGGTCATGACCACCATAGCCACGACTATGACGTGGAGTTCGTTGAACACGACCACCATCACCATGCCATCAAGGACTATGAAGGGCTGGATGTGTCGGCACCGGGCTACCAAGACCCGCACGAGCTGGCCCACGCCAATGACATTCGCCGCCGCTTTGCCGGCCGCGAAGTGACCACCGGACAAATTATCTTGTTCGGCCTGACCGGCGGGCTGATTCCCTGCCCGGCATCCATCACCGTGCTTCTGCTCTGCCTGCAGCTGAAGAAGATTGCGCTGGGCGCGACCCTTGTTCTGTGCTTCAGCATCGGTCTGGCGCTGACGATGGTTGCCTCGGGGGCTTTGGCCGCCCTGAGCGTCAAGCACGTGTCCAAGCGCTGGAGTGGTTTTGGCGAGTTTGCCCGCAACGCTCCGTACTTCTCTGGCGCATTGATCGTGATGGTTGGCTTGTATGTCGGCTACCAAGGGCTGCATGCCCTGGTCTGACTCTCGTACTTAAGTCTCGCGTCTCCATCCAATCACGCAAGTCGCTTTGCAGACTGAGCAGGGCACGATCGAGTACAAGTGTGCATTGCATCCTGAAGCGACTCAGCATGTATGTGCACATGTTCACTGACACCCGATTTAGGCGGTCAATTCAGTTGACCATCGTTGCAAGCCAATGAGAAAATGAGGTATCGAAATTTCGGAGCCACATTGTGGACAGTGCCAGTAGTTGCAATTCAGTAAAGCGCGCCGAAGCGGCAGCTCGCAACTTGGTCATCTGACATCCCGCTCCGGGCTGCAGACGGACCTTGTTCCTGCAGCCATATGAATACCCCGGTGGTGTTCATTCGTTCGCTCATCCATTGCATACCTTGACTCACTGAGCCTTTGCTCTTGGCCACAAGCCACAAGCAGGGCCAGTGAACTGTCCGCATTGACTCCGAATTGGAGTATTGCGATGCATTTCTATTTATTCAGACGTGCGTTCAGGCCTCTGTCGAAAGAGGTGGCCTTGGACGTCGCATGCCCCTCTTCTTGTCGTGATGACCTGCAGCATGCACAGGCTAACGCCGAGCATTGGGATCGTCTGTCGAATTGGCCCACGCACCGTGTTCGCTGGTTTATTGCTCAAGCCGCAAAAGCCAAGTGTTCACGTCATTGATCACAGGAGAAATCATGGACCCAGACCCTTGTTGGCGCAGTAGCGCCGCTTTCAACCGTCCTATCGAAAATCCCGCTATTGCAATTCCGGCCAATGGCTGGAGGTCTGGCCACGCCTGAACACGGTGAGGCTCTCCTCTGGCCGTGCGCCCATGAAGGAGAGTCAAATGTCCTTGACCAGAGAAATCAAGGTGTTGCAGCACGCCATTCACGCGGCCGTACAAACACACCGCCCGCAGCAGGTCCGCCACCTGCTTGCTTCCCATCAAGCGCATCAATTCGCGCAAGCGCTCGCAGGACTCCCCTCGCGACTCATGGAAGACGCGCTGTCCATGCTCGACGACCAAGGGCGTCAGGCAGTCGAATCAACGAGCCTAGTCCGCCGCTCCCAGCAAGCAAATCGCACTCGTCGATTCATTCGCTTCCTGAGCGAGGCCTCTCAGTATCTGAACCGATTTGCACTTGGAGGTCTGCAATGAGCGCGATCATCAACAAGCAGGATGCCAGCGCCGTCTTGGATGCGGCCCACGTCGGGGACATCCGCGGTGCGTTTGGCACCATCAAGCATGGCGACACACAGCGCCGAGAGACATGGCGCCATCGACTTCAAACGCTGCTGGCCATCATCGGGCCAGGGCTGATCGTCATGGTGGGAGACAACGATGCCGGCGCCTTTGGCACATACACGCAGGCAGGGCAAAACTACGGGACGTCCTTGCTTTGGACGCTGTTGCTGCTCGTGCCAGTCCTGTACGTCAATCAGGAAATGGTGCTTCGCCTCGGAGCGGTCACGGGTGTCGGGCACGCCAGACTGATCTTCGAGCGCTTCGGCAAATTCTGGGGCGCCTTCAGTGTCATCGACCTCTTTGTGCTCAATGCCTTGACCATCGTCACCGAATTCATCGGGATCAGCCTTGGATTGGACTATCTCGGTGTGTCGCGCTTTTGGGGTGTGATCGTCTCCGCAGGCATCATCATTGCGTCCGCCGGCAGTGGCGATTTTCGGCGGTTTGAGCGCATCTCCTTGACACTTGTCTTTGGTAGTCTGCTGCTGGTTCCTGTGTTTGTCATGATCCACCCACCAGCAGCGGTCATTGCGCACGACTCGCTGGTGCCTCACATGCCTCAAGGTGCCAAGCTCACCGACGTGATGCTGTTGATTATCGCCATCGTTGGCACCACCGTCGCCCCTTGGCAACTGTTCTTTCAACAAAGCTATGTGATTGACAAACGAATCACCCCGCGCTTCATCAAGTACGAGAGGCTGGATCTCTGGCTTGGGATCGGCTTGGTTGTCATCGGTGCCGTCTGCATGATGTCTTTCACTGCTGCAGCCTTTGCCGGCCACCCCGAGTTTGGGCAGTTCACCGACGCCGCAGGCGTGGCCTCGGGCCTTCACCGGTATGGCGGCCGTCTTGCGGGTACGCTGTTCGCCGTTGCCCTGATCGATGCCTCGATCATTGGTGCTTGCGCCGTTTCCTTGTCAACCGCATATGCCATCGGTGATGTCTTTGCTGTTCGCCACTCCTTGCATAGAAAGGTCCGGGAGGCGAAAGCGTTCTATACGGTATACGCTGGGCTCATCGCGATCGCCGCCGCATTGGTGCTGACGCCTGGCACGCCGCTTGGCTTGTTGACCAATCTCGTCCAGACACTGGCTGGTGTGCTGTTGCCCAGTGCCACGGTCTTCTTGTTGCTGCTGTGCAATGACAAGGCAGTTTTGGGGCCATGGGTCAACTCGAAGCGTATGAACGTGTTCACAGCGCTTGTCATTGCCGCATTGGTGATGTTGTCCGTCATCTTGACGGCGTCGGTGTTGTTCCCCGATATCTCGGAAGGGCAGATCATGGCGGTGCTTCTAACTGGCACCTCATTGACGGTGGTGATTGGCCTTTGCGTGAAGTGGTACGAGCGGACGCGGTGTGCACTACCGACCGAGAACTCGCCGATATCACGTGAGAGCCGCGATACATGGCGCATGCCACCCCTCGGGCAATTGCCGCCCGCCCAGTTCACTTTGCTGAGCCGAGTGTGGATGCTGGTCTTGCGGGGCTACTTGCTGATCGCTGCGGGTTTGCTGCTGGTGAAGATCGCGCAAATGGCACTGTCCGCCACCTAGCACGGGTGCGGCCGCTGCTGGAATGGCGACGGCTTCCCTGCTTTCCATTTATCTGCCGCTCCCAGTGCCCGTTGGCTTGGGCAGAGCTTCTCACACCATTTTCTTACTCATCATGATGACGACATCTCGATTGACCCTTCTTGGCCAACTTACCGGTCGCGCTTTCCGGTGCTTAGCCCGCATCGGCGCCTGCCTGACTGTGATCCCTGCCATGGTGATGGCTCAGACCACACCTGCTGCGAGCGGCGACTACACGCTCAGTGGCGCCGATATCGAAGCACATTTCCAGTCAACGTATATCTGGCAGCACAAGGCTGCATTCGACGCACCATACACAGGGGAGCACAGCTTGCTGACGCGGCCTGAGCATTCCTATACCTTTTCGGCAACGGCCTTCTTTGGTGTGCGCTTGCGCCCAGGAACCGAGCTGTATATCGATCCAGAGGTCATTCAGGGCACGCCGCTCTCTGGTCTCTATGGCCTGGGCAGCCCGACAAATGGCGAGATTCAGAAAGTGGCTGGGCCAACCCCGCTGGCCTATTTGCCCAGAGTCTTTCTGCGTCACACATGGCAGCTTGGTGGCACGCAGGAGTCGGTAGCAAGCAGCGCCAATCAAATGGCGGGGATTCAAGCCAGCGAGCGGCTGGTGCTCAGCGTTGGCAAGATGGCCGTGACGGACGTTTTCGATCTCAATACCTATGCCCATGACCCAAGAACGCAATTCATGACTTGGGCGTCGCTGGCGTCCGGCCCGTATGACTACGTGGCCGATGCCCAAGGCTACACCTGGGGTGGCGCACTGGAATATTTCAATGGCGACTGGGCCTTGCGTGCGGGGCGTTTTATTGGGCCCAAAGAGTCAAATGGCCAGAATCTCAACTTTGCCATCGGTCGCTTCCATGGCGATCAAATCGAGTTTGAACATCACCATGAAATTGACGGGCATGCCGGGGCCGTGAGATTGCTGGGCTGGCGCAATGTCGAGAACATGGGGCGCTACGATGACGCCATGGCCTTTGCCGCTACAAACGGGGGTGAACCGGATGTCGGCAACGTCCGCAGGCCCAATGTCAAACACGGATGGGGACTCCATGTCGAGCAGGCCCTGACTGACAATGTGGGGTGCTTCGCACGCTATGGTTGGGCCGACGGACGGACCGAAACCTATTCATTCGAAGAGGTTGATCGCAGCGCGCAGCTTGGGTTGTCCTTCAACGGCGCATTGTGGCGCAGGGCTGAGGACACGGCTGGTATGCTGCTCATCCGCAATGGGCTGTCATCTGCACATCGTGCCTATCTGGCTCAGGGCGGTCTGGGCTTCTTCATTGGCGATGGGCAACTCAATTATCGCCAGGAACAGGTGGTTGAAACTTATTACAACGTGGCCATGGCAAAACGCTTCTGGCTGGGTCTGGACGTCCAGCACATCGCCAATCCCGCTTACAACGCTGATCGCGGTCCGGTCAATGTCTACGCGATTCGACTTCACGCTGAGTATTGACTCAAGGGCCGATGGATCAGTCGAGGCTATGTATTGAAATTGAAGGACAAGAGATGGACAAGCTTGTTAATTGGATGGAAGAAGATCCATCGCCCGAAAAAGATGCGGCCGTCAAGAGAAGCACTTGGATCAGTGTGGCCGTGAACTTGTTGCTCACCACCACCCAAGTTTTTGCGGGGATAGTCTCTGGCTCCCAAGGCCTGCTGGCCGATGGCGTTCATTCTTTGTCCGATCTGGTATCAGATTTTGTCGTCCTTTTTGCAACACACCACAGCTCAAAGGATGCCGATGAAGACCATCACTACGGTCACCACCGCTATGAAAACGCGGCATCCATGGTGTTGGGTATTTTGTTGCTGGTCGTTGGTGTTGGGATGATCAGCGCAGCCATCTTGAAGCTGAAAAATCCTGAAGCCATCCCCGCCGTTCAATCAGTTGCCTTGTGGGTTGCCGTGGCTGCGCTGGCTACCAAGGAAGGCTTGTTCAGATACATGATGGCTGTTGCACAGAAGGTCAGATCCAGCCTTCTTGTGGCCAATGCCTGGCATGCGCGGTCAGACGCGGCATCCTCGCTCGTTGTGGGGGTTGGTATCGTTGGCAACTTGATGGGTTTACCTCTTTTGGATCCGATTGCCGCTCTTGTGGTTGGCGTGATGATCGGCAAAATGGGCTGGACATTCGCGTGGAATGCGATACATGCATTGACTGATCGTGCAGCAACGCAGGATGAGACGGAGAAAATTCGACAAGAAATTCTTGGCACGCCAGGTGTGCTCGGCCTTCACGATCTTCGCACTCGAAAGGCGGGGGACTTGCTGCTGGTGGACGCTCATTTGGAGGTTGATGACAATTTGTCCGTTCGCCAAGGCCACGATATTGCACTTGACGCCCGCCAGAGAGTCATGAAAGAGCATGCTGTATTGAACATGATGACCCATGTTGACCCTATAGCTGTGAGTTCACCGCTGACCTCACCGGCCATCTGAAACCCGACAACTCGAGCACGATTCAATAAGGAGATAAGGTGGAAGCTTTGCAGTACTTCAGCGCGGTGTCACTGCTCAATACCTTTGTCAGTCTTGCTGCAGCATTTGTACTCGGTGCCCTTATTGGCCTAGAGAGGCAGGTTCGTCAACGCACTGCAGGCCTGCGTACCAACACGTTGGTCGCCGTTGGGGCTTCCATTTTTGTTTCATTAGGATCACGGCTATTTGAAATTCATGGCGGCTCCCAAGGCGCCTTGCAGATCGTTGCCTACGTCGTATCTGGCATTGGCTTCTTGGGCGCTGGAGCCATCATGAAAGAAGGTGCGAATATCACTGGCCTGAACACGGCGGCAACGCTCTGGGGGTCCGGGGCCGTTGGTGCTTGCTGTGGGGCGAGTTTGTTGGGAGAGGGCATTTTGGCTGCACTATTTGTGATTGCAGCCAACACGTTGCTGCGGCCGGTTGTCAATCGAATCAATCGTCAGCCCATCAACGAGGAGCGCAGCGAAGCAAGCTACACGGTCTATGTGATATGCGACAAGTCGGCTCAAGCTGAAGTTCGCGAAAGCCTTGTTCAAGAGCTTGAGGCAGCAACCTATCCTGCACGTGATGTTCATCAGCATTCATTTGGGCCAATGGACACCGAAATTGAAGCTGTTCTGTATGCCACAGCCGTCAATGCCGAAGAGCTCGATGTTGTGATGAACAAGCTTGAAACGGTGCCCCAGGTAAAGCAAGCCTTCTGGAACTCCAGCGCTGACTGATGAAGAAATCACTTGACCAGACTGTGGATCATGCTTTTTAGTACCTCGCCGTAGGAACGACTAATGTTCAAGGAGACCTTTTGGCGAGCATGATCTGCTTTTAAACTTGATCGAGTTCTCTGCGGGTCATTGTCAACATGAGTTGAAGCAATCACAAGCACGCGTGCGTGAAGCGAGCATGGCCAAGTTGCTGAGAGGACTTGTGAAAGCTCACTGGAGACTCAGCCTGACCGTTGGCTATCGCAGACAGATTTGCGTCCCATGATCAAGCCCAGCGCGAAGAGCTCCACCTTGGTGAGGCGACAACGTGCAGGCTGCCGATCACGTGGAGTGCATGGCAGACCAGATTGTGCTCATATCCTCTGGGTCGTGAGGACGACGCCACGCTTTCTCGCATACCCTACAGCGATAAAAGTGCACTTGACTGCGTGTTCGAGAAAACAACTTGATTTTGCCAAGCGTCCGCTTGCCAATGTCGACAAGGTCTTCGTGAGGTGCCGTGGCAGAACGTTTTCCATCGAGGAACTGGCACGGGTTGCAGTCAGGCATAGATTGGGCAATCACATGAAATTTGAGATCAAGTCATGCGATTCATGACAGCGATCGAACCATTGTCGGGGGTATGCCGAGATAAAGCCATTTTTCGCTCATAAGCCATCTGGCTATAAAGAGCCCCGCTCTTATTAGCAAAATGGCCTTTTTTGCCCAACCCCCGAAAAATGTAAAATTTGGCGGCGCAGGCTATGAGCCGGGTGCAGCATCCCACCCGATCCTGTGCGCTGCCTGCGTGGCATCGTGCCGCGCATCGTCTTCACTGTGCACGTAGATGCTGGTGGTGCTGATGGTGGCATGGCCGAAGTTGTCGCGCACAGCTTTGACGTCCAGGCCAGCGTCGGTCATGTGCGTCCCTGCGGTATGCCTCAGCCAGTGGGTGGACGCTGCCTCGATCTGCGCTGCCGCCTCCTCCCATTCAATGCCTCGGGCACGCAAGCGATCCGCTGTTGAGCGCATGACGCCTTTGACAACTTCATGGACTGCGCTGCGCGCCAGCGGTTTTTCCTTGCCGATGATGGGCAACACCAGTGGGCGATTCTCGCTACTGGCTGGCAGTGCTGACAAGCCATTGGCCTTGCGGTAGGCCATGAGTTCGGCCATCAATTCCGCCGTAGCCGGAACGATCCGAGCTTTGTCACCTTTGCCTGTGATCTCCAGCCACCAACGCTCGACACCCGCTCGGTCACGCTGGCTGTAAAAGCCACCCATGCTGCCGGAGGTGACCTCTGAAACCCGCACTCCACCGACATAGAGCAATGAAAACAGCCACCTGCAACGAGCAGCGTGTGCCCGCGCTCTCCCTGTGTCCGCGGGCATAGTCTGAATCGTCGTTTTGACCTCATTCCAGCGCTCGTGAGGCAGGAAGCGATTGGTTTGTCTCGGGCCGACGCGGCGCTTGCGGCGGCCCAGCGAAAGCGGGTTGCCAGCCAGGTAGCCTGCTTCCACCAGCCAAGAGAACATGGCATTGATGATGGACAGCGCGTGACGCTGACTGGCGCTTGACAGTGGCCCGGCAAACGGTCGCCAGTGTGGCGAATCGCGCCCAGCGCGCTGGCGCACTGTCATGACCCACCGTTCAGCCGGCTGCGGGTCGGACAGGAAGCGCTCGTACATCAGCAGATCCTCGTGGGTCAGCGAGGACATGGCCAAGCCGCGCTGGTGCACGCACCACAGCAGCAGCCTTTCTGCCTCCTTGCGGTATGTGGACAGCGTGGCGGGCGTATCGACGTAGCGCGCCAGCCAGGCCAGCACCGCCGAACGATCGTCATCTGCGGTGACCTGGCTGCGGGCGTGCGAACGGTTTCGCCCACCTTGCCCGGTGAGATGGGCAGGAATCAGCGTCTGATCAATCGGGACGACTGCGTTCACGGTGTCAGTGATTTCAAAATGGTGTTGGTCGACATTCTATGGACATAAGACGGTTTATGTCCATAGATTTATAATTTTGATAAATATATCAACGTAATACGTTGTATTATTTTGGTGACTGGAGGTAAAGATGACCGATGAAGCACGCGTGCAGGCTGACATTGAGGCCCTGCGC
>Ga0194137_10002665_pt1 | contig 10444 bp, 14 predicted proteins | sample TARM_MetaG_T3_14_FD_134025 | JGI IMG/M metagenome (GOLD analysis project Ga0194137, IMG submission 134025) | Freshwater microbial communities from Pennsylvania, USA, analyzing microbe dynamics in response to fracking - TARM_MetaG_T3_14 (version 2) | ecosystem: Environmental > Aquatic >...
ACAAGGAGATTTAGAACATAGTGTTGAGTATATAAAGCTGGATAGTTTAGATCTTGCTAAAAAGGTCTTTTTTGAAATCAAAGAGTCTTGCGATGCGTTGTACCATTTTCCAGAACGAAAAAGAGTTGTGCCAGAACTGAGCTATATTGGCATCACCCATTATCGAGAAGTTATCCATAAACGATGGCGAATCATTTTTAAAATAGAACGAAATGCTGTCTTCGTTTTATTGGTAGCAGATAGCAGTCGAAATTTTGAAGATCTCCTTTTGCAACGCCTCCTTAAATAGTTCAAATAAATTTCCATATCCTCCCTTTTCAAGGTCAGGGTTAAACTTTTAACTTTTTACAACAAAATATATAATCTCTTTGTTCAACTTTATATTTTGATATAATGACACAATGAAATATAAATTAACTGGGCATGCTATAGATGTCATGACTTCAAGAGGTATCACGATAGAGTGGATTGAACGGGCAGTTGAGTCTCCATCTTTTCACACCAGCATTTCTGATTTTGAAGAACATTTTTTTAAAACTATTGAAGAAGTTTCAAATCGGTGCTTAAAAGTAGTGGTTAATCCAACAAGTATGAAGATAGTCACTGCCTATTTTGATAGAAACATGAGAAAAAAAGGATGCAAAGATGAAAATTAAATACGATAAAGAGATAGATGCCATTTATGTCATACTATCATCTGACGTGATAGTTGAGAGTGAAGAAAAATTGAAAGATATCATCGTTGATTACAATGACAAAGATGAAGTTGTTGCGATAGAAGTATTGAATGTCAAAGAAACTACACACGAAATTGATTTGCCATTTATTCTAAAAACTGCATAACCGAAAAATTATCAAGCAAATAAAATCTTTAGGAGGAATGAAATGAGTACTTTAATCTTACTTATGGGAGTATCTTTTTTTAGTGTTTTGGGTTATATTGTTTATACTTCTCTTAATTTAGAACTCTAAAAAGATTATCGCTTATCAATAAGGAGTTATACTTTTAACTCTTCAACCTAATAAATTTGCCCCTCAAAGTATGGTATACTATGGTAATTATTTTAAGGAAAATACCATGACTAAAAAAATAACCATTACTTTGGAAGAGACTCTTATTGATGAATTAGGTCTTATTGCACTCGAAAGTGGAAAGAAAAAAGCTCAGGTCATTCGTGAAGCCTTACAAGATTATTTTGATGTACAAGCTGTTAGTAAAACAGTACAAGAGTACAAAATGGGTATGCTCAAAACCATCTCTCACAAAGATATAAAGGCTGAACTTGGCTTATGATATTATTTATGACCCAAAAGTTCTCAAACAACTCAAAAAATTAGACAAAGAGATAGCTTCTTTGATACTTGAGGGTATAGAATCTTTCGCAAAGAGTCCTGTGCTTACCAAAATTAAAAAACTTAAAACACCGTTTGATGGGGCATATAGACTTCGCATTGGTGATTATAGAGTTATTTTTTATCATGAAGAAAATCTAATGCTTATTTCTAAAGTTGCGCACCGAAAAGATGTTTATCTGTAAATTATAGCATTAAACGTTTACATGTAAACGTTTAAAGTTCAGTCCTCCCCGATAAATTCACATCGTCTTGACAAATAAACTATCTTGTATTAAAATGCCAATATATTGTCAAAAGGAGCTTTAGATGCAAGCCATTTTTTATTCACAGGCTAGAAATAACCTAAGAAGTATTATAAGCAAAGCATGCACGGATTTTGATCAGTTCATCATTACAACAAAAGATAATCAGTCTGTTGTGCTCATGTCCTACGATGAATACAGTGCCATCAAAGAAACAATGTACCTACTTTCTTCAAAAACTAATAGAGATAGGCTCTTAGATGCTGTTGAAGAGATTGAAGGTATGAAATTTACATGTAAAGAAATTGCATGATCATTGGCTTTGCCGCGAAAGGATGGGAAGATTATCTTTATTGGCAAGAAAATGATAAAAAAATTGTAAAACGCATCAATCTACTTTTAGAAGATATTAAACGAAATCCACATGATAGCAATGGTATTGGAAAACCAGAACGACTAAAAGGTGACTTGGAAAAATACTTTTCAAGGCGTATTACTGCAGAGCATCGATTGATTTATAAATTTTTGGATGATTTAATTATTGTGGCACAATGCAGATTTCATTATTAAATTTTTTTTAAACCTCTTTAATTTCTAAAAAGCTTACTATTTCATCACACATTTATTTGACTTTATTACTTTTTTTTGTATACTTCTGATTGTAACCGAATGGTAACCAAAATTTAAGGAGAAAATATGAAATTAGCTAAACTTAGCTTGGCGGCTATCGTTGTTGCTGGACTTGCATCTAGCTCATTCGCAGCAGACACACTTGCTGACGCTTTTAAAAATGGTACAGTAAATGGTGAGCTTAAAGCTTATTATTTTACAAGAGATAATGGTAATGATGATTCAGATATCTTTACAACAGGTGTTATGCTTGGCTATAAAACAGCATCATTCTATGGCTTTACTCTTGGATTAACGGCTCAAGGTAGTTCATCTCCTTTTGCTGATGATGATGCAAAAGGTGAGAATGGCAATACTGCAAGTTTTGTAAGTGATATGTATGGTTCAGGTGCTGTACTATCAGAGGCCTATATCGCATATAACATCGGTAAAACAACAGCAATGGTCGGACGTATGTTCTTAGATACTCCCCTTGTAAGTGGTAGCGGATCACGTGTCATTAAAGAAGCGTTTGAAGGCGCTGCAATTATCAATACTGACCTTCCAAACACAACTTTAATTGCTGGTTATGTTCAAAAATTCCAATCAAGAACAAATCGTGATGGAGATGTTGGTGAATTTACTAAAACATTCTCAACAAACTCTTCAGTTAATGCAGAACTTGATAATGGTGGATATACATTTGCCGTTATCAATAAATCAATCACTGGTTTAACCTTAACAGGTGCATATGCGTATGCTGATGTATATGCAGCAGCAGGTGCAGTTGATGGTGGTGTTAATATTGGTTATGTTGAAGCACTCTATGAAGGAAAAGTTGGCGAAATTGGCTATACCCTAGGTGCACAAGACTATTATAATAGTTTTGAGGATTCTACAACAGCTGATGATAGCATTAATTTATATGCATTTAAAGCTGGTTTAAGCTTTAAAGGTATCAACGGTACTGTAGCATACTCTCAAGTAAGTGATGATGCCGTAGCAGGTGATGCCCTTATTTCTGGATTAGGTAATGGCGCTGATCTTCTTTATACTGACCCTATCATTGCAATGAACGGTTACAACAGAGATACAAAATCATACCTTATTGATTTAAATTATGATATAACTGAAGCAGCAAACATTGGTGTACGTTACGTACTTGCTGATGGATATTTAGGTGCAACATCAAATCCAAAGACTGTTACATCAGATAAATACGAAGCTTCTTCTTCAGCTGTGTATGGTTCTTATAAATTTGCAGGTGCTCTTAAAGGATTTAGCCTTGGTGCTCAATATGAGAAACAAGATAAAGATGTTGATGGCGACGACCTTTGGGTTAAAGCTAACTACAAATTCTAATTCTCACTTTTTAATCGCTCCGTCTTGTTATGAGGCGGAGTTACTCTCTCTTCCCTATAACGTGTTCTTCGCTATAAATTACGAATCATACTCCAATAGATTTCTTGCACAGCACCGAATGTGTTATAATGTAAGTAATCAATTTATAGGAGGCAGATATGAGTCGTGAAGATATTTTATCTTTTTTACAATCACATAAAGATGAATTCTATCAAAAGTATTCTGTCACAAAAATTGGCTTATTTGGTAGTTATGCAAAAGGTACAGCAAGCAGTGAGAGTGACGTGGATGTCATTGTTCAGCTTGATAAACCAAACCTTTTAACGCTCTCAGCGATTCGCCAAGAATTGCAAGAAACTTTTAAAATACCTGTCGATGTCATTCGTCTCAGAGAGACAATGAATCCTTTTCTCAAACAGCAAATTACACAAGAAGCCATTTATGTCTGATGCTTTAGTATTAGAGACACTAAAACAAATCGCAAGTGCAGCAGAAAGAATCTTATTGAAAAGTGATCTTCAAGCTTCTTAACAGCCCCGACTTTTCTTACCAATTTTTTGTCTTCTTGATCACTACTTTACTCTAACTTATAAAAGCTTATTTTTTTATTGTTTTTGTTATAATGATTTCTATAAGGTTTCAACTCTTATGATCAGGAGTATAAACATGCCACCTATTGATAAACTTAAAGAAGAACTTGCTGTTTTAAGAGAAGAATATAAAAATCTTTTTATTTTCTTTTTAGCTACAATTACGGGAACGGTAACAACTTTTTATCAAGCATTGACACATCAAGTAGAGTTTTATATTATTATTTTGTCTGCACTTGGGTTTGGGGTTTCAACGTTTGTTTTACTTCTCTTAAAAAAAGTTAGAGAAAAAATCGATAAAAATATTGATGAATTAGGGAGTCTATAATGATGATATTTACAACGATCGTAGGTGGTATTTTAATAGCAGGGCTTTTAATATATGCGGCTAAAGTAATGGTTAGTGTTAAATAAATAGCGACAAAGATATAGCTTTACATGTAAACATTAAACAGTGATCTTCAAGCATCCTAAAAGCTCTCATTGTTTTCGTAACAACCTTAATCTTTTTTGAAAAGCACTTCCCTTATCTGCACATTTTTTATACAGCAACACTCCAACTTTACATTCAACCTTAAGTAACTTTCTTGTAATATATTTTCACAACTATACTAAGGAGTTTTCATGAAGAAACTAGCTCTGCTTGCTACCTCTGTTGCGCTTTTAGCATCGTCTTCTTTTGCAAAAGAGATCAGCGTAGGTGTTACGATGTCTATGAGTGGACCGCTTGCGGCATACGGACAAACTGCATATGAAGGTATTGAGTTTGCAAATGCTTTGCAGCCAAAACTTAAAAATGGAGACACCATTAAATTGGTACTCATCGATACCAAAGGTGATAAAGTAGAATCTGCGAATGCAGCGACACGACTTATCAGTTCTGACAAAGTTGTGGGAATCATTGGTGAGCTTACCAGCACCAATACCGCTCAAGTCATGGCAATTGCTGAGAAAAAACAGATCCCTGTTATCTCTCCTGTTGCGACTAATGATAAACTTACTGAACAAAAAGAGTTTGCAAACCGTGTTTGTTTTACGGACTCTTTCCAAGGTGCGGTTGTTGCGAACTATGCAACTAAAGATCTTAAACTTAAAACGGCGGTTGTTGTCGTCGATCAAGCGCAAGTTTACTCTCTTGGTCTTGCAAAAGCTTTTGTGGATGCGTTTACAAAAGCTGGTGGTAAAGTAGTAAAAGAGATCAAAGTAAGCTCAGGCGATAAAGACTTTAAAGCGGTTGTTTCTCAAATTAAAGCTGCAAATCCTGACATGCTCTTCTTGCCAATGTATCACCCTGAAGTTTCTATGATCGCGCGTCAAGCAAAACAAATTGGGCTTGTTAAACCAATGTTCTCAGGCGATGGTGTTGCCAATCAAACCTTTATCGATTTAGGTGGCGACGCGGTTGAGGGTTACATGTTTACAGACTTCTTTGACTATGCTGCACCTCCGACACAACGTTCAAAAGATTTTATTGCGGCATATGCTCAAAAAACTGGCAAACAAGAGGTTAACTCTTTTGTGGCGCTTGGTGCAGATGCGTATAACGTTATGCTTGATGCAATGAATCGTTGTGCCAATCCAGAAGACAGCATTTGTATCAACAAAGAGATCAAAGCTACGGCTAACTTTGAAGGCGTATCGGGTGTTATCAACATGGATAAAACCGGTAACTCTACACGTTCAGCGGTTATCAAAGTCGTTCAAAATGGCAAAGCAGTTTACAAAGCAACTGTCAATCCATAAATTCTTTTCTCTCTTTACATGTAAAGGTGTAAAGAGAGATTTTAGAGCAATTTCCACTTGCAAAAGTGGGCATTGCTCTAAAATATTTTAGGAGATCTATTTGGATTTAACAATGTTTATGCAACAAATGATCAATGGCTTTAGCCTTGGTAGTATGTATGCGCTGATTGCCATTGGTTATACGATGGTATATGGAGTATTAAGACTCATTAACTTCGCGCATGGCGATATTATGATGGTGGGTGGATTTTTAGGTTATTTTGGTATTGCTGTACTAGGGCTTCCTTTTGGAGCAGCTGTTATTTTGGCTATTGTTGGTTCAGCGCTTTTGGGTATGGCGAGCGATCGTATTGCGTATCGACCCTTGCGAAGTGCTCCTAAAATTTCACTTTTAATTACCGCTATTGGTGTCAGCTTCTTTCTTGAAAATGCGTTTAACGTCTTTTTTGGTGGCGTTCCTAGAGCGTTCCCTGTGCCTGCTTATTTGGAAGAAGTGGTTAACTTTATGGGCTTAATGATGCCAGTTTCTGCGATTATCGTGCCAATTATCACCGCATTTTTACTGGCAGTTATTTTATGGGTTTTGTTTAAAACAAAATATGGAATGGCAATTCGTGCCCTTGCTTTTGATGTTGGAACGGTCAATCTGATGGGCATTGATGCCAATCGTATCATCACCCTTGTTTTTGGTATAGGATCAGCGCTTGCCGCCGTCGGCGGTATCTTTTGGGCGGTGAATTACCCTTCCGTTGAGCCGATGATGGGTGTGCTTGTAGGACTCAAAGCGTTCGCCGCTGCGGTTGTTGGAGGTATTGGTAGTGTTGGAGGTGCCGTACTTGGAGGTTTAATTATCGGTTTTACGGAAGTCGTTGTGATTGCTTTCTTCCCTGAACTGGGTGGTTATAAAGACGCCTTTGCGTTTATTTTCCTGATCTTAATCCTTCTCTTTAAGCCTACAGGTATTTTGGGCATTGATTTTGAAAAAAGTAGGTTTTAAGATGAATACACTTATGCTAAAAAAAGAACAGTGGCTTAAAATTTCATTTGTTGCCATTACCGTGTGGTTTATCTGGTTTTCAAATTCTCATTTTGATGAATACACGATTCGAATTTTAAATAACATCGCTATTTTTATTATCTTGGCGGTAAGTTACAATCTGATCAATGGTGTTACCGGTCAGTTTTCCTTGGAGCCCAATGGTTTTGTTGCCATCGGTGCGTATGTCGCAGCCCTTTTGTTAACAAGTCCTGAAGCAAAACAGTACCAATACGCGATCGTCGATCCCTATCCGTTTGTTTTAACCTTGCATGCGAATTTTGTGGTAGCGCTTCTTTTAGGAGGTGCTTTTGCAGCAACCTTAGCAGCGTGCCTCTCGTTTCCAGTGTTTCGAGTACGCGGCGATTACCTTGCTATCGTAACCCTTGGCTTTGGATTTATTATCAAAATTCTAGCGATTAACGTTCCTGAAGTGACCAATGGTTCTTTAGGTATCAATGACATTCCTGAGTTTTCCAATCTCTACTGGACGGGTGGCATCGCGATGATTGCGGTGATTGTTGTGCTGAATATCATCAACTCTAAATTTGGTCGTGCGATGAAAGCGGTTAGAGATGACGAAGATGCCGCGATTGCGATGGGTGTGAATACCTTTAAAGCCAAAACACTTGCCTTTTGTACGAGTGCCTTTTTTGAAGGCGTGGGTGGTGGACTTTTAGCGGCACTTTTGACAAGCATTTCTCCCGATCTTTTCGACTTTTTCTTTACGTTCCAACTGCTCATCATCATCGTTTTGGGTGGTCTTGGCAGTACAACGGGCGCGATTATTGGTACGGTGCTTGTCATGGGAGGCAGTGAGTGGATGCGCTTCTTGGATGAGCCGATGAACCTTTTGGGTTACGAAACAACGGCAATGCCTGGTATGCGCATGGTTGTCTTCTCGCTTGGACTTATTTTGATTATGCTTTTTGCGCGTGAGGGCGTTATGGGAAAACGTGAGTTGACCGACCTCTTGAAATGGCGTAGAAAGGGTGGCAAATGATCTTAAAAATTGACAATGTCACGAAAAATTTTGGTGGCGTTACCGCTATCAAAGAGACCAGTTTCAGTGTAGCACCTAAAGAGATTTTTGGACTAATTGGTCCGAATGGTGCGGGTAAAACCACGATGTTTAACATCATTACGGGCAATTATGTTCCTACTTCGGGTGAAGTGATTTTTAGAAATGAAGTGATTAGTGGGCTTAAGCCTCATCATATTGTTCGCAAAGGCATCGCACGAACCTTTCAAAACATCAGGCTTTTTTCAAGCATGAGTGTTTTAGACAATATTTTGATCGGGTTTGATTTCCAAGCACGGTATGGATTTTTTGAATCCATCATCCGCTTTCCTCGTTTTATCACTGAAGAGAGACGTATTAAAGCGCGTTCGATGGAAATTTTGGACTATTTTGGGATGAGCGCATTGGCGCATGAAAAAGCGGTTGATCTCAGCTACGGACAACAACGCAAAGTAGAAATCGCGCGAGCACTTGCGACCAATCCAGACCTTTTACTTCTGGATGAGCCAGCAGCGGGCATGAATCCTTCTGAAACGGAAGAGCTTGGTGACATCATCAAAAAAGCACGTGTTGATTTTGATTTGACGGTTCTTTTAATCGAGCACGACATGAAATTTGTCAACCAACTGTGCGACAAAGTTTTAGTGCTGGATTATGGTAAAACAATTTTTGAGGGTAAACCCGCTGACGCGATTCAAGACCCTGAAGTGATAGCAGCGTATTTAGGAGATTTTCATAATGATTAATGTTAAAAATTTACATGTCTATTATGGACTGATCGAGGCTGTTAAAGGGATTGATTTTGAGGTGAAAGAAGGGCAGATTGTCTCGTTGATTGGCTCCAATGGTGCGGGTAAAAGCTCAACGCTGAAAGCCCTTTTAAACAGCGTGAAAAAAACGGGCGATATTAATTTTCTAGGCTACGACACGCGTAATCATAAAACGCACACGCTGGTACAACATGGTCTTTCTTTGGTACCTGAGGGGCGTAAAATTTTCATCAACTTAACGGTTGAAGAAAACCTTCGCATGGGTGCGTTTAACAACGATGAAAACTACGAACACCTGCGCGATACGATGTATGAGCTTTTCCCTCGCATCAAAGACAAGCGCTATCAGCTTGCAGGAACGATGAGTGGTGGTGAACAACAGATGCTTGCGATCTCAAGGGCGCTTATGGGTGAGCCTAAACTTTTAATGTTGGATGAGCCGAGTCTTGGGCTTGCGCCAAAGATCGTTGGGGAAGTGTTTGAGATTATTATGCGATTACGCGATGAAGGCATTACGATTCTTTTGGTCGAGCAAAATGCCTTTGCGGCGCTTAAAATCTCAGACTATGCGTATGTGCTTGAAAATGGCAAAATTGTGATGAACGGCATTGCGAAAGAGATGATCGGCGATGATACGATTCGCAAAAAATACCTCGGCGGATAAGCCAAAACTGCTTTACATGTAAGCCTCTAAATCTTAGAGGTTTTCTCCTAAATAAGACTTTTTGCACGGACACATATATTTAATATTGTTATGTAAGGAAAGTCTTATGATTTATAAATTATTTACTCTAAAAAGGTACCATAATCACCAGACTTCTTTCATCGTGTTTAGTCGCCATGCACGTTGAAAAGACGATGAAAGAAGTCTTATTTTCCAGCCGAGGGAGTTTTATGGATTTTGTATTGAAGCAGGTTTTTTCGATGAAGTCAGCGATCATTCTTTTACTGTTTTTTGGACTTTTTAGTGGTGTTGCTACGTTTATTGAAAATGATTTTGGTGTCGAAACCAGTTGGGCACTGATTTATACTTCTTGGTGGTTTGAGCTACTTCAAGTCGCCTTGTGTGTCATTCTCATCTACAATATGATCCGATATAAAATTTATACCCTTGATAAACTTCCTTCCTTTCTTTTCCATATCAGTTTTGTTTTTATCCTTATAGGATCAGGCGTTACGCGCTATTTTGGCTTTGAAGGATCTTTACATGTAAGAAATGGAATGCTGGAAAATAAGGTCGTCTCTAGCGATGCGTTTATTCAAGCCAGTGCTCTTAAAGAGGGAAAAACCTACAGCTATGCTAAGCCTCAACTGATTTCACATGTTGGCGGCAATCGATTTTCGTTTGCATTTGATGTGGGTGGCGATCAAGCGGCGGTGAAATTTAAAGAGTATCTGCCCAATGCGACGGCAAAAGTTGTGGATGATCCTCAAGGCATACCAATGATTTCAATGATGCTCAGTGGATATGGCGAAAGCTTGAGCGTTGTGCTCAAAGAGGGCGAAACATACGAAACCAGTGAATATATTTTTAGTTTCAATGCCAAACCCGTACAAAGTGCTAAAGAGATCATCGCGTTTACCCTTGAAGAGGGCAAATTTTACTTCTCCTCCAAATCGAAAATCGCATGGTTTAAAATGGTTGAGAACAAACGGGGCGAATACGAAGCCGATACCAAAGAGGACTTCATCACAGGACAGCTTTATACCATTGG
>Ga0194137_10002667_pt1 | contig 10440 bp, 9 predicted proteins | sample TARM_MetaG_T3_14_FD_134025 | JGI IMG/M metagenome (GOLD analysis project Ga0194137, IMG submission 134025) | Freshwater microbial communities from Pennsylvania, USA, analyzing microbe dynamics in response to fracking - TARM_MetaG_T3_14 (version 2) | ecosystem: Environmental > Aquatic >...
GTTTCTGGTTTCGATGATCGGTGCGCGGGCGGGTGTTGACCCGCCTGCGGCTTATCCTGATCTCCACCAGCGTAGCCGTCCGGGGACGGCGGTTCGGGGCGCACCGCCCCTACCTGTTGTGAACGGGATTTGCACTGACCCATCACCTTTATCACGCCACGTTGGGCAATCACCCGGCTGGCGTTGTGATCAGCATGATTGGTCTGCCCGCAGCGAGCACAGATAAAGGAGAATGCAGGATGGGACAAGCAAAAATCTGGGTGCGTGCTAGACGCTAAAACCGCAGCCCCATCTGCGGGTTTGTTTCCAGCACATCATCATCGTCCATATCGTCATCGCCTGCCTCCCAGGTGATTTGGTTCACCTCCAGCACATCATCATCGTCTGCATTGTTGCCATAGGCTTCATACGCTGGCGCCGGGGCTTCCTGTGGGTTGGCCTCCAGCGGATCATCAATAAGCCCGGCAGGCACATCAAGCCCGACAGCAGGGTAATAATCGGGATGCATCGGCAAGCCATACTCATGCGCCAGCAAAACAACATTTTTAAGTGGCCGCTCGCCGTTAATCTCGGCCATGTCCGCAGAAGTGGGCTGGTGGTTCAGGGTGCTATCTATACGGGCCAAGTCAACGCCGCGCTGCTTGAGCGAATCCAGAAACAGCCGGGCCAGGTCAACGCTGCCGCCGCCATACCTCAACGCTATGTCCAGTGCAGTTCTTATCTCGCGGTCATATTGTGTTTCGCGCAAGGGGTTGGCTCCGGCGTCCAGCAGCACCTGAACAACCGTGCGCCACGGGCCATGGAGCCTTTTGTCGTCCGCCATAACACTTGCTTGCATCAGAGGTGTTATTTCATGGTGGTTTATGACATCCACAGCGCCAATGGACGCCACCGTTTTCTGAAACTTCTTCGCGGTCTTGTCGTCAGTCTCGGCGCTGTAGCCAAGATTCCTGATGCTATCAATCAGCGCCAGACCGGGGCAGGTTACCCGTGTCAGCACGGTTTGCTTGGTATCACGGTATTCACCGTGTCCCTTGATGGTGCCATTGATCGAATAGGTTTCCCCGCGCTTCATCGGCAGCGGGCTGCTGGTGGCCCATTTCAGCTTGGCACCCGTAGCCACATCGGTCATCAGCACGTTGTAGGTGGTGCCCCACTGGTTATCAAAGCAGGGAGCGCCTTCAAAGATGACCTCACGATTCACCCATTTATCACCGACAGCACCAAGGTGAATGCTGACCTCGGCCTCCTTCTCGGCTTTGGCCTGCAGTGCCTTATGGTAGGAGGCTGGCGCCGAAACAATGATGCCCAGGTGGCGTCTGGTGTCGGTCACATAGCCGAGCTTGGCATGGGTGCGCAGGTTATGCCGGTAGGGGGAGGTGTTTTCCGCATCATCCGCTTTCATCCATTCAAGCACCTTGGCGGCCTCATCCTTATCCACGGCAGTAACCACATCCGAGTACCGCACCTTGCCGCTGAACAGGTTGTAGCTGACGGTATCCTTTGTGGAAATCTCGACTGCGCCGCGTAAGCCGGAAAAATCAGCGGTGCTTGTGGAAATGTAACGGCCATCGCTGCGGATCACAGCGCACGCCATCGCCAGCACATGCTCAATATCCAAGCCGGAAGCCGGTGCCGACGAACCGTCAGCCCCGAACCCGTCATCCTCGTCCAAGAACGGGTCGTTGCCGTCCCAGCTGATTTCGCCCAGCCCATTCAGCAGCGTCAGTAGCGCTTTCGGGTCGTGGTGATTGCCAATAAAGTCATCCACACAGGTAGAGCCCACCTGCATCCGCTTGCCGAGTGCAACATCCTCAACCATGAAGGTGAATCGCCTCCCCCTGGTGGTATTGCAGTGCTGGCAGTTGGGCTTGCAGGTGGCCAGGTGTTCGTTATCGGCCATGTCGCCCGAGAAGTTGGAAATCAGGTTGCCGGCGTCCGTGTGCTCGATCTTCGCCAGCCAGCGCCAGCCGGCGATGACGGGTTGCTCGCCCTTGAAGTCGAGAGGGTAATAGCGGTCTACCTGACCATTGTTGCGCTTGGTGATGATCGGTTCGCCAACATGGATCGTGTAGGGTTCCATGCCCAGCTTCACGGCAAGGCCAGACAGTTTCCGCAGCTTCGCCAGCGTATGCTCAAGGCGCGATTCATGGATGCTGTAATGGGACTCGAACTGACTGCTCATGGGCAACCTCCTGATCAATGAGAACTGGTTTTTCCGGCATTGCCTGTGCGGGCCTAGCCCATGCGCGGACCAGAACTGGCCTTGGCCTCGGGCTGGTTATCGGGGTCATCCAGAAAATCGCTGACATGATCGAACATATCATCCAGCCAGCGCTGGACGCTGGGCGGCACTTCGACAGCCCCGGAATGCGAGTCCATCTCGCCATTGTCCAGCACGCATTCATAAGTGCCAGAGGCACCTTTTGGTCCGTACACCATGGCGGGGGTGCCGTTGCCTGGGTCGTCGGGGTAAATCTCGCTGGCATCCAGCTCGATGCGGTAACGGCTGTCCGTGGGGCAGACAAGGGTTTGTTTTTTGCTCATGGGCGCAATCCTCGCGGTAATGGTAGGGATCAATGCATTGCTGGCCATCTGGATGGCCTGGACGGCGGTTGCGCTGGCGCCAGCCCATTGGCACGCCAGCATCAGGTTTTTGGGCAGATCGAAGTCTTCGACAAACAGCCCATCCTCGCAGCGCCCACTGGTATCGGTGGGTATCTGCTCACGCATCGGTGAATGATCATCAAAATAGGCGAATACCGGCTTGCCAAGCGCAACTGCTACCCCGACCTCAAACACGGTGCCGGAATCCGGCTCATGCCCACGGAAGGGGCTCAGGTTGGCGATTACGGCATCCGCCTCGGCAATCATCGCCATGTTCTGCTGGCATATCCAGGCGGCAGCTTCAGCGCCTTCCAGGCCGTCAGGGATGCAGTTGTCGAGAGGGTAGAGGCCCGTCAGCCCAGCTGACTCACACAGCTGTTTCAACATGGTTCCGTGGGTCACCGAGTCAGTCCGAAAAACATCAGGTCCAGCCAGATAAACCTTCATACGCACCTCTGCAGTCTGCGTGTTCTGGATCAAAGGCCAGGAGCCGGGGAGTGGGACTGTTTTTTCTCCCACTCCTGCCGAACGTCATCAAGATAGGACGACTGATCCATTTCCAGAGCGCCACCCATGATGATGCAACCCGCCTTGCCGAGCGCATAGATCAGATCGGCGTGATGGCCTTGTGTGACAAACGCTGACTGCAAACGCCGGGAGAAGGATGACATGGCGCAGGCCAGATCGTTGTCATCGTGGGCGCCACCAACCTGAGCCAAAAAGCTGGTTACGTCTTCCCCGCTGAGCTGGTGATCCTTGTAGATGGCCTGGGTAGCCATTCCAAGACCCTCGGCTATGTCGTTCCATCGGGTCGCCATGCGAGTTTGGCTGCCAAGCATTTTCTGCACGACAGCCTCACTCAGCGGTCCTGCATCCGGTTTGTCTGCCCCGGTCAGATCAAGAACCGCCTTGCGTGCGTTTTCAAAGCCGCCGACCTGTGGCCGGTCGTACATAACGGCACGGGCAACCAGATTCACCATGGTGTCGCGCAGGGAGGCGTCAGTGTAATGGAGCTGTGTCTTCACAAGACCCACGTTGGGGTGCTGGCCGCGCAGCGCCAGTCGCAGAAAATCGCCACCGCGCAAGGCCATGGCGGCGTTACCGATTTGATCATCCAGAGGCCCGCCTTTGAATGGGTGCATAGCGGGGCCGTCCTGCAGCATGCGGTCATATTCGACACAGGTATCCGTAAATGCCTGGGTAAAGCGACTGTTTGGGCTGGGCAGCGATTTGATCCCGTTTGATGTCAGGGTGTAGTCAATAAAGTCATCGGCTGACAATGCCAGCACATCCGCAGGGAAGGCGACAAAGTTGTCGGAGGCGTCAGGACCAATCCAAGTGATCCCCCAGCTATTGCCTCGGTAGTGAGAAAGCTGGCCACCACCAAGGTAGTCATGGACAGCATGCATAAGGTGAGTCAGCGCCGGGTAAACCTGGGCACCAGCAGGAAGATCAAGTGCTGTACGAGCCTGCTTCAGCAATTCAACTTCATTTTTCTTGGTTGTTCTCATGGGTGCCTCGCTAAGCGGCTGCTGTTTGTGATGGTGGGGTTACAAGGCGCAACAAGCGTTCGCCAGAAATAACGGTCATGTTGGGGTTGCTTCGGGCCAGCTGGCGCGACATTTGGCCGGTTCGCCCGGTATGCACGAAAATGCCTTTAACGCCCTGTTTCTCGATCATCTGAGAAAACGACCGAACGTGCTTTGGGTTGATGTGGTTGCTGTAGCGCTTGGCCTGCACCAGATGCAACTGATTGCTGCGCGACCACACGCGACCATCAATGCCGCCATCGCCGGTATAGCGGGTGTTGCGCTTGACGCGCAGACCCCGCTGCTCGAACGCTTCAAGCACCAGCTCTTCAAAGACGAAGGGGTCAACAGTTCGCAGATAGTTCAACCGGGCGCCATCTGAATCCAGCTCCTGCAGCCGCTGAAGGACGCGCCGGGCGGCACGCTCACGGCGGCGATGCCCCGGCTTGCGCCAGCCAAGTACAGCCAATAGCGACCGGGCCGCCCGGCGAAGATAGGGCCGCAAGGCAAGTCGGTAAAAGGCAAGCCCGGCCAGACCGCCAACAACCGCAGGCAGGGCGACCGATGCGGATATGGAGTCCAGCAGTTGAAAGAAAAGCTCAGTGAAAAGGATGTCCATGGCACGCTCCAAACAAAGCCTTGCGAGAGTCAGAGAACTCGCGTTTAATGATACTAAACCGATTGATCTGATTATGCCAGCGCAGGAGCAACTCATGGACTCGTCCAGTCATCTGCAGCAAGGGGCCGAGCAAGGCGAACAGGAAGCAGCAGCACGCCTTGAGGCCATGGCCTGCAGATTTATGCTTGATGCAGCGTTTTTCGATGATCTTGTGCATGATGCAACCGAGGTTGCCGCAGACACCTCCACCCTGGACGAAGATGATGTAGATGATGTGCTGGATGCCGCCTCCATCGAGGCCAGCAATATCAACAACCAGGGCATGCTGGCTCAATTCGAGTATCTTTTGCAGGCAGGCGTAAAGGAATCCACGATTGCCCAGCACATTGCCATTGCAGGCTGGGAGGTCAATGCGCCCCACCTTAACTTTGGAAATGCAGTACAGATCACGATAGATGCGCTGGCTGGCAAGCAGGCATCGAGCTTTGCCGGGATCGCTGATTTTTCCGAATGGCTGGTCGATTCCATTCCGGCTGGCGCTGACTGTGATGAGGTCGCCACTGCCAACCAGATTGAAGCGGTTTACCTTTATCTGTGCGCAAGGGAGGCGGGCGGTGTCGCGCAGCCTTACGCCGAGGCCGGCTACCAATCACACTGTCCAGGCATGGCAATTTAACAAGATTTGTTTGGAGTATTACCATGAGCTATCTGTCTGAAAAAGAAGAGCAATGGCTGAATCGAGTCCTCCAGAATCAGAACCCGAATGGGGCGATTGCCTTAACCAGTGAAGTGGTCGGTTTAAGCGCAGAGCAGATGACCCAGCTACAACAGGTGGTGGCCGACAAGGGCAGCCCCCAGCAAATCTATAGATTTGCCGCCGAAAATCACGGCCACCCAGGTTGTGACATTGACGCTCTACAAAAAGCGCTTGTAGGGCACCAGGACATTTATCAGCCAGGTCAAACAAGCGCTATCGGATTGTTTGCTCAGGACGTTCCTGGTGCTGATATTCCGATGCTACAGAATGCCGTGGTTGCTTCTGGCCGCCCCGAACATATGGTGAACTTTGCCGAGGTTCCAGGCTGCGATGCAGTGGCGCTTGCAGAGCGCGTCATTGAGTCGGGAAACAAACAGTCAATGAAGAACTTTCTTGAGCGGGTACAGGATGAAAAAGCCTGTCAGCTGATTGACGCGGAGGCAATGAACCGCCCTGATAGCCCGACACGGACGGCGGCAAACAAAGTGCTAATCGAGGCGGCAGAAAGCCAGCATGCCATGTTCGCCAGCTTGGCAGATGCGCCACTACAAAACCGGATAACCGGAAAAGTGGTAGAGACGCCAGCCAAAGCTATCGCCAGCCTTTTAATGACCGGCGATGCCCTTATGGTTGCCCTCAAACAAAGTCAGATCGGCACCATGCTGGGTTCCATTACCGACAAATTGAAAACCTCCATGCAGGCATTGGCCGCTCGCGCCATTACGCAAGACACGGGACTTGCACCAGTCACCCATGATGATGCCGCCAAACTGGTCGCCGCAGCCCCCGGAGAACACCTGTCAGAAAAAATGCTGGCGCTGGCGGGTGGCGACTCCAGCATGGCCACTGATTCATTGCGACAGCTCAATGATACGCTCACAACCCTGACCAAGTTGGGCTGCGAGGACATCAAGGGCGTTGTCTATGAAGGACTTATCGGTGCTGACTCCAAAGAAGGAATGTGCTGGGCTCTGTCCTCGGCATCTGAATACGCTGCCGAGCAATACATGAACGGCAACCTGAAGTCAGGTAAAGCCTCCGCTGTTCTCGAAAACGCTGTTCGTGGCCTGAATGGAGAGCCGGAGATAGGTGTTGCAAAGCATCTGGAGCAGGTGCGCGAAAACTATCACCAACAACAGCTTGAGCAAGAGCGCAGAGCATCACCTTCACCCAGATAAGTGCATACTGGATCGTACAAGCCAAAGGAAATACCATGAAGATCAAGCCGGAACACTACGCGATAATCCAAAAAGCCATCAGTGACGCACTGACTTCAAACCCAACCGTTGCCATCGAATATCAAGCGGCTGGCTTTACTCCGATGCGCTTACGCTGGGACATGCTGTGGCAGTCAGGCGTCAAGGTTGGCGATAGCGTTGGCATGACCTGCCCGCCCGACATGGACCCCGCAAAGTTCGTACCCCTGTACGACTACGCTAACGATGACCATATTGACACAGCCCTGCGCAAAGCATGCGCAGACGCGGGGTGTGCGTTTGGTGCTTACAAGGATTTGCTGGGGGCACCTGCGCTGACGGTCACAGAAGGTAAGCAGTTCACCCAGCGAGGGTTTGTGGCCACGCTGGAGCGCCGCGACACGGAATCATTACAGGTCAGCGAGCTAACCTGCTTCATCGACAAGCAGGGCATGGTGTTCCCGACCAAGGCGGCGCTGGCACTCATTAGCAACGACACTGACCATGTGTGCGTGCGTGACATCGCCGGGGATGCCCATGACATTAGCGTCAATGACGGTATCGTCTTTATCGACGACATGGACAGCTTTGCGGCCAAGCACTCGCAGTATTGCGTCACCACCTATGACAAGGTGACCGCATACGACGATGAGGCTGACGAAGAGTCAGTGGTGGATCGTGTAGAAGAAGGTCGCTGGGAAAACGAGCCGATGACCTTTGATTCCATTCGTAGTGAAGCACGCAATCACAGTTACAGCGAATACAACGGCGATACGCTCAGCAGCACTGATCCCAGTGGCACCGACGAATACTACCGGCATGGCACCTGCCGTTTCCATCACATGCGGATTGACTCGATCAATGGCCAGCCGCCCACCTCGGATCAGATAGCGGCCCTGGCTTCCGCCCTGGATATGTGCATTCGCCCGAGCGCTGCAATGCGCGATGAGGCGTCCACGCAAGAGCCAAGCAAAGCCCCGCGCCTGGGCATGTAGCCGACACCGAATACGGAGAAAATCCGATGAGCAATCTTCAACTGGAATGCAACTACCACTACGCTTTCCACGTCAACCTGGATGAACGCGGCATATTCAAGGCTGATGTGCGGAATGCGGCAGGCGATTCTGTCTATGAGATTTCTAATGATGCCGATGACGGCTCGCTGTGGCTTATTGAAAACGGCTTCATGCGTAACAAGGGCGACCTGAAAGGGCTCACCGACTATCTGGTCCAGATGGACGTGCTGCCAAAAGGGTCAACGGTACACACGCCAGCGGAATTTGAGAGCATTGAAAGCGAGTGGTATGAGTCGCTTGACGTGCTGCAGTCGGAAGATCAGTCAGCGACCATTGAATCGTTGTATGACGACAACGAGGACGTAGCTGATGCCCTGCAGGTACTGATACGAAACTTCGAGTACCCGGATTTTTCAGGCAAGACACTGGGTCAGGTTGTCAAACAGATCACGGGCGAACCAAGTCCGACAGCAACAATGAAGCTGATACCTGGCTGACGGGTCGCTACATCAGCGAAAGCGACCAACAGGAAGTCTTGCGACCCAAGACGCAAAGCCCTCGTCTGTAGGTTTTAAGTGCGGCTGCTGGCGCCTGCGCCGCGTTATAATCACCATTCCGGCTCTAACCCGCCATGTGTAAGCATCATAGCGCGACGGACTGAAAGAAGCAGCGAAAAAGTAATATAAAACGATAGTTTCTAGGTTAGCTCCAATTGCCGGGCGGCCATCACCTCGTCTGCTTCCCGGTGTTGCCGAATGAATACCTGTAACCGGCGCCCTGCTTCGGCAGGGGCGCGCAGATGATCAAATGATGACAGTGGCGCGCCTGAGTAAACCAACCTATCTTCAACGGGCTTATAGGAGCCTGCAGGTTGTGTGTCGTCGTTGTCGCAGATAAACCACCCGCGCCCCGCAATGGAAACCAAATCCCCGTGAGCACTACGGATAATGTTTGGCCCAAAGTTCAGCTTGCTGATGGTGTGCGGCGTATCCATGACCTTGGACATGATCACGCATTCCAGCGTGGATGTGTCGCACAGCGAATAGGCCTGGCAAGCGCTTTTCAAATGAGCAAACGCCCGCTCAGCTGAATCCAGCAGACGATTCCCTACATCGCAGTAGGTGGCAAGCTGAAGCACATTCGTTCCACCATGGCGTAACCATACTGATGATTCGGAGTGGCGAACCCAAAACACATCCTGATCGAATGGAAACATGCCGCACTGACCCTGAGTCTCCCCATGGATAAATCCAGGGGGTTCTTGAGGTGAATCATGCGGGGTTTACTAAGCCTCTAGTCTGTGACCGCATGCAATCCTCATTCAACATGCCATCCGCTCTGCCGGCTTTCGCCGGGGCAACGGAAAAATCCGCTGCACTCGCAGATTGAGGTTTCCATAACCCGGCACGTTTCAGCGCAGACTCCTGAGCTGCCAGCATCGTTTCGATGATGGATGGGTTATGGCTTTTTCCATCGGTACAGCAGGCCAACAACGCCGAATACACATCTCGCTGAATCCGCCCTCGATCATCTGCTAGCGTGTGCCAGCGAAGCGACAAGGGTTTCTTCGTGTAGCTCTCAGTGCCGTGGTCGTACTGCGACATTTTGAGCTTCCAGGTATTCAGCTCAATCACCTTACCGCCAGCACTTTCAGCCTTGCGTTTCAGGAGATTGACGAATGAGCCTGGCGCTCGATTTTTCACTGACTTGCCGTACATTTTCTGAAATGCCCGGTACGACAGTTTTTCAATTTGCCATATATTTGCTTGTTCAAGTAGCTGGTTCACCAGTTGCCCATGTTCTTGGGTTCGACGAGCAGCAAGCACTCGCTCGGTTTTGGCAATCTGAGCGCGAACTTTGCGCAATCTGCCTGAAGTTACCTTGGCTCGCCGCCCCTTAATCCAGCGCCCTTTTTCATCAAAGCACTCAGGGTTAGTGCTTCGCACCGACCTGTCTGCCTTGCGCTGAAGAACTCTCAGGGTTTTGGCGCAGGGCACGACACCTGGGCAAAACCGATAAAGGGCTGCCTGAATGTCCGTATAGCTAGCGACCGTTGACGGGCCGATGTCGAGTCCTCCGATACCGTCCACAGAGGCGGATGTTGCAGGCGCCTTACCTTCGAGAATAAGTTGCACGTAGTAACGCTTTTTGCCGTTGATAATTCGCCAGAGCACTCGCGCATACTTAACGCGGCGCGTTAATGCCTCATCCAGATACGGGTCTTTCCCTTCGGCCTGGAGCATCACCGGCATGATCAATCCGGCCCAGAGCAAGCAGCCGGTTTCTGGCTGATACCGAATGGCGGAGCTTGCACTTTTACCTTCGAGCGAGTGCAAAGGGCGCTTACGGCCCTTGAAGCGCGGCTTGCCGCGCTTTCTGAAACTGTACTCGTCCAGTGCTGAGAAGGCCCGTTTCGCCAGTGTTTGTGGCTCGTGTGCACCTAAGTGATCTTTCCAAAGTCGGTTCTTCAGACCAGTTGCGAACGAAGACAGAGCATATTCGGAAAATTCGTACTGCTCTCTCAGCGCCTTGTATCCAACTCGTTTCGTTGCGATTATTTTTTCTTCACGCAGAACGATCCAGGCAGGATCTCGCCGCATGGCGTTGAGTCTGCGCAGCCCTTCGTTAAGCACTGCGTTGTACAGCCGCTTTCCAGCTTCGAACCTTTTGCTCATGACAGCAACGTCCCGACCCTTTGTAACAAGGGGGAGCGTGA
>Ga0194137_10002668_pt1 | contig 10434 bp, 10 predicted proteins | sample TARM_MetaG_T3_14_FD_134025 | JGI IMG/M metagenome (GOLD analysis project Ga0194137, IMG submission 134025) | Freshwater microbial communities from Pennsylvania, USA, analyzing microbe dynamics in response to fracking - TARM_MetaG_T3_14 (version 2) | ecosystem: Environmental > Aquatic >...
AGCGCAACAATACCTACACAAGCGTCGAGCGCCGTTGCGAAACCCGTTACGACGAACGCCAGCGTCTGACCGGCTACCAGGTTGACTACCGGATCGGCGAGCAGACCGGCACTGTCACCATGGACCACAACCCGGGCGAACGCATTCCACTGCAGGACGGACAACTGGTACTGAGCCGCAGCGGCAGTTAGGGCAACACCTCACCCTGATTATGCCGGTAACAACTTCAGCCGCGACTCGCCCTGTGGTCAAATAGCGCCTCATCAAACCGCAGGAACCCGTAATGACCGCTCAGATGCTTGTCGAGCGCCAGCCACCGCTTGGCCGCCTCATTTTCAACCGCCCCGCCCAGCTCAACAGCCTGACCCTGGACATGGGCCGGATCATGCACAGGCATCTGGAACAGTGGCTGAACGACCCACAGATGCACGCTGTGCTGATCAGCGCCAACGGCGAGCGTGCTTTCTGTGCGGGCGGCGACCTGCGCGCCCTGTATGACAGCTATCACAACGGCGAACGGTTGCACTTCGACTTCCTCGAGGAAGAGTACGCCCTTGACCTGTTGCTGCACCGTTACCCGAAACCGACCATAAGCCTGATGGATGGCCTGACCCTCGGCGGCGGCATGGGTGTGGCCCAGGCCTGCCGCTGGCGGATTGTCACCGAACGCGCCCGACTGGGCATGCCTGAGGTTGGCATCGGCTACTTCCCTGACGTGCTGGGCAGCTACTTCCTGACCCGCCTGCCCGGACGCCTGGCTGAATACCTGGCAGTCACCGGTGTGCAGCTGGATGCCACCGATGCGCTGGCCTGTGGCTTGGCCACCCACGCCATTACCAGCAAGGCGCAAATGCAGCTGATCGAAGCACTGCAACAAAACGACTGGCAGCCGGATGAACAGCCACAGCAGATCGAACAACTGCTTGCCGAACTTCCCCCCGTCGCACTGCATCCGGCCCGACTGCCGGCACGGATGGAGGCAATTGACCGCCACTTTTCCGCCAACAGCGTCCCGGCCATTCGCGAATCACTACTCGGCGAAAACAATCCGGCCTTGCGGGACTGGGCACAAGAGTGCGCCAGCCTGATGTTGCAACGTTCACCACTGGCCATGGCAGTCAGCCTGGAACTGATGCATCGTGGACGTCAACTGGACCTGCAAGGCTGCGCCAAGCTGGAACTGCATCTGATCTATCAATGGTTTGAGCGTGGCGATTTTATCGAAGGGGTGCGCGCACTGATCATCGACAAGGACAAGCAACCGCAGTGGAATCCCCCGTGCATCGAACTGCTGGAGGCGGCGCATATCGACAGTTTCTTCGCCGGATTTGATCCGCAATGAATCCCGAAGACCTGATCAAGCTGGTCAACCAGCGCATGCCCTACGGCAAATACCAGGGCCGGCTGTTGGCCGACCTGCCCGGCCATTACCTGGGCTGGTTTGCCCGCGAAGGATTTCCGAAGGGAGAACTGGGCCGGCTGCTGGCACTGATGCACGAGATAGACCACAACGGCCTGGGTGAACTGCTGACCCCGCTGCGCAGACATCAGCCCTGAGACCACTCATCGCCTCGTCAGCACAACTGAACTGACAGCTGAAACAGACTGTCTACACTTCCATATAGCCCGCAACCAACAACCACAACACGGGGCATACCGATGCTGACTACCATTGCCCGCTTCAGCTTCCCGCATGAGGCCCAGATTGCCCGCAGCAGCCTTGAGGCGGCCGGCATACCCGCGTTTGTTGCCGACGAGCACACCATCAACATGCAGTGGTTGTACTCGGATGCTTTGGGCGGCGTGCGGCTGCAGGTTCCGCCAGAGCATGCCGGTCATGCGCTGGCCCTGCTTGCCACTGACTTCTCCGATTGCATTCCCCAGGCAGCAGAGCAAACCGAAGATCCCGACAGCCATTGCTGCCCGCACTGCGGCAGCGACGAACTGGATCTGGATATTCGCGGCAAGCGCTGGGCCTTTCTGGCATTCCTCGCCCTGCACTTCCCGCTCTGGCCATTCAAACGCCAATGGCATTGCAGCACCTGTAGACGGCGTCACCCCTACCAGCGCACCATCAGCTGAACAACCCCGGCGTCAGATTTACCTCTGCCCTCAGGACTCCGCCACCACCGTATTCTCGATATGCCCGATCCCGTCCACCTCAATCCGCACCCGATCACCGACCTTGAGAAAACGCTTGGGATCAAAGCCCACGCCGACCCCGGCCGGGGTGCCGGTGGCCAGAATATCGCCAGGCATCAGGGTCATCACCGTGCTCAGGTAGGCAATCTGTTCCCAGATGTTGTAGATCATGTCGCCGGTATTGCTGTCCTGGCGCAGCTCGTCATTCACCCAGGCGCGAATGCCCAGTGCATGCGGATCGGGTACTTCATCGGCGGTGACCAGCCAGGGCCCCAGCGGGCCATGGGTATCAAAGGACTTGCCGAGGGTGAAGGTCGGGCTGCGCATCTGCCAGTCGCGCACGCTGACATCGTTGGCCACCATATAGCCGGCCACCACCGAGGGCGCCTGCTGCACCGTCACATGCCGGCAACGCCGGCCAATCACCACCGCCAGCTCGGCCTCGTAGTCGAGCTTGTCGGACACCTTCGGCAGGTGAATGTCCGCATAGGGACCATTCAGGCAGGACACCTGCTTGTTGAACCACAGCTGCGATTTGGGGATGGGCACCCCATTGCGCGCCACCTCCTCGGCATGCGCGCGGTAGTTCATGCCAATCGCCAGGTATTTCTGAGCATCGGTCACCGGCGCCAGCAACTGCACCTGCGGCAACTGCAGGGTGGCACTGTCGACGCCGAGTGCCGCGATACGCTGCAGCGCCGGCTCACCCTGCGCCAGCAGCCGGGCCATGCTGTCCGGCAGATCCGGCAGCTGCGCGTTGATATCGACCAGTAGCTCACCAATAACCTTGCCCAGGGCAATCCTGCCCTGATGTTGAAACGTGACCAGTTTCATCCGCGCCCTCGTCTGTGCATTTACCAGCGACCATGATAAACAAATGCACGGCCAGCCAGTATGATAGCTGCCCATAGGTGCGGCTGATGTGGCGCACTGGCATCCGGACAACTCAGACGGGGACTTTCATGCAGACACCATCACCCTCCCAGCTCCCCACCAATGCTATGCCCGTTGTATGGCAATGGCTGCTGGGGGCCGCCGCCGTGGTGATCATCCTCGCCGGTCTCAAGGCCATCAGTCACATAGTCACGCCCTTTCTGCTGGCAGCCTTTCTGGCAATTATCTGCGCCCCGCCGCTTGGCTGGATGCAGCGCCGTGGTGTCCCCGGTGCGCTGTCGATCCTGATCCTGTTCTCGGCGGTCGGCCTGCTGTTCTTCCTGCTGTTTCTGGCGTTGAAGGGCGCCGCCGAAAGCCTGGCCACCCAGGCCCCGATGTATCAGGCCAAACTGAGTGGCTGGCTGGATCAGTTACGTCTGTTGATCGAGGCCCGCGGCCTGCCCGATGATCTGATACCTAAAGGTCTGCCACTGCCCGGTGCCGGCGCCCTGACCGATACCGCCAAGTCCGTCGCCAGCGGCCTGGGCCAGTTCACCGCCAGCACCCTGCTGGTGCTGCTGGCCTTTATGTTCCTGCTGATGGAAGAAGGCACCCTGTCGGGCAAGCTGAATGCCGCCTTCCCGGCGCGCCGGCGTGCCCGGGTGCGCGCCCGGCGTTTCCTGCGTTCGGTGTATCGCTACCTGCTGATCAAGACCGCCGCCAGCGCCGCTACCGGCCTGATCGTCGGCATTTCGCTGACCATCATCGGCGTCGACTTTGCCGTACTCTGGGGCATTCTTGCCGGCCTGCTGAACTTTATCCCGACCATTGGCTCGATCATTGCCGCCTTCCCGGCTGTGCTGATTGCCCTGCTGGGTCTGGGTGTCGGCGAGGCCGTGATAGTACTGGTCATGTATGTGGCGGTAAACACGGTGATCGGCAACGTGCTGGAGCCACGCTTCATGGGCCGTTCACTCGGACTGTCGCCACTGATAGTGCTGGTATCGCTGCTGATCTGGGGCTGGGTGTTCGGCCCGATCGGGATGATACTGTCGATTCCGCTGACCATGATTGCCAAGCTGGCACTTGATGCCTCACCGCAGACCCGCTGGGCCGGCATCATGATGAGCGACGAAGTACGCAAACCGAAGACCTGACAGCAGGCTGGCCGGACACACCCGGCCAGCCTGCCCCGGACAAACCCTCTCAGGCACTGGCCGCAACGTTACGCTGTTTCTCGTAGAGAAAACGCAATACGGCCTGACGATACTGGTTGTAGCGCGGATCATCAGCCAACTCGATACGCTCACGCGGGCGTGGCAAATCGATCTTCAGAACCTCACCAATGGTTGCCGAAGGCCCGTTGGTCATCATCACAATACGGTCAGACAGCAGCACCGCCTCATCCACATCATGGGTAATCATGATCACCGTATTCTGCAGGTCATTCTGGATTCGCATCACCTCGTCCTGCAAATGCGCCCGGGTCAATGCATCCAGCGCGCCAAACGGCTCATCCAGCAACAACACCTTGGGCTGCATGGCCAGCGCCCTGGCTATCCCGACCCGCTGTTTCATGCCACCGGAGATCTCGCCGGGCCGCTTGTACATGGCATGTTCCATATGCACCATCTTCAGGTTATGACGAATCCAGTCTTCACGCTCGGCACGCGACATGCTGCGCCCGAACACCTTGTTTACAGCAATCTCGACATTCTCCCAGACCGTCAGCCACGGCAGCAGCGAATGGTTCTGGAACACCAGGCTGCGTTCTGGCCCCGGCCCCCTGACCTCCTTGCCATCCAGAATCACACACCCCTCGGTAGGATCAATCAGCCCCGCGACAATATTGAGTACCGTTGACTTGCCGCAGCCGGAGTGACCGATGATGGAGATGTACTCACCGCGCTCGACACCCAGATTGACGTCACTCAACACCTGGCTGCTGAGGTTGCCGCGGGTAAAGGTCTTGAATACACCCTCAATGCTCAGATAGTGCTTGCTCATATCCGTCTCCTCAGCCAGCCGATGTGCCACGGGTTACCAGACGACCGACCAATGCCACCAGACGATCAAGAAAGAAGCCGACGATGCCGACATAAATCAGCGCCAGCACAATGTCGCTGATCAGCGAAGCATTCCAGGCGTCCCAGATAAAGAAGCCGATCCCCACACCACCCACCAGCATTTCTGCGGCAACGATGGCCAGCCAGGACAGACCGACACCAATACGCAAGCCCGAGAAAATATAGGGCGCGGCAGCCGGCAGCATAATCTTGCTGAAATACTCCAGCCCGTTCAGGCGCAGCACCCGCGCCACGTTACGGTAATCCTCGGGAATATTGCGTATGCCAACCGAGGTATTGATGATAATTGGCCAGATCGCCGTGATGAAAATCACAAAAATAGCCGAAGGATTACTGTCCTGAAAACCTGCCAGCGAAAGTGGCAGCCAGGCCAGTGGCGGCACGGTTCGCAGCACCTGGAACAGCGGGTCCAAGCCGCGCATGGCCCAGGTTGACTGCCCCACCAGCACCCCGAGACTGACGCCAGCGACCACCGCCAGGCTATAACCCCAGGCCACCCGCTCAAGACTGGCGAGAATCTGCCAGGCCATGCCGACATCATTACCGCCGTTGTCGTAGAACGGATTGCTGATCAGCTCCCAGGTATCGTTGACCACCTGTATCGGGCCCGGCAATGCTGCCCCCTCACCGGCACACAACATCTCCCAGATCAACAAACAGAACAGCGTAATCACCGTTGGCGGCAGCGCCTTATCGAGCAAGGCATTGCCGGTACGCCGCCACCAGAGCGGGCCGGGGCTCTGCGCTTCTGGCGCAGCGGCCGGGGCCTGAGGCGCAGCCGTGATATTGGCTTTGGCATTCATAGTGTGTACTCCCTGCGGTTAACGGCTTCAGGCCATTGCCTTGATGGCCAGGCTGTCGAGGTAAGCCTTGGGGTTTTCCGGATCGAACACCTTGCCATCGAAGAAGGTTTCCACGCCCCGTGATGTGGAGTCGGGAATCTGCTCGGCAGGCACACCCAGCTCAACGGCTGCGGCACGCCACAGATCCTCACGATTGACCTTGTCGACCAGCGCCTGACAGTCCAGATCGGCCGGCAGATACCCCCAACGGATATCCTCGGTGAGGAACCACAGGTCATGGCTCTTGAACGGATAGGAAGCAAAATCCTTCCAGTAACGCATCTGGTAGGGACTGTCCTGATCGACCCGGCCGGTGCCGTAATCAAAATTGCCTTTCATGCGCTCGACAATGTCGCCCACCGGGGCATTGATCCAGCGACGCCGCGAACAGATCTGCGCCACCTCCTCGCGGTTGGCCGGATCCTCGCAATACATCTGCGCCTCCATCACCGCCTTGAGCAGCGCTTGGGTAGCCCGTGGGTTGGCTTCAATCCAGTCACTGCGCATCGCCAGGGCCTTCTCCGGATGGTTATGCCAGAGTTCACTGGTGGTCAGCGCGGTATAGCCGATCTTCTGGCTGATCAACTGCTCGTTCCAGGGCTCACAGACACAGAAGGTATCCATGCTGCCAACCCGCATATTGGCGACCATCTGAGCCGGAGGGACAACAATGGTCGAAATATCCCGATTGGGATCTATGCCGCCGGCGGCCAGCCAGTAACGCATCCACAAATCATGGGTGCCACCAGGAAAGGTCACAGCGGCATTGATCGGCTTCCCCGATGCCCGTTTGGCCTGCAGCGCTGCCTTGAACGGCGTGCTGTCGACCCCGAGCTTGAGATCCATGTATTCCTGTCCGACCGATATGCACTGACCACCCAGATTCAGCCGGGCAATGATGCTTATCGGCACCGGCAGATTGTTCGCGGTCATGGCACCGGTAGTGATCAGATAGGGCATCGGCGTCAGAATGTGCGCCCCGTCGATACCATTGCGCGCAGACCCCAGCACCAGATTGTCCCGGGTAGTCCCCCAGGACGACTGTTTCAGCACCTCGACACCGGTCATACCGTGTTTGGCAAAAAAACCCTTCTCATCAGCCACAAACAACGGCGCCGCATCGGTCAACGCAATAAATCCCAGCTTGGCCCGCGTGGTTTCCGGCGCATCTGACCCAGCCGCCCAGGCTCCCGAGCGCAGTGCCGGCGAAGCAGCCCCCAGCAACCCGCCGGCGGCCAATGCTCCCAGAGAAAACTTCAGAAAATCGCGACGCTTGATAGCGCCCTTGGTGTCACGGCTGTCTTTGCTTCGGCTCTCGCTCATGCTCATTCTCCCTGGCAAAAAAAACCGGCGCAGGCTGCACCACTGAATCAGCGACCCAACCTGCACCGGGCTCGAGACAGTTGCCTGTCCGACCAAAGCCTGTCGATGGCTGCACCGCAGCACAACGGCAGGACGCTCACGGGTCACAGGGAGAAATACAGAAATCGTGCCAACCACCCAAAAGCCCTTAAAAAGACTTTATTTTCAGAAGGTTGGCAGAAAAAAACAGAAACCGAGCGCTACTCGGCATGACTATCGCAAGCCCCACAATGGAGCACGATGCAAATTGTGGGGGCACAAGCAACTCGACATTTGAGAACGCCAACTGACCGTTACAGGCTCAAACAGGTGCGCTAACAACCTGGTCGCGACCACCCTGCTTGGCCTGATATAGCGCACGGTCAGCCCGGTCGAGCAGGCTGTAAAGGGTTTCATTGTCCAGCCCGGAAGCCTGAACGATGCCGATAGACACCGAGCTGCGGATCTGCACAGCGTCACAAGCCACAGGCTTTTCCTGCCATTTGTGACGAATCCGTTCAGCCACCCGGGTGGCCTGGGCCTGATCCGCATCAACCAGCAGCAACACGAACTCCTCGCCGCCCAGACGACAGACCAGATCACCCGGACGTGCAGAAGCCTGCAACTGACCCGCAAATCGCTTCAGTACCAGATCACCGACCTTGTGCCCATGGGTATCATTGGCTGCCTTGAAATGATCCAGATCGAACACCAACAGGCTCAACGGCGGCGCTCCACGTGTCACCGCGCACAACAGAGGCACAGCCGCCTCCTCAAAGGCGCGCCGGTTCAACAGATTGGTCAAGGGATCGCGGGTAGCCTGAAGGCGCAGCTTTTCCTGCAGCCGCAGCGTGGTAAAAATCACACAGAGCAGTGAATAGGCATAAATAAAACCAATGCCTTCGAGGTAGTTGATGGCTTCGACGGTCACCGCATCCTGCAGACTCTGCGCAGCAATAAAGTCGTTATCGAACAGATACAGCAGTATCCGTCGCAGATAAACCAATGCATGTATGGCCCAGAGCACTGACCAGCTCCAGACCAGGGCACGCTGCGCCAGTTGCAGCCGCCAGATTTCGTGAACAACCAAAGCACTGCACAGCAGCACTGCAAGGCTGTGAAAGATCACACTGAAACGCAACGAATCACGCAGGAAATAAAACACCAGCCCCTGCACCACCAGAAAGGCCGCCAATACCAGTTCCGGCCTGCCCGCATTACCGGCCCGACCATAAACGCGGGTTCCCCACCAGATGAATGCATAGGCCTGGGTAATCACCACCGCACTGATCCACAGGGGCAAAGGCGGGCTGCTGGCCTGAAGCACCAACCCGACAATAAAAACTGCCAGCGCGCCAGCCCAGTAATGGATTGCCCTGACCTGCGGATTCAACTGACTGGCTACCAGCAGCCCGACAACCGACACCAGAGAAGTCACAGCAAGAACCAGTATCAGTGTTGTAATATCCAGCATGGTGGTCATCAGCTTTTTATGGAAATACCACTACCAGCCTAGTGGCATTTCCTGAATTGGAAAACACGCCCGCCCCGAAATCTAGCGCACTGCCGGCCCGGCGGGAAACCGCCGAATCAGCAGGGTCAAGCCAAAGCCGACGCTTAGCACCGCCACGGTCAGGCTGAAGGCAGCAGTAAAACCGCCGGTGATTTCGATCAGCCAGCCGGCAATGGCCGGGCCGAGAAACTGACCGACTGCAAAGAACAGCGTGGCGAAGCTGAAGGCAATCGGGATATAGCGGGGCGCCACCTGCTCGGTAGCACTGGTCTGGATCAGCGCAAACAGGCCGTTGACCGAGGCGCCCATCAGCAGAAAGTGCAGGAAGAACAAGCTCAGGCCCTGCCCGATCAGCGGCAGCAGCATAGCCAGGATCACCAGAAAGATCGACATCGCCAGCGCCGTACCGCGCCCGGTGAAATCCGATACCCAGCCCCACAACGGCCCGGCGGCAATCGACATCAGGCCCATCATCGCCATATAGCGCCCGGCCACCGCCGCGCTGTGGCCGCTTTCCACCATAAAGCTGACCATAAACACCGTCTGGATGATGTAACCCATGCCGATGATGCCGTAGGTGGTCGCGACGATCAGCACCCGCGGATTGCGGTAGATCAGCCATTTCTGCGCTGATGGCAATTCACCGGCCGCACTGGCCGGCGCCTGCGGCGGGTTTTGCACAAAGAGTGCAACCATAGCCGCGACACACAGTGCGGCCGCGGCAAACACACCCCAGCTGACCCGCCAGCCCAGCGCAGCAAACTGCTCGATCAGCGCCGGCACCAGCAACCCGGAAGCCAGAATGCCAATACCCACCCCGCTGGTCATGCAACCGATCACCAGCCCGCGCTGCTCCGGATACCAGCCGGCCAGCAGCGACACCATGGGCGCAAAGGCAAAGGCCGTACCAAACCCCAGCAAGCCCATCAGCAGCGTGATCAGCCAGAAGTTCCCGGCCAATGCCAGCCCGACAAAGCCCAGCGCCACCGTCAGCAGGCCAAACAGCACCGAGGCCCTGGCACCCCAGCGCGCCGCCGCCAGCCCGCCGGCCAGCACAAAGCTCACATAGCACAGCGCGGTAACCGTACTCAGCAGCCCGGCCTGCTGATAGGACAACCCCAGGTCCGCACGCATCGACGGCAGAATGATCCCGTAGGCCAGCCGCGCAAGGCCAATCACCACCAGGGAAGTCAGGGTGCCGCACAACACGGTAATCACCCGGTTCGGGCGCTTGTCACTGGGGAACATCATGGCTCCTGCTACAACTCAAGATACTCGGCGATCAGAAAGGCCTCACCGGGCCCCTCGAACTTGCCGAAATAGCTGACCGGCTCACGGCTGTCGCCCTCGATAGTGCCGACCTCGCAATCAATGCCGTACTGCTCGGCCAGGCCGTTGAACAGCTTGACCGGAAAGTTCAGGTGCAGCGGCTTGCTGATCGGCTGGCTGATGCCCAGCTGCCAGTCCTCACAGTCCTCACTGTCGCAGTCATTGATCAGGCTGACCTGATTGGCCGCATTGGCCTCGACATAGGCCTGCAAAGCCGCCTGCAACTCCGGCAGGTGCTGCCTGAGCTTCTTTTCGCGCTTCTCTTCAAGGCGGTCACAGGCAACTAGAAAATATACGAGCATAGGAA
>Ga0194137_10002670_pt1 | contig 10433 bp, 11 predicted proteins | sample TARM_MetaG_T3_14_FD_134025 | JGI IMG/M metagenome (GOLD analysis project Ga0194137, IMG submission 134025) | Freshwater microbial communities from Pennsylvania, USA, analyzing microbe dynamics in response to fracking - TARM_MetaG_T3_14 (version 2) | ecosystem: Environmental > Aquatic >...
CTCCAAAACCGGCCCCCTCCACCCCCGCGCCGTGGTCGTCCAGCATGCCGACCGCACCGACCGCGCCGTCGCCCGCGACAGCGAAGGCGCCCGGCGCGCCCTGGAGCGGGTGACCGCCCCGGAGGTCCTCCAACACGTTCTTGCCATTCCCGGCTCCGACCGATAAGGGTGCGTCATGTCCCGACCCCGAATTTCAGCCTGTGTCATGACGCTCAACGAAGAGCACAACATGCGCCGATGCCTCGAAAGCCTCTCCTTCTGCGATGAAATCGTCATCCTCGACAGTTACAGCAAGGACCGCACCGTCGAGATTTGCGGAGAATACACCGACAAGGTGTTCCAGGAGGAATGGAAAGGCTACATCAAACAGCGGAACCGCCTGCGGGAACTCGCCACCCACGACTGGGTGCTTTTCCTCGACGCCGACGAGGAGGTCTCCCCCACCCTTCGCGACCAGATTCTCTACCACTTCCGCACCGGCCCCGGAAAATACATGGGGTTCGAATTCCCCCGCCAGGTCTTCTACCTCGGCAAATGGATCCGACACGGCGAATGGAACCCCGACATCAAGCTACGCCTCTTCCGCAAAGACAAGGGACACAGCGGCGGACAGGAACCCCACGACATGGTCATCGTGGACGGCCCAGTGAAAACCCTCACCGGAAAACTCTGGCACTACACCTACAACAACCTCTCCCACCACCTCCAGGTCGTCAACCGCTTCTCCAGCATCAGCGCCACCGAAATGTACCAGGCCGGACGCCGCTTCCGCCTGTGGGACCTGATGCTCCGCCCCCCCACCCGCTTCGTCAAAGGCTACCTCGTCAAGGGCGGGTTTCTCGACGGCCTCCGCGGCTTCATCGTGGCCATTATCGTGGCCTACGGCGTGGCCATGAAATACGCCAAACTCTGGGAATGCCAGTGGGAGGCGGTGATGGACCGGGAATACCGCGCCAGGGATGAGGACTAACCCCCGGATCTTCCGCAGCGCCGGCGTCGTCAGCCTCGGCACCCTGAGTTCCCGGCTGCTCGGGCTCGTGCGGGAAGTGCTCATGGCCTGGGCCTTCGGCACCACCGCCGCCGGCTCCGCCTTCGTCGTCGCGTTCACCATCCCAAACCTCTTCCGACGCCTCTTCGGAGAAGGCGCCCTCTCCGCCGCCTTCGTCCCCAGCTATATCCTCGTCCGGGACAAAAAAGGACCCGAGGCCGCCTGGACCCTCACCCGCAACCTGATCTCCCTCCTGATCCTCGTGCTCGGAGGCATCTCCCTCCTCGGCATGCTCGGCGCGGGCTGGGCCCTGACCCTCCCCGATCTTCCTCCGAAGACCGCCGACACCCTCCGCACCCTCCGCGTCATGTTCCCCTACATGATCGGCATCTGCCTCGCCGCCGTGATGATGGGCGTGCTCAACTCCCACCGCAAATACGTTGTCTCCGCCTTCACCCCCTGCCTGCTCAATCTCGTCTGGATCGCGGCCCTCGCTGGCGTCGCCCTCGTCCCCGACCTCACCCCCTCCGAAAAAATCCTCTGGATTTCCTGGGCCGTGCTCGGCGCCGGTGTGCTCCAGTTCGCCGTGCAAATCCCCGCCGTGCGCGCCCTCGGCTATACACGAACGGCGCCCGTCAACCCCCTTGGACCCGAAGTCCGACGCGTGCTCACGCTCATGGGCCCCGCCGCCCTCGGCGCCGCCGTTACCCAGGTCAACGTCCTGCTCGACCGCCTCCTCGCCTTCTGGGTCGGCGACTACGGCCCCACCGCCCTCTCCTATTCCGAACGCCTCATCTACCTCCCCCTCGGCCTCTTCGCCACCGCCCTCGGCACCATCCTGCTTCCCGAATTCTCCGGACTGGTGCAACAAAACGACCGGGAGGAACTCGGCCACACCCTCGACCGCAGCCTCCGCGCCCTCAGCTTCATCATGCTCCCCGCCGCCGTCGGACTCGCCGTCCTCGCCGTACCCGTGGTCCGACTCATCTTCGAACGTGGCGAATTCGACGCCCTCTCCACCCAACGCACCGCCCGCGCCCTGGTCTGCTACGCCCCCGGCCTGGTCGTCTTCAGCGCCGCCAAAATCTTCATTCCGCTCTTCTACGCCCACGGCGACACCCGCACCCCCGTGCGCGTCGGCGTACTCGCCGTCGGCGTCAACCTCGTCCTCAACCTCCTCTTTATCTTCACCCTGCCCGCCGAATGGAAACACGCCGGACTCGCCCTCGGCACCGTCGCCTCCGTGCTCCTGCAAGTGGGAGTTCTGGCGATGTTGACCCAACGCCGCTACGCGCACCTCCATGGGCGCCCCCTGCTCCGCTCCCTCCTCCGGCAAACCCTCGCCTGCGTCCCCATGGCCGCCGTCGCCGTGGGCGGCGTCCACCTCGCCGCCCCGCTCCCCGCCTGGATCGGCGTCCCGGCCGCCATCGCCGCCGCCGCTCTCGTCTACCTCGCCACCGCCGCCCTCCTCCGCTGCCCCGAACTCTCCGAACTCCGGGAACACTAATCTGGAGTGCGGAGACTTGCCTCCGCTCTATCACACCGAAGCGTGCTTCGGAAAAACAACCGGAGACTCCGCCCCGCCCTTCTGGGACTTCTGAGTGTTTTGTGGTTCCCTCGTTCTGTGCTATCCTAATCCCACATGCCGATGCCACACCCAGATCCGGACCATCCGGAGACCGGTCGCTTCTGGACCTGCGGGTCCATCGCGCTTGGCGTGCTGATCGGCCTCTGGCTGGTGGAAAGCGTCCTCAACCCATTCCGTTCCCGGCCCCCGTCCTCTAAAGACTCCCCGCCCGGGACCTCCCTCCACCTCTCCCTTGAGTCCGGCCATGCCTCCATGGATTTCGAGCGCGCCACAGACCTCCTGATCGACGCCGTCATTCAAATCGAAAGCGGAGGCAATCCCCGCAAAGTCGGCGGCGTCGGAGAACGGGGCCTCATGCAAATCCGGGAGAGCACCTGGCGGGAAGTGACTCAACGCCATTTTGGAAACAACATCCCCTTCAACCGCGCCTTCGACCCCGAACTCAACCGCCGCGTGGGACGCCTGTACCTCGGCGACCTGCAGGCCTTTCTCTACCAGCACCGCGACCATTGGCGGGCCGACCTCCGCTCCCTCTTGCTCGCCGCATACAACGCCGGCCCCGAACGTCTGCGAACCGCCGGCTTCGACCTACGCAACCTTCCCACATCCACACAAAGCTATGCCGCCCGCGGCGCCGCCCTGCACGACTGGTATCTCGAACAGGACGCCCAGGTCCTGCACGAAGTCCTCAAATCCGCCGCGCCCGGCACCCAAAACGAATAAATCGGTACCTGGAGCGCCGCCTGCCAGGCGGCATATAAGGGTCTTTTCCCCTCTCAAAGGCTCCGATCCCGCGGACGGGTCGGCTGTGGCTTAAAACATCCACCCTGACCGAGAAAATAGCAGGGATTGTTGTAAAACAAGGTCTCCGCCTCCTCGTCGCTGTGCCCCCGGAACCGCATCTGAAACAAGGTGTCATGCAGCGTCGCCGGATCCGACGGCCCCCAGTCCCCACTCGCGTCCACGATCATCCGATCCAGGCCAAACCGCTCCACCAGATCGATCACCCGATCGGGGGAGTTTTTCGTCACCGGATACACCGTCATCGCCGTCCAGAACCCTTTCTCCCGCACCATCGGCAGCGTGTGCTCCTCCATGTGATCAAAACACACCCGCTCCGGATCCACCCCGCCGTGGCCCGTCAGATAATCCAGCATCAGCTTCGTGCCCTTCAGCTTGTCCTGCAGATGCGGCGTGTGGATCCAGATCAACTGGTCGTACTTCAACGCCAGCTCCACCTGCTCCTCGAAAATGGTCATCTCGTTACGGGTGTTGTTGTTCAACCCGATTTCCCCGATGCCCAGCACGTTCGGTTTCTCCAGAAACTCCGGCATGAACGAGATCACCTCCCGGCTGAACCCCACGTCCTCCGCCTCCTTCGGATTGATGCAGATCCAGCAGTAGTGGTCGATCAGATACTGCGCCGCCCGCGTCGGTTCGAACTCGGAGATGTGCGTGAAATAGTCGTGAAACGCCTGCGGCGAGGTCCGGTCGTACCCCGCCCAAAAAGCCGGTTCACAAATGGCCACCGTGTGCATGCGCGCCATGCGCTCGTAATCCTGCACCGTGCGGGCGATCATGTGGACATGCGGCTCGACGACCTTCATGCGCCTTCCTCCCCGTCCACCGACAGCAGTTCCAGAATCCGCCGCGCCCGGTCCGGTTCCTCCTCAGCCAGAATCCCCGCCGCCTCGCGAAGCTGCTCCAGTCGTGGGTCTTTCCACACCGACTCCGCCTCGCCGGCGGACTGAATCCGATCAAAGCCCGCCGCCGTCTCCAGCAGGGCCGATCGCATATGAAGAAAAAACATGTCCAGAAGTTCGGGAGCGGTTTTGGGCGAGTTCATGCCCGAAAGCTAGCCGTTTCCCGGTCCGATTTCAAAAAAAACATCCCGTCTTCTTCGATCCCCTATGCGGCGAAGCCGCCATGGAGTGCGCGCGGCTCGCCGCCGCCCAGGGGAGCTCAAGCTTGCTTGAGCGGGAAAACCGCAATCTCCCGAACCCCCACCTCCTCATCCCGCACTACCGGCCGGAACCCAGCCCCACGGCCTTCCGCAACTCGGCCAACTCGCGGCCTGCCAGTTCACGATATTCACCCACCGGCACGTTCTGAATATCCAGCCCCGCCATGCGGATGCGTTTAATCCTCACCACGGAGACGTCCACCGCCTCGCACATGCGGCGGATATGCCGATTCCGCCCCTCGCCCAAAATCATCGAATAGCACACAAACCGACCTTTGCTCGGAATCGGCGTGATGCACAGCGCCCGCAGGCGTTCCCCCTCCGCGTCAACCCCATCCAGCATCGCGTTCCCCTGCGATTCCGTCAGTTCCTCCCGCAGCCATACCAGATATTCCTTCTCCACGTGAAACCGCGGATGGGTCAACCGGTTGGCCAGATCCCCGTCGTTGGTCACCAGAATCAGTCCTTCGCTGTTCCGGTCCAGTCGTCCCACGGGATACAACCGCAAATCCCGCCACTCCGGCGGCAGAAGATCGAGAATCGTCTTGCGGTCCTCCGGATCGTGCGCCGTGCAAATCACGTTGCGCGGCTTGTGCACCATCAGCACCCGCGTCGATTCCGGCCGCACCACGCGACCATCCACGCTCACCGTATTCCGGGACGGAAAAACCCGTACACCCATGGAGGTGACGGGTTTGCCGTCGACGGCCACGCGGCCGTCCGCGATCATCCGGTCACAGGCCCGGCGCGATCCCACGCCGCAGGAAGCCAGAAACCGATTCAGACGCAACGCGGAATTATTCGGCGGGTTTGGTTTTCCGTAACCCGTAGGCACGGTCGCCTTCCTTCCACTGGTCGCGTTGCTTCAGCAAATCAATCCGCTCGTACCGCTTCAGCACGTTGCGACGCTTGATGATCTTGCTGGATCCTTTCAAACTACGGTGCATGGACATGGGAATACTCCTGGTGAGAAATCGAAAAATAGGTTCGGGGGGCGGGAAAGAAACACGCTGAGCGCCCGTTTGTCAAACAGAATCTCTCCAAAAGCCCTCTCCGCGTGACCCTCCGGGGCGTGTTTCTGATTCGGTTCGGTTTCACGGGGCCCGCGGACGCCGGGGCGGATGCGTTCGAAACCTTGTCCCCTAACGTCCCCTTCGAATGAGACCTCCGTGAATCCGGCTCTGGAGGAGCCAACGCGTTTAGCTTGGGGGCCATGCCCCCGAGGGACTTCCACCGAAGAAAAAAGCGCGCCCCGGAGGGGTGCACGCGAAATATAGGACGTGAGGACGATGCGGGTCATGCCCCCCTCCCCGATCCGGAGCCCCTCCAACCACAGCTTGTGCGTGACATGCCTCGAATTTTGCGATTAGACTCCGGAGCATGAAACACCGCTCGACGATGAAGGCCTACGCCGCGCCGCTGACGCCCCTGCACACGCCCGGACCCCGTCTGCGGGGCGACGTCTGCCGGTTCACCCTCTGGTGCCGCAAGGCCGACACCCTGGATCTCTACCTCTTTGAACATTCCTCAGACCTCCGCCCGTTGAAGGAACTCCACCTCAACCCCGAGGATCACCGCTTTGGCGACTACTGGAGCGTGGAGGTACCGGGTGTGCGGGCCGGCATGTGCTACGTGTGGAAGGTAAACCGCGAGGACGACGACCGCTTCCCCGAAGACCAGTACGTGCTGGACCCCTACGCGCCCGCCGTCTCCGGCTCCCCCGCCTGGGGCCATTCCCTGGTCCGAAAGCCCGGTGACCCCCTCTACACCGGCCAGGCCTTCCCCAAGGCCCTCGTCGTCGACTCGGAGTTCGACTGGTCCGGAGACCGCAAACCCGACATCGCCTGGCGGGACATGGTCGTCTACGAAACCCACGTGCGTGGCTTCACCGCCGGCCCCGGCGGCGGCGTCTCCCAGCCCGGTACCTACGCCGGCCTCATCGAAAAAATCCCCCACCTCAAGCACCTCGGAGTCACCTCCATCGAACTCATGCCCGTCTTCGAGTTCGATGAAATGGAGTACTACCACCACAACGACCCCCGCTCCGGCCTCCGCAATTTCTGGGGCTACAGCACCCTCGGCTTCTTCGCCCCCAACGGACGCTTCGCCGCCGCCGGGACCCGCGGCGAACAGGTCGCCGAATTCAAACGGCTGGTCAAGGCCCTGCACGAGGCGGGCATCGAAGTCATTCTCGACGTGGTCTTCAACCACACCGCCGAAGGCGGCGAGGGCAGCCCCGCCTACCACTTCCGTGTGCTGGACGAGGACGTCTACTACATTCGCGACGACGAGGTCGGCTACCACAACTACAGCGGCTGCGGCAACACCGTGAACTGCAACCACCCCGTGGTCCGCCGCTTCATCCTCGACTCCCTCCGCCACTGGGTCACCGAATACCATATCGACGGCTTCCGCTTCGACCTCGCCCCCATCCTGTGCCGCGGACGCGACGGCGAACTGCTGGAAAACCCGCCCCTGATCGAGGCCATCGACGAGGATCCCGTCCTCCGCGACATCAAAATGATTTCCGAGGCCTGGGACGCCGCCGGCGCCTACCAAGTCGGTTCCTTCCCCTCCGAACACTGGCCCGAGTGGAACGGCAAATACCGCGATGACGTGCGGCGCTTCTGGTCCGGCGAACCCCACATGCTCTCCGCCTTCGCCACCCGCATTCTCGGGAGCGAAGACCTCTACGCCGGACGCCGCATGGGCGCCTGCAAATCCGTCAACTTCGTCTGCTGCCACGACGGCTTCACCCTGCTCGACCTCGTCAGCTACCGCGACAAACACAACCAGGCCAACCTGGAGGAAAACCGCGACGGGGAAAACCACAACTTCAGCAGCAACTGGGGCCACGAGGGCGAAACCGACGACCCGGAGATTCTCGAACTCCGCCTGCGCATGCAGAAAAACTTCCTCGCCACCCTCCTCGTCTCCCGCGGCATCCCTATGATCACCGCCGGCGACGAATTCGGACGCACCCAGAAAGGCAACAACAACGCCTACTGCCAGGACAACGAACTGAGCTGGCTCGACTGGAATCTCGACGAAGACCGAAAAAACCTGCTCGAATTCAGCCGCGAAATGATCGCCCTCCGGGCCTCCCTCCCCGCCCTCCATTTTCCCGGCCTCGTCAACGACGCCCCCGAGGACATCGCCGAAGGCCGCGTCACCTGGCTCGGACCCGACGGCCGCGACCCCGACTGGAAACACGACCAGGCCATCGGTCTCCGTCTCAGCGGACGCGCCATCCACCTCGGCGGCGACAAAGACGAGGAGGACGTGCTGATCTTCTTCAACGCCTCCCCCGACTCCGTGCGCTTCCACATTCCGGACACCGACCACTTCAAATGGATCATGCGCCTCCACACCACCCAAAAGCGGGTCCATCGAAGCAGCCTCGGCACCTCCATCAACACCCGCCCCCACAGCTTGGTCGTCTTCAGCGCCGCCCCGCGAAAGGGCGACGCCGGTTCTTGATCTTTCCGTTGAACACCCGATTCTTTCCGAGGTCCAATAAAGCCGGACCCCGAACAGGAGTGACCCCATGATTTTCGATCCAATGTACTTTATCTTCATCGCCCCCGCGGTGATTCTGTCGTTGTACGCCAGCTTTCTCACCAAGAGCCGCTTCAAGCACTACAGCCGCATCGCACCCTCCAGCGGACTGACCGGCGCCGAGGCCGCGCGCCAAATGCTCAACCGCGAAGGGCTCACCGACGTGCGGATCGAGCGGGTACAGGGATTCCTCTCCGACCACTACGATCCCCGCAAGCGCCTGCTCCGCCTCAGCCCGCAGGTGCACGACGGACGCAGCCTCTCCGCCGTCGGCGTCGCCTGCCACGAGGCCGGACACGCCCTCCAGCACGCCCGCCACTACGCCCCCCTCGCCCTCCGCTCGGGGTTGGTCCCCATGGCCACCCTCACCAGCAACCTCAGCTCGCCCATTCTCATGCTCGGTCTCTTTCTGAGCTTTATGAACCCCGTGGCCGGACGCCCCATTCTGCTGGCCGGCGCCCTGCTGCTGAGCGTCACCGTGGTCTTCACCCTCATCACCCTCCCCGTCGAATGGGACGCCAGCGCCCGCGCCAAAAAGCTCATGGTCAGCAACGGCGTCGTCAGCGCCCGACAGGAATCCGACGCCGGAGCCGTCCTCAACGCCGCCTTCCTCACCTACCTCGCCGCCGCCATCTCCGCCGTGCTCACCCTCCTCTACTGGCTCTGGCGCGCCGGCGTCTTCGGCAACCGCAGGTAAATCCCGCCACAAATACTCCCCACGCGCTACTCGGACGGAAAATGCCCCACGGGGAAATCGGCCGACCCCTCCTCGCCCCCGCCCAGATTCATCAACCACGCCTCGAACTCCCGCTCCGCCTCCTCCCGTCGCTCCCGCATCCATTGGAGCCCCACCGTGCGCACCCCCAACGGAACCTCCACCCGGAACCGTTTTCCATCCCGCTGAATCACCAGCGGGAGATTCGATCCCGGTGGATGGGCCGACACCAATCGGGAAAACCCTTCGACCCCTCCGATCTCCCGCGCCGTTTTCCCCGCCGCGCCGACCACCAGATCCCCCGCCCGTAACCCGGCCCGTTCGCCACCCAGCCCGTCCAACACCCGGCTCAAGCGTACCACCTCCACCCCGTCCAGAGTATCCGGCCGCATGTGAATTCCAATGAAGCCGCCCGGTCGATGAAACAAATGCAGGATCGCCGGCTCCCGCAACACCTCCCGTAACCGCACCCGCACCTCCATATCCTCCGCCTCGCCATACGCCTCGGCCAATTCGACGATCAGATAGCGCGGCCACTGCCCAATCCATTCCGCCAGCCGACCCTGCGCAACCTCCCGCTCTGCGAACCCTTCGTCCCCCAGTCGCGACACCACCTCCCGCACCCGCTCCGGGGCGGGCCGCTCCGCGAACGCGCCCTCGGACGCGAACAGCCCCAGCCATACCAGCAAGACGCAATACCGCCGCATGGCTTACCGTTTCGAACGTTCTTTGTGGAAGCTCAACTTCAACCCCTTCCGAATAAAGGTCGGCGTGTCCAAATCCGCCCCGGCCACGATCGTCGGCTCGATATCCTTGAACCGCCCCCGCGAGGGCGTCGCCAGTTCGATCTCGCTCTGCACCAACCGCCCGTCGGCTCCCTTCGCCGGCCCCTCGCCCTCGTCGGCCGCCTCCGCCGCCTCCGACTGCGCCACCTCCAACGGGACCGTCCGCGCCGACCACCGTTCCGCCACCATCACCACCAGACCCAGATACCGACCAAACCGCTCGTCCTGCGCCATGCCGATTTTCAACTCCGCGTCCGAACGCAACACCCGCCGGATTTCCAGACTCAACCGCTCCAAGTCCCGCACCGGCGTTTGGGGACCACACAACATGCCCACCAGAATCCCACCGCTGTGCGCCAGCAGACTTCCCTTGTCGATCAGCGGGTGCGTGAACAACCCATCCAGCACGTCCTGCAACCGGTCCTCCCCGTCGGACGACACCGCCACCAATCGGCAATACCCATCCGCCCGCCGCATCATCTGCACCAGATCCTGCAAGGTCAACGGAATCAGCCAGCCGGAACGCAACAACACCGCCAGCCCGCCCAGCGAACGACCGATCTCCACCCCGCACCGTTTCAACAACCGCGGCAGCAACATCGACGGATCCTCGTTCACCCGAAGCGAATCCAACGGAAACAGCATCACCGCGTCGCAAACCTCCCGGAACGCCGACAACGCCACTTCCGCGTGATGCCGCCGCGGACCGCCCTCCGCCTCCAACGGCTGTACCAGCGCCGAAATCACCACCAGCCCCATCTCTTTCGCCCGCTCCGCCACGAACGGCCCGATCCCCCCGCCCGTGCCGCCGCCGAGCCCCGCCACCAGAATCACCA
>Ga0194137_10002671_pt1 | contig 10423 bp, 9 predicted proteins | sample TARM_MetaG_T3_14_FD_134025 | JGI IMG/M metagenome (GOLD analysis project Ga0194137, IMG submission 134025) | Freshwater microbial communities from Pennsylvania, USA, analyzing microbe dynamics in response to fracking - TARM_MetaG_T3_14 (version 2) | ecosystem: Environmental > Aquatic >...
AAAAGGGTTTGCCAGCGGCAAACACCCTACAAAAATTTTTAATTGCTTTTATATATTTCTTTTCCTACTCTATCTATGTGTTCTTTCAAGTCCAAATTATTTATTTTATTATAATTACACAAATCAAATATATATGGAGATTCTAAATTATCAAGCTCAATGGAAATTAAATTCAAATTTTGAATATTAATATCACCTATAATAGCCAAATCAATATCTGAACCATTTTTATAAGTTCCCTTAGCTCTAGAACCAAATATTATAACTTTTTCTATTTCTATATGCTTAGAAAATATTTGAATTATATTTTGCATAAGTTTATCTGCTATTCCATACTTCATATTTCTTCTCTTTCAATAAGCTTATTCATTCTATTTTCAAAATTTTTAAATTCATCAAAATAACTTTTATTGATAAGCTCTATTATCTCTTCGATAGTGGATTCATCATAAGTATGACTACTTATATTTCTACTTTTTATCATGTCCATCCATAAGTTCCCATTTTCAATTAAACCTGTTTTAAAAGCTTCTCTAACAGCATCTCTAGAACCAAAAATTTCTTGAACTCCTCTTGATTCAAGAAAATCTTTTAATACTTTCCAAGATAATTCTTGTGTAAATTCATATGATTGAACCAAACCTTGTTTTTCTAAGTTAGATAATTCTCTTTTTCGATATAACAAAACAGCTTCTTCAAGTTGTCTAAAAGCTTTTTTATAATTATTAAATCTTTGTCTCCATCTAATGTCCATAATTTTTTCTCCCCTGTTAGAATTGGCTTTATGATAATTAAAAGATTTTTTACCACTGAGTCACAGAGCACGTAGAGCTAACACAGAGTTTTTAACTTTTCTGTGGTAATCTTTTAAAACTCCAAACTTTTTTGCCACCAATTTAAATGAAACTTAGAACTTTAGTTGTGTAGTTAAATTTATGCAGTAGCTTCACTAATTTCCACTAATAAAAATTCTATTAATTGCTACCTGATTTCTTCCTCTGTGAAAACTCTTAATTTCTCAGTGGCTCTGTGGTAGTCTTTCATCTTTTTTTCTTTTATCGCTTTTCCAATCTCGTGTAATCCCGTGGTTCAAAAATACTTTTAATCTTTAATTGGTGGCTAAATTTTATTTTTTTATTGCTTTTAATTATCAATTGACCATTTTCAATTGTCAATTCTTCCTGCGTCAAACTCCATACAAAATTTATTAACTATTAACTATTAACTATTAATTGCCTTTGTGTCTCTCTTTTTCTCTTTTCTTTGTGATTAATTTTTTAATTACCTTTAATTGTCAATTTTCCATTTTCAATTGTCAATTCCTTTATTCTTATATCAAATTCCTTCCCATAAAAACTCATTCCAATCTTTACAGGGTCTTCTATCTCCATTCCATATTTTTTTTCTTCTATTTGTGCTAGTGCCTTTTCACAGTCACTTTCCAAATCTTCCATTTTTTTAGATACTTTAAATTCAAATATATAATTTGGTAGCTTTCCATCCTTGGATTTTAAAGCTAAATCTACCCTTCCTGTTCCATACTCTCTATTTGAATGGATTATATATTTATCACTCAATCCAAATACAAAGCCAAGCATTAGGTTATGATAGTATTTTTCTTCTTTTCCTACATCATAATAGCTTACTGCCTTATAAAATAATTCTTGTAAAAATCCCTTAAAATTCTTTAGATCCCTATTCATCAAAAATTTTAATAATCTATTAAATTCCCCTGTGTCACTTCCTGCTAAATCTTTAAAACTTGTTATATAAAAATTTCTAACTTCTTTATTTACAAACCTTACTTTTTTATCTAAAGTTAAAGATAAATAACCACTAAATAACATAAGGTTCCATACAGTCCCTTCTCTTTCTAAATTTTCAAAGGAAGTATGGTCTTCTATTGTTATTTCTATATCCTCGCCCTTTGTTAAGTCTACTAATAAATCATAGTTACTTTTGCTTATATTGCTCAACAATAATTTTATAAGGTCATTTGTACTTGTATTTACCCAATAGGATTTTAATTCGTCATCCTTTATAAAATTAATTATAGACCATGGATTATACACAAGGCTTTGTCCAAAGACATAACCATTATACCACTCTTTTACATCTTGTATTTCATACTCTCTATTATAGTGACTTAGCATCTCTATTACTTCATATTCCTTTAATCCAAAGTAATCAAATTGATTAGATAGTATAGAATCAACATAAAGATTATTAAGCCCACTAAAGATACTTTCCTTTGCTACCCTAAGGATTCCTGTTAATACCGCCTTTTCTAAGTAATCATTATCCTTTAATGCTGCACTTAATAAGTTTCTATAAAAACTTATTCCTTCTTTATAATATTCATTCATATATGCACTTATTATAGGCTGATCATATTCATCTATTAGTATTATTGGTCTTACACCATGGTATTTATATAATAGTTCACACAGGAATTTTAAGCTGTTTTCATAATCTATTTGAGAACCTTGTCCCTTGGCAATAGAAATAAATAAATCTTCCATAAAAGGATCTATTGTTTCTAGCAAATATTTATTTTCAATAAAAATATTTCTAATAATACTAGTTGTTTTCCCATAGCAATTCTCCCATGTTAATTCCTTTACATCTTTAAAACTCATATAGATAATAGGATACTTTCCCTGCTTATCCATAGCTTCTTCTTTTTCTATTAACAAACCATTAAATAGTTCTCTATTTTTTTCAGCATTTTTAAGATTAAAAAAATACCTAAGCATAGACATATTTAATGATTTTCCAAACCTTCTAGGTCTTGGTAATAATAAAATCTTTGAACCTTCATCTATTATTTCCTTTATAAATAGAGATTTATCAACAAAATAATAATCTTTCCTTATTAATTCTTCAAAATTATCTATACCTATTGGTATCTTCTTCATATCTTCCTCCCCTTTAGAATTGACAATGTACAATTAAAACCTTTTTTACCACTGAGTCACAGAGCACATAGAGCTAACACAGAGTTTTTAATGATTTTAAAGGCTTTTTCTATTACAAAAGAACTCCTCTGTGGAAACTCTTAACTTCTCAGTGGCTCTGTGGTAATCTTTTAAAACCTTAAAGCTTGCTAACCCACTAAATGAACACCAAATTTAAAGATTTCAGCACAAAGACTCAAAGAACACTAAGGCACACTAAGAAAAACATAAGAAATAATTTCATATTCTTTTATTTAAAGGCTCTCCCTCTGGGAGAGCTGTCACGTAGTGACTGAGAGGGATCTTTTCTTTTTTTTACAAGATATACAGGATTAATCCCTGCCCTTACTTAATACATAATCCTTTATCTGCTTGCTACTTTTTTATTTGTGATGATCTTTCATCTTTTTATTACTTTAATCGCTTTTCCAATCTCGTGTAATCCCGTGGTTCAAAAATGCTTTTAATCCTTCAATTGGTGACTAATTAAAAGGGTTTGCCAGCGGCAAACACCCTACAAAAATTTTTCACTCTTAACTTTTAATTGATTCTAATTATCAATTCTTCCATTCCTAAACCCTAATTACTTTTATATATTTTTGTTTGCTACTATTTGGTTTATCTGGAATTGTCATTTCTATATATCCCCTTTTCAAAGCTGGCAATAAATAATTCTCTCTAAAACTAGGCCTATGTTTTAAATTTAATAATTCCATTAATTCTTTTGTTGATAAAGCTTCTTTTCCCATAACATTTAATAACGAGATAACTTGTTCGGTAACTTGTTCGGTAACTTGTTCGGTAACTTGTTCGGTAACTTGTTCGGTGTTTAATAAGTCTATTAAAGCATCACAAATTATTGTCAACATATACTCAATGAAATTCTTTGAATCTGCTTTTTTATCACACTCTCCCAACACAGAATAATATTCTTCCTGTCTCTCTCTTACTAAGGTTTCAATAGGTAACCATCCAAAAATTTCCTTCCAATTATATAATATTAGAGTATGCCACATTCTTCCCATTCTTCCATTACCATCAGCAAAAGGATGAATAAATTCAAATTCATAATGAAAAACACAACTTTTAATTAAGGGGTGTACGTCTGATTTTTTAGTCCATTCTACTAAATCTTTTATAAGTTTAGGAACTAAGTCTGCTGGAGGTGCCATATGAATAAGTTTTTGTCCTTGAAATATTCCAACACCTTCACTTCTAAAATTCCCAGATTCATTATGCAGGTCCTTCATAAGTATTTTATGTGCTAAAAGCATATCTTCAATAGAAACTGGATTAAAATATAATAATTTTTCATAGGCTTCAAATGCATTTTTTACTTCACAAATTTCATTGGGTGCTCCTAATATACGTTTTCCATTAATAATAGCTGTCATCTGCTCCAAAGACAGACTATTATTTTCAATTGCTAAAGATGCATGTATAGTTCTAATTCTATTATCTCTTCTTAATTTAGGATTACTATTCATTGAGCTATTTATATTTATTTTAACAAGCATTTCTGATATATTAGACACTAAATTTACTATCTTATCACTTAAAGTATATGGTGGAATATAGCTTTTATTATTCATTTTTACACCCCCTTTTTTAGAATTGACAATGTACAATTGATGGTTAAAACCCTAAATACTTTTTTGACAGGATTTACAAGATATACAGGATTAAATCCCTGGGCAGGAAAACCCTGCTCTTACTTAATACTTTATACATAATCCTTTATACTTACATCCGTCTCTTTTCTTTGTGATGATCTTTCATCTTTTTATTACTTTTATCGCTTTTCTCATCTCGTGCAATCCCGTGGTTGAAAATTGCTTTTAATCTTTACTTGGTGCTAATTGGTGTTCATTAGTGGCTAAATCAAAAGGGTTTTCCAGCGGAAAACGCCCTACAAAAATGCTGATTCCTAACTACTAATTCCTATTTATCTTTCCAATATTCTATCATATATCACCTATTTTTTCCACTATATCCCGTTAAAAGCAAAGAACAGGCACTGCCTGTTCTCTATATGAATATTAGTCCCTTGTAAATAAGTCTCTTGTATATATCTTTTCCAAAACATCTTGTAATTCATCTGACAATCTATTAGTAATTATCACATCTGATTTTTTCTTAAATTCGTCTAAGTTATTAACAACTAATGAGTTAAAGAATCTTTCTCCGTCTTTTAATACTGGCTCATGTATAATTACTTCTACCCCTTTAGCTTTTATCCTCTTCATAATTCCTTGTACTGCTGAAGCTCTAAAATTATCACTATCTGTTTTCATTGTAAGTCTATATACCCCAACTGTTTTAGGATTTCTTTTTAATATTTGCTCTGCTACAAAATCTTTTCTTGTAGTATTTGCATCAACGATAGCTTGAATAATATTATTAGGTACATTTTCATAATTAGCTCTTAGTTGCTTTGTATCTTTTGGAAGACAATAACCGCCATATCCAAAAGAAGGATTATTATAATGGCTTCCTATTCTTGGGTCAAGTCCTACACCTTCGATAATTTGCTTTGTATTCAAATTATGAGTTTCACAATATGTGTCTAATTCATTAAAATAAGCTACTCTTAAAGCTAGATATGTATTAGAAAATAATTTTACTGCTTCTGCTTCAGTAGCATCCATTAACAACATTTCTACTTCTTGTTTTTCTGCTCCTTCTAACAATAAATTAGCTATCTTTTCTCCATTAACAGATTTTTCTCCAACTATAATTCTAGATGGATATAAATTATCATAGAGAGCCTTACCTTCTCTTAAAAACTCTGGTGAAAATATTATATTTTCAATTCCGTATTTATCTCTAACACTTTTAGTATATCCAACTGGTACAGTGGATTTTATAACCATAATAGCTTCTGGATTAATCTTTAATACATCTTCTATAACAGCTTCTACTGATTTTGTATTAAAAGTATTTGTTTTTGTATCATAATCTGTTGGAGTAGCAATAAATACAAACTTTGCTTCCTGATATGCTTCTTCCTTATCCAAAGTAGCTTTTAAATTTAATTTTCTTTCTGCCAAATATTCCTCTATTTCTTTGTCACCTATTGGCGATATTTTGTCATTTATTAGCTTTATTTTTTCCTTAATAATATCAAGAGCTATTACTTCATGATTTTGTGATAAAAGTACTGCTAATGAAAGCCCTACATAACCTGTTCCTGCTACTGCTATTTTCATAATAAGTGTCCTCCTCTATGTTTATATTGTTATTGTTAATATAACACATTGTGAATGTTTTTTCAAGTCTTGTTTTAGCAAAAAACCTTAAAGCTTGTTAACCACTAGATTAACACTAGATATTCACTAGATTTAAAATACAAAACGTTTATATTCAAGTTTGGAATTTTTAAAATTTATTAATAATCCTACTTTTATTCCTGTTGCTTTTAAATAATTTAATAATTGAGCAGAGTGAATATCTGTCAGTTTATCCACTGTTTTTAATTCTACTATTATTTTTTTATCGATTAATATATCTGCTGTATAATTACCAATATTTTGTCCACAATAGTTAATGCTTATTTCTTTTTGTTGTTCAGAAATTATATTTTCCTTATTTAATAATACAAGCATTGCATTCTCATACACCTTTTCCAAAAATCCACTACCTAAATCTGAATGAACTTTCATTGCTATCCCAATAATTTTATATGTTAACTCTCCATATATTCTCTCATTCATTTAAAACCTCTTCTCAATTCAGTAATTAAATTTTTTCATCTTGTGTTTATCTGTGTTCATCCTGTGGTTAAGTTTTAAATTCTTTTATCTCTATTTCATATTTTGCACAAGATCTAAAAGATACTCTCTAAATTCATCCTTTACCTCTTCATGTCTTAATCCAAATTCTATATTAGCTTTCAATAGTCCAAATTTATTTCCTATATCATATCTTATTCCATCAAAGTTATATGCCAAAACCTTATCTCCATTATTGATCATAGAAAGAATAGCATCTGTTAGCTGTATCTCTCCACCCTTACCAGGTAAAGTATTCTCTAGATAATGGAATACTTCTGGTTCTAATATATATCTGCCCATACAAGCTAGCTTAGATGGTGTTTGATCTATTTCTGGTTTTTCTATAAAATTCTCTATTTTAAAGGTATCATTATCAAATTGTTTCCCTGGATCAACAATACCATATTTATTTACATCTTCTTCACTTACTTCTTGTACTCCAATAATAGAGCCACCTTGAAATCGTTCTCTTGTTTCTATCATTTGTTTAATCACTGGTTTTTCTTTAGAATAGACTATATCATCACCTAGAACTACTGCAAATGGTTCATTACCTATATGATGTTTTGCTGCAAGTATAGCATGACCTAAGCCCTTTGGTGTTCCTTGCCTTATAAAGTATATCTTAGCCATTTCAGATATCTTTCTTACTGACTTCAATAATTCATTTTTCCCTTTTTTCTCTAATGTGTCTTCTAACTCGTATGAGTAATCAAAGTGATCTTCTAAGGAATACTTATTCCTACCAGTAATTATAGTTATATCTTCTATACCTGACTCGATTAATTCTTCTACTAAATATTGTATACTAGGAGTATCTACTACTGTTAACATCTCCTTTGGCTGTGATTTAGTAGCTGGTAGAACTCTCGTTCCCAAACCTGCTGCTGGTATGACTGCCTTTCGTATTTTCAAATAATCTCCTCCTTTTTTTAGAATTGATAATTAAAACCTCAAAGCTTGTTTACCACTAGATGAACACTAGATTAAACACTAGATTAAACACTGGATTTAAAGATTTCAACACAAAGACTCAAGCCTTTTTTGACAGGAATTACAAGATATACAGGATTATTTTTTTACCACTGAGTCACAGAGTACATAGAGCTAACACAGAGTTTTTAACTTCTTTTAAAACTTTAAAGCTTTCTTTACCACAGGATGAACACTAGATTAAACACTGGATTTTTATCAATAATTTTTAGATTCTTTTATCGCTTTGCCCATCCTGTGTAATCCCGTGGTTCAAAAATGCTTTTAATCTTTGTTTTTATTCTTGTTAATCTTGTTTATCCTGTCTAAAAGCTTTTTTATTTTATCGCTTTTCTCATCTCGTGTAATCCCGTGGTTCAAAAATGCTTTTGCTCTATTAATAGGTGCTAATTTGTGTTGATTAGTTGCTGAATTTAAAGGAGTTACCAACGGCAAACACCCTACAAAAATTATTCACTCTTAACTATTAACTTTTAATCATTTCTTCCTATACCATTCCACAAAACTCCTAATTCCATCTTCAAAGCTAAGACTAGGATTATACCCTGTCATCTCTCTAAGCTTGGTAATATCTGCATAGGTTCTATCTACATCGCCTGGTTGCATAGGTAAGCTCTTTATCCTTGCTTTCTTTCCTAAAACCTTTTCTATAGTTTCTATCATTTCCTTTAGTGAAACAGGACTATTACTTCCTATATTAAATACCTCATATACTTTTTCATTATTTGATACATAATCTATAGACTTCTTTATTCCATCTATTATATCAGCTATATAAGTATAATCTCTAGAAGTACTACCATCTCCATAAACAGGTATATCTTCATCATTTAGTATAAGTCTAGTAAACTTATTAATAGCTAAATCTGGTCTCTGTCTTGGACCATAAACAGTAAAAAATCTAAGAAAGGCTATATTCATACCATAAAGAGAATGGTAAACATGCCCCATTACCTCATTAGCCTTCTTTGTCGCTGCATAGGGACTTATTGCAAAATCCACTACGTCTGTTTCCTTAAATGGAACTACCTTGTTATTCCCATATACAGAGGAGCTAGAAGCAGCAACAAGGTTCTTTACACCATATTTTCTACAACACTCTAGTATATTTTGTGTTCCTCTTCCATTAACTTCCTGATACAAAATCGGATCTTCTAATGACGGTCTTACCCCTGCTCTAGCTGCCAAGTGGACTACTACATCTATCTTGTCTGTAGAAAAAATTCTTTCTAAATTTTCAAAATCTCTAATATCAACAATTTCAAGAATATATCTATCACTATCAACCTTTGATTTTAATTCTTGAAGCTGTTCCTCTTTTGCTTTTGAATTGTCAATTGTCAATTTTTCATTTTCCATTATATTCAAAACATTTTCTATTTTTAAATTCAAATCATAATAATCATTAAAATTATCTATATTTATTACTCTATTACCAGTTTTTAATAAGCTTTCAGCTAAATGTGAACCTATAAAGCCAGAAGCTCCTGTGATTAGGTATGTTTTCATGGTTACTTATCACCCTTTATTTTAAATTGTAATACTTTGCTAAATAATTTTTTTATTATAAATAATTTTGATACTTTCAAACCATTTTCTATCCAAGCTATATAACATTCTTTATTAGCTCTAATTATATTTTTTATACTCTGATTACTCTCACCACCAAGTCTCATTTTTATTAAGTATTCATCTAAAAATTGAGTTGATATTTTATTTTTTTCTAAAAATCTAAGCATTATTTCATAATCAGCTGCTATTTTATAATTCAAATCAAATAATCCATACTTATTATAGATTTCTTTTTTTACAAAAAATGTTGGATGTGCAGGATGCCAACCATTTTTAAATAACTTCTCATTAAATTTTTCTGATTTCCAATTTCTAACAATTTTATCAGTATTATTTTCATCTACATAATAAAGATTGGCATACAATGAATCACTTTGATTGTTTTTTAATGTTTTAACAACTTTTTCTATTACATAGTTGTCATAATAAAAATCATCAGAATTTAATATGCCTATATACTCTCCTGTTGCCATTTCTATTCCTTTATTCATAGCATCATAAAGTCCATTATCTTTTTCAGATATCCATTTAAATTCAATATTTCTAACTTTAAATTTTTCCTCATACTCCTTTATAAATTCAATAGTTTTATCTTTTGAATTCCCGTCAACTACTATATATTCAATATTATTAAAGGTCTGTCTTAACATTGAATCAAAAGTATCTTTTATGGTTTTGGAACTATTGTAACTTACTGTTATTATTGATATTCTCATTAAATTATCTCCATTTTAGTTTTCTTAATACCAAGGAAATTAGTATATTTATTCTAAATTTAATTTTGTTGAATATAGAATATTGGCTTTTTTCTGATGTAGGCGATGCATTATTACCATGTCTTCTATATTTTATTAGTTTATTCTCTATAAAAATTGTCTTCCCAAAACTTTCCCCTATTATTCCAAGCCAAATATCATGCATTGGAATGTTCTTTGGAAAAGGCAAAGCTTTTTCTAAAATCTTTTTATTAAATGCCATACAACAACCTAAATAAGTATTTTTGTATAAATTCTTTGCAAATCCTTTTCCTGAATTTCTTAAATGAAAAAATGAATCTTCTATTATATTTAAATTACTATCAACTACTTTACAGTCACTTACAACTAAATAATAATTAAATAATTCTTT
>Ga0194137_10002673_pt1 | contig 10419 bp, 13 predicted proteins | sample TARM_MetaG_T3_14_FD_134025 | JGI IMG/M metagenome (GOLD analysis project Ga0194137, IMG submission 134025) | Freshwater microbial communities from Pennsylvania, USA, analyzing microbe dynamics in response to fracking - TARM_MetaG_T3_14 (version 2) | ecosystem: Environmental > Aquatic >...
AAACTCATCGACAGGGTATTTCATGACTTCATCTTTTCTGAGATTGATGAGTTTCGCCGTTTCATCCTTGAGCAAAATGATATTTTCAATAGATTGTGATTGTGCTAAATCAATGGCTGCTTTTTCAGATTGATAGACGCGAATGTCAACGGTAAAACCTTTTGAACGGTAGAGTTCAGCAAGTTGAATACCATCACTTGATATTTTATTTTCACAGATCATAATAGCGTTGGCCTTGTACATGGGTTTGACCTCGAGTGTTGAGAGAATTTTATCGATGCTGATTGCAAAACCACATGCTGGAACAATATTGCCAAAATTTGATGAAAGTAAGTCATAACGTCCTCCAGAACAGACTTCCATAGGACACGTTTTGATAAAGCCTTTAAAAATGAGGCCGTTATAGTATTTAAAGGCATTGTACATAGTTAGGTCAAGGGTAAAGTACTCTGATAGATCATAAGCCTTGATAATATCTGAAATATCTTCTAAGTGTTTGATTGAAAGTGATAAAACGCTTTTATCAACGAAAAATGGATGTTCAATTAATTTTTTTGCCTTATCAATGACCGTCTCGGCATCCCCACAGCAAGCTAGATAATCAATGAGAAAGCTAGTAAGAGGAGCAGGGAGCATTTCACGTTTTAGACCAGGAATATTTTTGGTAGCAATAAGCGACAAAATGCGCTCGGGATTTTCTGAACGTTCTTTAATAATTGCCTCAACGGCTTTGTAAAAACGCTGGTCGCTTGCTTCGACAATAACGCGCTTGTTAATTCTAAGCAGGGATTTAATGGCGAGGACAACAATTTCCGCATCAGATGCTGAATCAGAGATGCCATAGTATTCTAGGCCAATCTGCGTCATTTCTTGAAGGGTATTCGCCTCATAAGAAAATGTGTTGGCATAGTAGCAAAATTTATTAACAGCACTGAGCTGTTCTTGCTGTAACATTTTCATCAGTGCAGATGTAGGATCGTTTTGAAGCGTTAAAATCCCCTTTAATGGATCGACAAATCTAACGGCATTGTGCTGTTTTACAGCAGGTGTATCGTATTCTGATTCGTATATGGGAATTGATATTTGGGTGTAGCCATGGACTTTATAGAGCTGTGTTAATTCTTGAATAAGAGCATATCGTTTTTGATTATCGAGTAATGAACTTGTTTTCTGCTGATTCATAGTGGATTCCTTTCTGATGAGTGCTTATGTTAAGCGTCTAAAGTTTTAAAACGATCTTTTGGCTCGCATGAAATTTTCCAATAAAAAAGAGCCATATAGGACGGACCTATATGACTCAACTCATTTAATATGATTCATCATAGATACGCGCCCCATTTTACTTGAAATGCCAAATAGGGTCTATATCTACAAATTGCATGTCTATGCGCTCTTGAAGATAAAACCCGATCTATGATGGTGATGAAGTTGTGAAAGTGAAAATACAGTATTATACATTGTGAACACCTCTAAACTTATTAAAGTTATGATAACATGCTGATGATATTTGTCAATAGATTTCAGAAAATTAATATTTAAAAGAGAATCATATTTTTTCAATAGCGTCTTAACGCAATAAAAAAACAGGAGTGTTGAAAAGAGAGGAGATAAAGGATTTGCATAGCTTGACATGCTTTACAAAAATTACTATAATTAAGATAGTTTGAACATCAAAGTATTATAAGGGTAAAGCTACATTCAATTAAAGCGTCATGTTTCAAGAATGCTAAAGATAAAATGTGATAAATCAAAAGGAAGCAATAGTTTAGGAGAGTGAAATGAAAGAAAAAAGGGATGTATTAAACAATCTCTTGGTCGTATTATTTAATAATGTACTTACAATAGAAGAAAGGGCTTTGAAACGTGGTGCGTTTAAGGCTTTGACCTTAAGTGAACTCCATGTCATAGAGGCCATTGGACTTGAGCAGCCAACGCACATGACGCAAGTTGCCAATCGATTAGGTGTGACAATTGGTACACTGACGATTGCAATTAACAATCTTGTAAGCAAAGGCTATGTCACCCGGAAACGTGCAGAAAGTGACCGAAGGGTCGTTAATATAGCATTGACTGATCTTGGTCATAAAGCGTTTAAACATCATGAAGCCTTTCACGACGACATGATTTCTGATATTACAGCATCCTTAAGTGATGAAGAAAGTAATATTTTAGTGGAGGCCCTATCAAAGGTGACGGTATATTTTGAGGAAAAATATAATACTTCAAAATCCTAACCTTTAGACCACGCCAGAGGGTTAGGATCACAGCTTCTTAAAGACGGCAAGGAAAATGTTTCATTTTATGCGTGCCATGTAGATTGCATAAAAATAGGTAGTGACTTAAGAGGCTGTTTTATCAACTATAAAAAAGAGGTGAATATATGAATATTACATTAGTGACAGATAGTACGTGTGACCTTAAAGCAGAAACGATGCACGACAGAAACATTGTATTTGCACCCTTAAAGGTATTGTTTAAAGCAGAAGAATTTATTGACAAAATCGATCTTAGCAATAAAGATTTTTATGAAAAAATGAAAACAGCGTCAGAACTCCCCACGACGTCACAGGTTAATCCCAATGAGTTTTACGATTTGTTTTCAGAAGCCTTATCAAAGGGTCACAAGGTGATTGGCCTGTTTATATCATCTGAGCTCAGTGGCACCTACAATTCAGCCTGTATTGCAAAAGAAATGCTGGGGTCAGACGATATTTACTTAATCGATAGCCGTACTGCAAGTTTTGCACTTGGATTAATGGTGCTGCGTGTAAAAGATATGATAGACGCCGGCATGCCAGTCGAAACCATTGTGACGCAGACGCAAGAGCTTATCATTTCATCTCAACTCTACGGCATGTTAGACACATTGGAAAACCTTAAAAAAGGCGGAAGACTTTCATCGAGTGCTGCCATGATCGGCAAGATGTTGAATCTTAAACCGATTATTGAAGTGTTAGAGGGGGTTGTTAACGTTGCCTTTAAAGCACGTGGCGCGAGAAAAGGCACCGTTTGGATGCTGGACCAATTGGAAAAAGACTATCCGTCATTAGAAATAAAAGACCTTGCCATCGCCCATGCCAATGCTTATGATAAGCTGGAAGAAATGAAATCCGAACTGTTGAAACGCTTTAAAATTGAACGTATTCATGAAATGGAAGTTGGGTCGGTCATCGGCACACACACTGGTGAAGGCGTGATAGGAATTGCCTACTTCAAGTAATTAAGTATAAGAAGCAAGCCCATAAAAAAGCTTACGACTGTACCACAAATGGCATTAAAACCAATATCAAATTTTTTGACAGCTGTCAGTATTTTTAATTCGAAAAAATTGGTTTTATAAATGATGGTGCTTAGGATGAGAAGTGCTCCGTAGACGGGCACTTTTTTTATTTGGTCTATTGCCGTCAAATGACCACTGATGCCAATGAGACGCGCAGTAATAGTATTGCCCAGTACCCCAGTGATTAAGGTTAAAACTGCAAGCGTTATCATGCCGACATAACTATGATAAGTCATGGTTTTTTTTACCCAATGCGTGGTATTGACAATAAGCATTTTTGAATCGTCTAAAATTGTTGTATTAAGGGGTTTGGATAAAATGATAGATAAAAATCTGATGCTGTATAGAAAAGAACCAAGATTTAACAGCTGAAACAAAATAACTTCTATATAAGCATCACGATGGTAACTCATATAGTATTTCGAATAACTACTCCCAAAGAATGGTGCGCCTGTGATACTTAGAAAGCCAATGATTAACATAATGCTTAAAAACTTTGAGTGGCGCCATAACCCCTTCATCTGAGTAATATCTCGTGTACCGAAGTGCTCAATAAGAAGCCCTGCAATGATAAATAAGAGGACCTTAAAAAGGCCGTGGTTGAAAAGATGGTATATCCCTCCCATCATTTGTTCAGGCTCTGAACTACTAATGCCCATGAGGATGAGACCTAGCTGTGATATGGTCGAGTAAGCCAATAGCAGTTTGATATCCGTTTGTGCAATCGCAAAAACAATACCTGTTATAGCCGTAATAAACCCCATGATGATAAAGAGTGGCGCCATATCAAGTGGCGAAAAAATAGCTTGCATACGGATGATTAAATAGAGGCCTGTTTTAACATAGACACCTGATAGAACGGCTGATACCAAAGAAGGGGCACTCGGTGTTCCATGTGCCTTAGGTAACCAGCTGAACAAGGGCATTAAAGCTGCTTTGAGCGAAATCCCTGTCATGATCAAAGCGTAGGGCAAAAAGAGTGCCTGTAAAGAATCTGTTTGTGAAATGACCTGTGTTAAAGAGGCAAAATCAAGGACGCCAAAGCGCTTGTACAAGTAACCAATTCCAAGCAAATAGAACGTCATGGCAAACATATTTACCAGTAAGTAAATCATGCCGTCATACATAGACCGTGAATCGCGCTTAAACATAATGAGAATACTCACTGTAACAGTTGAAACCTCAATAAGAATATAAAGGTTAAAGAGGTCATAGGCCATAAAAATGCCGTTAATGAGACCTTGAAGTCCCAAAAATAAAAAAAGAAATAGAGGGGTCATATACTGTCGTCGACTATTTAAAAACGTCAGTATTAAAAATACCAAATTGTTGAGAAGCAACATCAACAAGGTTAAATGATCAAAGTAAAGGACCATCCCAAAGGGGAGCGGTGTCCCCGATAAGGGTACGTAAAGTGGTAGCGGTAGTCCCATGTGATAGAAGACGATCCCTAGAAGAACAAGTTGAACAAGTAGCGCGATCTTGAGATGGAACCGCGTATCAAATATATATTGTAAGAGGCCTATAACAATAGGCAACATCACTAGTAGAATGGGCGTAAACACTACTGATCACCTCGCTTTGCTCTAACTTTTTTCCAGTTGGTTGAACCGTATTTATGATAAAGCGTGATGAACATCGTTAAACTCAGTGCTGTCACAGAAACGCCTATGACAATGGCCGTTATCATCATGGCCTGGGGAAGTGGATCTGCCACGGGTCCGTCGATAGCTATCCCAATAGGGGGGACAGCTCCCATAGGATGGTTAATACTAATGAAAAACAAGACGATACCAGCTTGCATAATGCTTAAACTTATAATGGATTTAAGAATATTTCGGCGCGCAATGAGGCCGTAGCATCCTACAAAAAAAAGTGCAAGGCCGATGTTTTCTGCTGTTATATAGGATTCTAAAAGAGTTAAGACTGATGTCATAGAGCCACCTCACTGCATTTCATAAAAGACAAATCGTAAAAAGATAATGCTCATTCCACAAGCTACTTTAAAACCAATGAGCATATTCATGGCAACTAGATAATAAACATTGAAAGACGGTGCACGTAAATTCATTTGATAAAAAATAAAAATAAAGGGCACACATAGAATTAAAATCAAAAGCCATTTTTCGAGCATTTGAATAAATTGAAGCCTAGTATCCATGATCGGCACAATTAAGTATTTGTTAATAAAGAGTGCCGAGAGAACAGCGCCACCTTGAAAGCCGCCACCTGGCGATACATGGCCGTTTACGATAATGTATAGGCCAAAAATCATAATAAAGGGGTAGATAAATCCAAGAGTGGTCGCTGTGAGTTCAGAGTGATCATTCATCGTGCTCTCCCCCTTCGTGAACAGACATGAAAATGACGCCAATGATACTAAATAAAAGCATTAAGGCTTCAAATAGAGTATCATAATAGCGGTAGTTTAGATAGATGGCCGTTACAACATTGGTAGATCCCGTTTCCATATAAGCGTGGTCAACATAATAAGCTGCAACATCATAAGGCTCAGTCCTATTATCTAAGCGTCCAGAAGACCAAGTGAGAATAAAAACAACTCCCAAAAGCAGTGCAATGATTTTTCTTCTTCTCATAGACGTTCCTCCATTTGAATAAAACGATAAGGGAGCTCATGTGTCTTTTTGGTTGTTAAGAAGGACTCTAAAGCTGACATTTTAAGATTTTCTGGATGACTGTAAATCGTAATTTGATCTTCATCAAAGGTTACAATAATGGCATAAGGATGCTCTAATAAATCATGAAAGTCTTCAACTGTATAGATGACTTGCGGTTCAAGTTCTTCCTTTGCACAAAACTTTGACAGCTGTCGTTCCAATGTTTTTTCACCAGAGAAATAATGTGAATCTACCATTTCGGAAGCATTGATACAGATATAAATCGTGAAGATTTTATACTTTTGAAGCGCGACAAGATAGAGGATTGTTGAAAGCGTACTGCCAATAATAGCCTCTGCAAGTGCAACATCAGGTGCATCATATAGTAAAAAGACAAAAGCCATACTAAGTGAAAAAGCGGCCAAGTATATAATGGCATGTCTCAATTTCTGTGTTTGAATGGCAAAGAGTGAGAACGTGAGGATTGAGAGTAGGGCAAGTATTCTCATTTGCTACTCCTTTCTAATCTTGTACCCACTGTTATAGGCAGATCGTGCTATGGAATGGGTAATCAGAGGATTAATAAAAAGGGAGAGTATAAGAATAAGGGCTACTTTTAAGCTAAAGGCAGAAAAACCATTGCGAAGTATCACGCCAATCATGACGTTGATAAACCCTACGGTATCAATTTTAGAGGCTACTAAAATTCTAGGATAAAAGTGATTAAAGCGGTATAGGCCAATAACGCCAAAGGTAATAAACCCTATGCCTACGTAAATGAAAACCATCCCAATTGTTTGAACCATTAGTAACGCCCCTTTCCTTGAATATAAATCGACATAAAAATTATACCGATGAATCCTAAAAGTGCATAAATTAGTGCTATATCGAGTATGAAATTTTGCTTTTTAAGGCTGGCATAGAGGATGATGACCATCATGAGTTTTGAGGCTACCATATTAACGCCTAGCATTCTGTCCCAAAGGGTTGGTCCCATCATGATGCGTAGGGCGCTAAACATAAGCAAGATAATGAGTAGTGTAATGGCTATTTGCATAAAACACCTATAATTTTCTTTCTAGTCTACCTTTGATAATGTGACCGGCTCTAGAGGGATGTTTGGTTTGAACATCCAGCCAAAGCACTTTAAGTTCCTGCCCTTTAAGATCCAGTGTGACAGTACCTGGGGTAAGTGTAATGGAATTTGCAAGAATACTCTTTTTAAAATCATCTTTTAACTCAGTGTTGATGGTGACAATATCCGTATGGACATCACCAGTAATAATTTTAAGAATAGTAGAAAATCCAGAAATATATATTTCTTTGATCAAGAAGATAAAATAAGCAATTATTTTAAATAGGTTAAAGTAGTAACGACGGTAATAAGATTGGCCTAAGAAAAAACGTTCAGAGAGGCGAATGGCAGAAAAACTAACCAAAAGACCTGACAAACATAATATCGGGCTTATCTTTTCGAAGAGGACTAGCCAAACCGTCGTGAAAATTAAAGTGAGTTGTAAATCGTATAATCTTTTTGACATCGTGCCCTCCTGCTGGTCTTTAAGTATGAATACATAACGGTTAATGATGGACTAAGTACGCCAATTGATACCCAAAAAAACAAAAGTATAAACGCATTTTACCGGCTTTAACTAAATATTATTTATAAGAATACGACCATTATCTCAAGTTCACTATTTATATCGTGATATAAGAGACAGCTTGTTTTAAAAAAAGCAAGTCAAAGGGTAATGACTTGCTTTTTATGATTGCGGACAAGCTTTTGAAGGTCGGTTGAATCAACGGGTAAGATATAGATAAATCAATTGCATGGTATGATTAAGTGCTTCGTAATGGGTGCGTTCAAGGCCATGAGAAGCATGGACGCCTGGGCCGATGAGGGCGCCCTTGATATTGTGACCAGCGCGCATTGCAGCGCTAATGTCAGAACTATAATAAGGATATATATCAACAGCGTAATTCAGTTCAATTGACTTTGCAAGATCGATGAGATCAGACACCATTTGATAGTCATATGGACCAGATGAGTCTTTGGCGCAAATAGAGACGTCGTATTCGGTACACGTTAGGTCATCGCCAATACAGCCCATGTCAACAGCGAGGATCTCATTTATGTCTTCAGGGATATAAGAAGCACCGTGTCCCACTTCTTCAAAGTTGCTGATGACCACTTTTGTCGTATAGCTTGGTTTGAGCTGATGTGTCGACAAGTATTCTAATACGCCTAGGATACACGCCACAGAGCCTTTGTCATCAATAAAACGTGACTTTACAAAATCATTGACAATGGTTGTTTGGGGATCGATACAGATAAAGTCTCCTGCTTGAATGCCGAGCTCTATGACATCGTCTTTGGTCTTGACGCATTCATCTAATCTAACCATCATATTATCAGGTGTTCTTTCAAGTGAATTTGCATCTTTATAGACGTGTGCTGCAGGTGATTTGCTGAGAAAGGTACCTGTATAGAGATTGCCGTCACGGGTATAAATACGACAATAGCTGCTATCAAGGGTTGGAACAATTGGACCACCAATGAGGGTAAACTTTAAATCACCACTGCTAGTGATACTTCTCACCATGGCCCCTAGCGTATCCACGTGTGCGGATAATCCAACCGTATAGCTAGGGTCTTTGCCGGGCACGGTGATAATCAACCCCCCTTTTTGGTTGAGGGTACACGTATAGCCGAGTGCTTCGGCCCATGATTTTACTAAGGCGATTGCATGATGTGTAAAGCCGCTAGGACTATCAGTCGTTAATAACTTTTCTAATGTTTCAAAAAAATAGGTTTTGTTCAGCTTGATTTTCATAAATACCTCCGAAAAGTATTGCATCCCTTGAAATGTTTTAAGATAAACTTATTTTATCATATCTTTGACCGAACAAGCAGAAAAAACCGATTACTCTGCCATCGATTTTGAAGACTGGTATGTTTCGATGGCATCTAGAAGTTGTGTTAAATACTCTTCCGTTAACATACCGGGATAGGTATAGTAGTACTCAAAATCGGGACCAATAAAAATGGAGGTTGGAAAGGCTGAAACGCCAAAGGTACTGGCGAGTTCATTTTCCTCATCAAGGTAAAAATCCATTTCATAACCGTAGCGGTCTACATATTTTTGCACCGTGTCGGCATCTTCTCCGACGTCTATTGCAATAACACTGATCCCCTCTTGCTGATGAAGCGCATCGAGCAAGGGCATTTCCTGTTCGCAGTAGGTGCACCAAGTCGCCCAAAAATTTAAAATAATGAGTTCGCCCTCGTAGTCGTAAAGCGATTTTTCTTCACCGGAAAGTGCGTGAAGTTCTAAATCTTCAAAATAATAGGAAGGTGTTTCAGAAGTATCATCAGCGGCTGTTGATTCAGAGGCTGAGGCCTTGTCATTTGTGCTTTGATTGTTATCTGAGGTGGATTCTGAGGTAGATTCCGAAGTCTCTTTCGTTTGATCAGGTGTCGATGTATCGACATCGTTTGAAGAGAGAGCACTGGTTTCATTTGGCTTACTTTCACATGCCGACAGGGTAAAAAGGACAATGACCATCATAATCAATGTCGTTATAGCTTTAATCGGTTTCATTTGTCTATTCAACTTATACATAATTGTGTCCTCTCTGGATTTATTTTTTAAGTGCCTTGTTTTTACAGGCAGTCATTCATGCGCGTTGATGATATGAGATGCTCTTGGGCTGTCTAAACTTATACGACGAATGAATGCCCCTTAAGATCATTACCGACGGGATAAGCGTTTGAAGGGCTAAATCATTAGGTGTTTAAATTTAAAATGAAAAAAGCCACCTTCCCGAGTGTATTCGTCAGCATGAGCACCCCTAGGATGAACATGATCAAACCAGCAATTTTATTAAGTCTTTCAGTATGTGCAGTCAGAGCAATAAGATGTCTGTTGATAACATCTATAAAAATAGCGGTCAACATAAAGGGAATCGCCATACCAAGCGAATAAATGCTAAGGAGCTTAACGCCTTCTCCAACATTTTGACTCATGGAGGCTGTTGAAGCTAAAATGGCACCAATGATGGGACCAAAGCAAGGCGTCCATCCAAAGGCAAAGGCCATTCCCATGCCAATGGCATATAAAGGGGTTGTTTTTTTGACAATAAAGGCTTGTCTATAATCACGGTGCATGAAATTAAGTTTAATGACCCCAAGCATATTCAGTGAAAAAAAGATGATAAAGACGCCTGCAATTCGCGTTAACAATAGTTTATGAGAGGCAAAGAGCCGACCAATAGAACTGGCTGTGACGCCCATGAGCATAAAAATGGCTGTAAACCCTATGATAAAGCCTAGTGTCTGGATTATGGCCTTCTTGCGCTGTGCCTTAAGATCGGTAGTATCGTAGCTACCTGTTAGGTACATGATATAGGCGGGAATTAAGGGGAGCAGGCATGGCGAGAAAAACGATGCGATACCAGCAGTAAATGCCGCCCATTCATTGATGTTAAATAGCATAGGGTCCTCCTTTTAAAGATATGTAT
>Ga0194137_10002675_pt1 | contig 10417 bp, 13 predicted proteins | sample TARM_MetaG_T3_14_FD_134025 | JGI IMG/M metagenome (GOLD analysis project Ga0194137, IMG submission 134025) | Freshwater microbial communities from Pennsylvania, USA, analyzing microbe dynamics in response to fracking - TARM_MetaG_T3_14 (version 2) | ecosystem: Environmental > Aquatic >...
GACTCCAACACCGACTCCAACACCGACTCCAACACCGACTCCAACACCGACTCCAACACCAACTCCAACTCCAACTCCAACTCCAACACCAGCCTCTTGGACCAAATGCGCAGATGAATGGGGCACATGCACGTTTACCGGTACACGTACTGTCCGCTATGGCTTGAATGGCACGTACGCCACTCGAACAGCCACTAGCTCAATCGCATGCAATAACAATGTCTTCGGCGACCCGCTGCCAGGAGCCAATAAGGTTTGCGAGTATTCCTCCACAACACCGACGCCTACGCCTACGCCGACACCTACGCCGACACCTACGCCGACACCTACGCCGACACCAGCTCCCGGCGCCGACTGCAATGCGATCATTGACCGGTGCCTCGATTTAACGGCGCCCAAAGTCACCCGCTATAAAGGCAATAAAGAAGCGGCTGCCTCCTATACATTCGACGATGGCTATGTAAGCAGCGATAAAATTGCATCGATTTTCGAAAGTCACGGCGTTCGCGCAACCTTCTACATTGTCACGGATACCGTAGCGGACCTGACGGGTTGGGATTTCTGGCGCCAGATAGTCAGTCGGGGCCATGAGGTCGGTAATCATTCGAAAACACATACCGTCGACATGTCGGACACAACGCTCTCTGATGCAGCCCTGAACACCGAAATAAACGCTTCACGGCAAGTGCTCGAACAACAGCTGGGTGCCAGGCCGATGACCTTTGCATTTCCGTGGCACCAGTATTCAAGCAGAGCATTGGCAATTGCCAGCCAAAGTCACTTCTCCGTGCGCAAGCTAGGCATCGACGATCCCAATTACTCATTCGCGTTCTTTGATCTTGACCATGCACCGACGCTGGCACAGGCACTGGCTGATGCAAACAATCAGTTGGCAAGCATGGTCAACAGTGGCGGATGGCTAGTGGCAGGTGGTCATGGAGTTGACGGCGACGGATGGAGCCCTGTGACATCGCAGTTTCTGAATGACCACCTGAATTATGCCAAGCAGTTCTCTTCCAGGCTGTGGATCGATACTTACGCAAATGTCGCCCGCTATCGTACCTGCCGCCAACAGGTCACACCAACTGCAACCGCAGCGTCTTCAAGCCAGGCCACGATCCGTCTGACCGGAACGTACAATGCGACAGTATGCACGTCGCCATTGACCGTAGAGCTTCCTGTCAAGGCAAGCTTCAGCGGTCAATTGAACGCTTTTAATGCCAGTGGCAATGCGGTTCCGGTAACCGCTGTTAATGGCAAGGTACTGATTGATATGAGGCCCGGCGAAACAGTCACACTTGCAGTATCAAAGTAAGCCTGAAAGGTGGCAATGCCCGCGTCGTCCAGGACGCGGGCATCGGAAATTCCGATCATCTGATTGCATGCCCCCGAATTCGAACGCATGCATTCATGGCAGGCGTTATTGCGGCCCAACGACTGACAAGATCAATTGTTTTGCCGTCATGTTGAATCCATGGATCGCTGAGTACCTGCGGGATCTCCGGCATTCTGGTCAACGCCATGCAAATGGTGAAATCGTACGTCCCAGAATCTCACCTGGGCCCGCCTAGTCACCTTCTAAGCTCACCGATGGGATTGGTATAAGCCCAGCAGCTGCACGAAGGTCTGCAAAGTGAAATCGGTTCGGCTACGAACTCTTGTCAATACAATGCAGGATATCGGTCAGCTTTTTGATATCGACCGGCTTTACCAAATGATGGTCGAATCCGGCTGTCAGGGATTTTCTGCGGTCTTGTTCCTGGCCATATCCCGTTATCGCTATCAGAGTGGATGTAACACTCTCGGGTCGCAGACGGAGTTGCCTTGCCAGCTCGTATCCATCCATCTCGGGTAAGCCTATGTCTAACAAAAGCACTTCCGGCGCTTCCGTCCTGGCGCGCTCCAGTGCACGCATGGCGCTATACTCGACCGTTACTTCATGGCCCAGCGCGCTTAAATACATGGATAGCATGGCTGCCGCGTCTTTATTGTCATCCACGACCAGAATGCGCAGTGGTTGAACCGCTTTATTTCCTTGCGTTGACTTTTCCGTGTGCCTGAAGTGTGTTTCCTGTGCTACATGTCTTGGCAGGGTGACGGTAAACCGGCTTCCTTCGCCAAGACCCGGACTTGTGCAGGATACGGTTCCCCCGTGCAGCTCCACCAAACTTCGCACCAGTGCCAAACCGAGTCCCAGCCCGCCCAAGGCACGATCCGGCGTTCGCTCAGCCTGTGCGAATAAATCGAATGCACGCGACACCAACTCAGAATTCATTCCAATGCCATCATCAATGACTTCAAGCAGCGCCTGGCCATCCTGAACATTTGTTTTTAACACGATATTTCCGCCTTCAGGAGTGAATTTGGCGGCGTTGTTCAGTAAATTGGTCAGGATCTGGATCAGCCGCTTCTTATCTCCGGAGACCATGATGGTGTCAGGAGGAAACTGCAAAGTCAGATGGTGACGTTTTTCAAGCATCACGGGCGTCACCTGCTCCACCGCTTCACTGGCGACATGCCGAATATCGACTGGTGCGGTATTCAAATGAATCAGACCTCGCGTCACACGGGAAACATCCAGCAGATCATTCACCAGGCTGGTCATGTGATCCACCTGGCGCGTAATGATTTCGCTCGTTTGCCTGACCCGCTCATCCTGCGTGACTAACCGAAGCAACTCGGCCGCTGCTCCAATGGGAGCAAGAGGATTCCTGAGTTCATGGGCCAACATGGCGAGGAATTCGTCTTTGCGGCGGTCTACTTCCCGCATCTCATACTGCCGTTTTCGTGCACGCAGCGCTGAATTAACTGCCGTCAGCAGGGTAACGCTTTGCACTGGACGCTCCAGCAGGGTCACATTGCCGAGCTGCTGGTAAATGGTACGCATGCCGGGCGAGTCAAGCCCTCGTTTACTCAACACCACGATCGGCAAATCAGACCAGGTTTGCTGTCGCTTGAGGAATTCCGTGAATGCCTTGAGGAAGTCGACCGTCAATGCCTCATCGACCATGAAGAGAGTACCGGCTCCCTTGCCGAGCTCGATAATGATGTCTTCCGTGTGCAAGCACACAAAACACTTGATGTGGGCACGCTCAAGCACCTGGGATACATGGCGCGCGTCTTTGCCTACCGGTGCATATATCAGAACTCGCTGCTCCATGTGCCTTTTACGCTCTCAAGTCTATTCAGGAAGCTGGAACAGCTTTTTCTGAGCCCGGTATTAGTGTTGGCACCCCCGTCAGGATGCCCTGGAAATTATCGAGTACATGACCGACTAGGATCCCTTGTGGCGAAATGCGGAATTGCCGCAGTTTGGTTTCATGCCCGCTACCCCGTTTTTTGAATACGGAGATAGCCTTTTCTACATCACCCTTTGCTTCGAAGTAACGCAGGACCAGAACATTGTCGGCCATATAACTGACATTGGTTTCGGTCGTCATGTCGCCTACCATTCCCTGCTGGACCCCGATGAGGATGGTGACCACGCCTCGTTGCCCGAGATAGGTCAGCACTTCGCGCAGGTGAGTCGTAAGAAAGCGTGCATCCGGCATGGCATTCAGATACCCGTTCAGGCTATCGATGATGATGACTTTGGCGCCTTCATCGGCTGCCCTGCAGACGCTATGGGTGAATTCGCCCGGGGACAATTCGGCCGGATCGATTTGATTGACCTTGAGCAGACCCGACTCATATGGATCGCGCAAGTTGAGGTTAATGCCGTCGGCTCGGTTGAGCAAGGTATTAAGCGACTCTTCGAAGAGGAAGATTGCAGCAGGATCGCCTTGCGCGGTGGCGGTCTTGACGAACTGGGCGGCCAGGCTGGATTTGCCAGTGCCCGGGGGGCCGGAGATCAATGTGCTCGATCCTTCCTCGATTCCTCCTCCCAGCAGCGCGTCCAACGCAGGCAGGCCGCTCGACATCTGGCCCCGTTTTGTGATTTCGCGGGATTCTGCCGCGACCAGCCTTGGATAAACGACGATGCCGCCGGACACAATGGAATAATCGTGTGGCCCTCGGCGGTATGAAACGCCGCGGTATTTCAGGACCTTGATCAGGCGCCGCTCTGCACCATAGTCCGAATCGATATGCTGAAGCGAGATAACGCCATGCGCAATGCTGCGCACCTGCTGGTCGCCGCCGATCGCCGTCTTGTCATCGAGCAGCAGCGCGGTGCAGTTGCGCCGCGCGAAATACTGCTTGAGCGCCAGTACGTGGCGCCGATAGCGCAAGGCATTACCGGAGAGCAGCTGCAGTTCGGACAAGGAGTCCAGCACCACTCGGGTTGGATTAAGCTTTTCGACGACTTCAAGAATCAAACTGTTGGTTTCGCTGAGTTCCACTTCTGAAGGATGCAGGATTGTGTACTGCTCATCCGGGTCGAGTATGCTTTCCTCGGGAATCACTTCATGCACGGTAACACCGTCCATGGAAAAACCGTGAGACTGTGCCACGGCGCGAAGCTCGATATCGTTTTCTGCAAGGGTAATGTACAGAACGGGCTCGCCCCGCTTGGCCCCCTCAATCAAGAACTGCAAAGCGATAGTCGTCTTGCCGGCACCCGGATCGCCTTCCAGTAGATAAAGCCTTTCCTTGGTCAGACCGCCCCCCAATATATTGTCCAGACCAGGAATGCCGGTGGAGATGAAAACCTTGCTGAGGGTATTTTGTTGTGAGGCCATTGGAAGTTCCGAATATCGTGTTGCCTGGAGGACGGGTTGAACACTGCCGAACCTGGCCTTGTTTCCTTATAACAAATAAGGCTTGCAAGAAGCGTTTCGGGATTTTACAGGGAATTGAATAGAAAAATTAAAAGGACTGCCCGCGATAGACCTGAAGCGCAAACCGCAATGCGCTGCGCGCACCCGCGGCCGACTCAAATCTTATCTCGCTGGTATTTTTCGCAGCCTCGGCCTGAGCGACCGCAAGTCCCTGGCGCTCGGTAACGGCGGACCGGCTTCACAGGCTGTCCATCAAGACGGCACCAACATCCTTCACCCGCCTTGGTTCGCGGCACCAGGCATCGGCATTCCCGCCGGGGTCGACATGAAGAATGGTGGAAATGCTCCGCATACTGCTGAAAAGCTGTCCGCCATCATCAGGAATGAGAAAGCAGCTTCAGCAAATTCTCAGCGCCCGGACCGATACTTTTACGATACTGCTGCAATAGCGCTTGTTTTTCCGTTTCACCGTCTCTGATGCTGCCAACGATTGCCGAGATGCCATCCAGGCGGGATCGGGAAATCCAGTTCATTAGATTTTCATGCTTTCCCCATTGCTGCCGATTATTGAGAAAGACCGCCCACATTCGTAGCCAATCGGCGGGGACCATCGGCATCGGTACGACGCGGCACAGTGCATTCTTCTGAGCCTCATCGATGAAATGGCTTTCAACGAACCCAATCATGGCGGCGCTGAACGCTGGCTGGCAGGTACGCACCATCAGAATGTTAATTCTGTCTTTTTCGAAGACTGGAAGATCCGGGAAGGACGAGACACCGTAAGCACTGCAGTCGATGATCAGCGCATGTGGATCAATGGAGACCGAACCGTTTTCCAGATCAATCCGGCCCTGCTCGATTGCCTTGACATGGCCTAAGCGGACGACATTGTGAATGCGCCGCAACTCGGCCAATTCCGCCTGGGAAACCGTGGCGCAATGATACATCGTGGGGGCTACGCTCTTGTCAATCCGTAGTAGCTGCCCTGCCTCTTCCAGCCGCTCGAACAGGTCCGGGATAGATGAAGCCGCCGCCATGGCTTCGAATTGCGCTTTAAGGCTTCCAATGAACTGCATGAAGAAAGCGGGGTCGGGCTGAATATTGGCACGGTCCAACAGCCAGGCGTCGCGGGGCCGGATCCAGTGGATACAGGATGACGGCACGTCGTTTTGCAGCAACCAGGTGCAGGCATCCATCCCCGTCTTGCCGGCTCCGACCACCACATACTGAGGATAGGCGTGCCGAATCTTCGTCAGACCGTTCGGTGGTATGCACTCCACCCCATCGGCCAGATGGTAACGGGGAGGTGAAGTTGAAGGAACCGCGGTATTGACCAATGTGGCATTCACCAGCTTCCTGCGCACATTGACCACCTTCCTTTTCTCGCTAAGCAAAGACGTGATGTGGTGTACGCCGCTTTCCTTGCCCGAGTACTCGGCCAGCGGGAAGTACCGGACCCTGCCTGAAGGAAGGAAACGCTGGCGCATAACCTGATCGAAGTGATGCAGGACTTCGGCGCCGGAAGCAAGTGCGCGCAACCCTTTGTTCAAGCCCGTGGCGTCGATCGTCCCATCGCCAAGTGCTCGTGAATTCACGCCATAAAAGGTGGAAGGCTGGTGTAATCGGACAAATGGGTAAACATCGTTCCAGTGGCCCCCTGGCTGGGCATGCCGATCAACAATGACAACGTCGGAGTCGCTTTCATCAAGTAAGGTGTCGACGAAGCCCATGGCGCTTGCGCCGGCACCGACGACAAGATAATCGGTATCGATTGATATTGTCTCCATGCTTTGCACTCCTCTCCAATAGTGATGGGTACTGCTTGAACGCTGGTAAGAGGTTTCGTATCCTCGAATAAGCAGATGCACCTTCGAGTCGGACGGTTGACTCGGCCTTGAATGCGCCGCGAACTGGAAATTACTGCATACCGGCATGCAGCGCCGAGATGCGTAACGCATCAGAGCGAAGAGTGGAAAGGGGCTGGAAAGAAACCATCTGTGCCTCGCACACTGAAGGGCAATTGGATCCAAGCAGGGCAGCAAAGGTTGTTTGACATGCCGTGTCTTTCTCCCTTCACCCGCAAGCCGGGCATAGGCAGGGTTACGCAAACCGAGGTTTGCGTTGCCGACGCCGATCCGGCTTGCAAGCCGGATCGCGGGGCGCGCAGCGAGGGCCAGGGATGTGGGGATCAGTCAGGCCCGCTGTTCGTCACCCACGCCCTCCCCCCACCTGCCCCCAGGCTTCCGCCGTTTGCGGGAGAGAAAGTGAAATGCAAATGCACGGGTCTGGCCAGAAAATTTCTGCGCACTTGCTTAGATTAGTAGGAAGCAGGACAAAGTGGCGGGAAGAGCAAAGATGCGAACCATTGAACTGATGGTAAGCAGTGCGGATCAGCCGCTCTTGATGAACATCAAACCGCAAACCGCAGCAAACACGAAAGCCCCAGCCAGCTTCATCCATAAGGGACGCATGCAGAAAGAAACAAGAAGAAACAAGAGGCGCAAGTTCTGGAATGGCGGCTTCCGCAAGGACGTCTGCAAGGCGATGGCTGCAGCTGCAAGCATTCTCCCGGATGGAGAATATGGCGCTGCCCAAGAAACGGTGAGCGCTCGAAATTCCGCCTTGCTTACTCCGTACTCCGTCTATGGCAAGCCCCCGCACGCGCCATTGGAAGAATGAGGGGGAATCATTCGCTTGACTGTTTGGCAGTGCTGATTTGCCTTATTGAGACAGCTCATGCGGCAGCCATGGGATAGTGCTAACTTCTTCCTGCGAGACGGACGCAGCTACCGTCGCCGTTGACTTGCCTGCGAAGCAAAAAGGAAGATGCAATGCATTTCGATCAACGACATTACGACAGCGCCCAAACGCGATGCCAGGACGGCTTACCGCCCATACATTCGTTTCGCAAGGATGACCGCATGGCGGCGTTGGTCAATGAGGCGATACGAATGCACTCGCGGTCAGGAAGCAAGGTATCCAGTCGATTCATGGCCACGCATGGCATTCCGATGACAGTGGCTTTGCGGGTGCTGTTACAGCCACATTTGCGCCGTGCGATGTAATTTACTTCCGCCCTGCCCCTTCCTGCATCGGCTTTCGTTATCCGCGTACGTATGCGCCGCTCTCGGTCATTGTCACCGGCGCCCTTTTGAGACTGGCGTTACGCCGCCTTTCCGGCCTCTCTGCGATATATCTGCGCGCTACCGATGACGATTGTCGCCGAGCGACCGAGGAGCACTCAGGATCAATCGGCAGCAAATCGATGATCGCCTGAGATGGCACTCTTGCTGTTGAGTCACCTTTTTCCGCCTCCGGATTACAGCGATTTGATCAGCAGCTCTAGGCTGTGTTTGACAAGCTGCTGCGCGGTCCGTGCCCGGCGTACCCTGGGTACGCGTGCGCTCCCCGGCGCCAATCCGGACCGCTCGCGACGCTTATCAAACACAGCCTAATGCATCGACTGCGCCGTCTTTTGAACCGTAACTTGGCTTGCAGAGAAAAGCATTCGCTTCTTCGGGATGGGCGATCGATTGGTTCCGATTGGCGAACCAACGCCATTTCTTTGCGGTATGCCCTGTGTTATCCACGATGTCAATCTTTTCACGCCAGATTTCTCCAATACGTTCCCCATCGAGGTTCACATACTGATGTGCCGGCTTAAGACTGTTGACAACTTTGACATAAACGATTCGACCCATTCTCACGACCTGCATGAGTTGTTGCAAACCTTTTGACTGTGCATATCAGGAAGGTTGCAAAACTGCAAAACTATAGTGGGATGGCGAAAGAATGTGACAACTCAAGCAAACTCAAGCACTTTGATCTGGCCAGAGATAAAGGAAAACAGCATGGTCAATGCATGCCCGAGCCCAGCAATATCTGAATCAGACTCGCAAGGCCCGTTATTCCCCTTTTGCGGCCTTGATCAGGCACCTGGAGAGCTTATCGAAGTGCTGCATGGCGGCTTGGGTGAGCTCAATCTGTTTTCGCCGAGCATCCTCAGTATCCGATAGCATGATCCAGCCTTTTTCCCGCATTGACTTGAGGCGATTGTGAACCGTAGCCGGCGATCCGAACTCTTCGATGGCCATCATGTCCCTTACCGAGAGCCGCTCTTCTGCAGGATCAATCCGTGCAATAAATGCAAGTATCCGCTCCTCCAATGGGTCGAGCGGCGGAAGCGAAGGCAATCCGCGGATTGCTTCGGCCAGTTGCAGAAAACGAAGATAAATATCAGCAGGACGGCTACTTTTCTTCATCGCATACGGTAAAAGGTGTTAATGTTGCACTATAGAAATGCTGCGGCAGGGCATGCCTCCTTATCGGACCATTAGTTTACGACAAATCATCAAGCATCCATGTCTGCGTTCCGGCTTAACGTCTCATTGATTTTAGTCTCAACAATTCTTTTCCTGGCGGTGTTTGTTGCGAACGAGGTCCTGTTCAATAGTACACAGTTCGAATTCGTACGTGGCGTGAACTGGATATATCTTCCTGCCGGCATGCGCTTGCTCTGTACGCTGGCATTCGGAGGGGCGGGCGCAATTGGCGTGCTGATTGCTTCCTGGATTACGTGCGTCTTCTATTTCTTCCCGAACGATCCGCTGCGTTCGTTTGCCGGCGGCATCGCCTCCGCAGCAGCCCCTTACCTGGTTTATAAACTCGCGCAGAATCTTTATAACCTGGAACCTTCGCTTACCAATCTGAGTTCGAAACGGCTGTTATTACTTGCATTGGTATATTCGCTGGCCAATCCGTCACTGCATCACCTTTGGTTGCTGCTTCGTGGCGATCCGGTCGATGGGAACGGATTTTTCGTGATGGTGATCGGAGACTTGCTAGGCACGCTTGTCGTGCTGTATTCCATCAAGGCGCTGCTATCGCTTCTCCCTGGGGCGAAGAACCTGAAAAAAATCCACGATCACGGAAGTCGCTGACGTCTAGTTTCACAGGACGCGGAGCATCATTGTGAAACCGTTCCTTTGCTACCGCGTCAATCGCCTCCTGATGTTTTCGATAAGCACGCCTCAACTGATGCTTGTCAGTCCCCGCGGCTTGAAAATGGACGAGTAATGCCTCTGTAGAGATAAATGCCACATACTCTTCAGCTTTGATTTCCAATGAGAACCATAGCCCTTTCGAAGCGTTGCTCATGCACATAAATAGCCCCTCGCTGCCGTTCATATCGTATTCTTTCTTGTGCTGAACCGCGTACTGCCGAACTGCAGGAACGCGGCCCAACTATCTGGAGCATTGAATTCGCGCACCACCGGAGTACGGCCTTATTGCTATATATTTTATAGCGATAGTCTGGGAGTGTAATGCAGACCCGGGCTTCGTAACAATTCCCATGTTCATGGGATATTAAGCGGGAATGTTGTCGCTTGGATCCGTGGCCGGCTCTCTGCGAGCTATGGAAGCAAGGCGTCAAGCCGTGCCAATCCTGCATGCTTGCCGCAACGACGAACGGCGTCGCGTTGCGGCCTTGGATCAGGCCTTCGGCGCCACGCGGCAGAAGTTCTTTCGATCACGTGTTGACTTACCGCACTTCGCAATCGACGTCATTGGCCGTTGGGGCCGCACTCTCCGACCCTTGTGACGCCGTATTCAGAGTCAATGCCGGCGGCGCATTAAACTGCATACCCGGGTTCGCCGGCATTGACTCTGAATACGGCGTCACAAGGGTCGGAGAGTGC
>Ga0194137_10002676_pt1 | contig 10416 bp, 11 predicted proteins | sample TARM_MetaG_T3_14_FD_134025 | JGI IMG/M metagenome (GOLD analysis project Ga0194137, IMG submission 134025) | Freshwater microbial communities from Pennsylvania, USA, analyzing microbe dynamics in response to fracking - TARM_MetaG_T3_14 (version 2) | ecosystem: Environmental > Aquatic >...
ATGATTATAAGGTTGACAAGTCATAATGAGAAAAAAATAACAAAAATCTATCAAAAAAACAATAATAGGAGGATGGTCCTATGACCACCCTCCCATTAGCTATTGAAATCTATGCTTCTTTTTTATCCTCTGCAAATTCCTCTGTTACCTTGTTTGCCTGTGACTTGAACTCTCCAAGTGCCTTTCCAAGGGATTTTCCTATTTCAGGCAGCTTTGATGGTCCAAATATTACCAGTGCAATGGCTAGGATAAGAATAAGCTCAGGTGCACCCAGTCTACCCATTATGCAAGCTCCGCATTAAGCATTTCTACAACTTTGCCTGTAACGTCAGCTGCAGTACCTGCACATCTTGCCTTTCTCTCGGTTGATCCGTACTCAAAGCCTGTAGCCTCCATGAATTCTCCAACTGATACGTCGCACATCACTGAACCTGCAACGGTTGTTGGAAGGTCATGCTCTGGCTGGTACATTGGGAATTCTGCCGCCTTGTACCATTTTGAAAGATCTGCTAGAAGTTTCTTTGATGTATCTGCATCACATACTGATCCGATGCATGCTGCCGCTACTCCTACGGTACCACATAGGCTGGCCTGTCCGTAACCGCCTGCCGCAGTTATGAAAGCCTGAGGTGGGATGTGATCAAATGGGTATCCAACCACTTCTGCCAATTCACCGAAGAACCCTTCGGAAACTGCGATACCTCAGCCACCCTTTTCGAAATATGCATTGTAGGCTCTTTCCTTAACTGCTTCAACATCAAGCTTTTGGTATGGCAATGGCCACTCGGGAGCTGTTTTAGTTTCAGCAGTAGCCTCTGGTGCCGCACATCCTGTTAGAAGTCCTCCAAGACCTCCAGTCACTGCAACTCCAGCTACAGTAACTCCAACTCCCTTCATAAAGTCCTTACGGGAAATCTGTTTGTTCTCTGTCATTATGTAACCTCCTTAAAATATGTATTATGTAACAAATTACTCAACGGATATATTTTACCACTATGTTAAACACATATCAAGAGTTATCAATACAAAACATAGAGCAAGAATGGCTAAAAATGGACAATGAAAGAAGTTAGGGACAATAGTCCTAAACATATGTCAAAAAGTGTGTCTGGGAAATATCAAACAAATGATACTGGAGTAACACGCAAATTCGATGCAGAAGGCTTAGTTTGGCCTGGTTATGGGTAAATAACCTTAAATACAGGATATATATGATATACTAGAAAATTAATGTGACATACTATATAATCCTGTGCTATAATTGTGCATATTGGTAATTTTTTAGTATCAAAGATCAGATTGGCTTATACTGTCTTAGAAAAACAAGGGGGGAATGACATGGGAAATAAGTATGTTTATGGTTTCAGTGAAGGTTCAAAGGAAATGAAGAATCTGTTGGGGGGCAAGGGTTCAAATCTTGCGGAGATGACAAATATCGGATTACCGGTGCCTCCAGGCTTCACAATATCCACAGAGGCCTGCACAAGGTTTTATGAAGAGGGAGAAAAGCTATGGCCTGAGCTTATTGAGGAAATTCACAGTCATCTTGAGGAAGTTGAAAAAACCCTGGGCAAGAGATTTTCTGATGAAAGCAACCCGCTTCTGGTATCTGTAAGGTCTGGAGCAGTATTTTCAATGCCAGGTATGATGGATACAATTTTAAATCTTGGACTTAATGACAAGTCTGTAATAGGCTTGATCAACTCCACGGAGAACGAAAGATTTGCCTATGACAGCTATAGAAGATTTATTCAGATGTTCTCTGACATAGCAATGGGGATACCCAAGAGAAGGTTTGATGCCGCCATGGAAGACCTTAAGCATAAAAATGGCGTTGAGCTTGACACCGAACTGGATGCGGAAGACTTGAAGGGTCTTGTGGAGAGATTCAAGGAAATCTACAGGGAAGAGAAGGGACAACCTTTCCCGCAGGATCCAATAGACCAGCTTAGACTGGCAATAGAGGCGGTATTTTCATCCTGGAACAATCCAAGAGCTGTCATATACAGAAGATTGCATGATATACCTTCAAATTTGGGAACAGCTGTAAACGTACAGTCAATGGTTTATGGAAACATGGGGGACACATCCGGAACGGGAGTTGCATTTACTAGGAACCCTGCCAATGGAGAAAATAAGATTTACGGAGAATTCCTTATGAACGCTCAGGGTGAGGATGTTGTTGCCGGTATAAGGACTCCCAAATCCATATCTGAACTTGAGGATATAATGCCTGAGGTGTTTGATGAGTTTGCGAAGGTTACTGAAATCCTTGAAAGCCACTACAAGGACATGCAGGACATTGAGTTTACAATAGAAAAAGGGAAGCTTTTCATGCTTCAGACAAGAACCGGAAAGAGAACTGCACAGGCGGCTATAAATGTTGCGGTGGATCTTGTAAATGAAGGCAAAATTTCAAAGGATGAAGCCATACTTAGAATCGAGCCTAACCAGCTCAATCAGCTGCTTCACCCAACCTTTGACGGAAAGGCTCTTGGGGAGGCCGCGGTCATTGCAAGAGGACTGCCAGCTTCACCAGGTGCAGCATCTGGAAAGGTATACTTCCATGCCAAGGATGTTGTGGAAGCAAAGGCCAGGGGAGAAAAAGCCCTTCTTGTAAGACAGGAGACATCTCCAGAGGATATTGAAGGAATGGTAAGCGCTGAAGGAATTCTTACAGCCAGAGGTGGAATGACATCACATGCCGCTGTTGTTGCAAGAGGAATGGGCAAGTGTTGTGTTGCAGGTTGTAGTGAAATAAGGGTAGATGAGGACTCAAAGGTAATCAGGGCTGGAGACCTTACTCTCCATGAAGGGGACTACCTTTCACTTGACGGTACCACAGGTACGGTTTACACAGGAGAAATAGCAAAGGTTCAGCCTGAACTTTCAGGGCAGTTTGGTGAGTTCATGTCATGGGTTGATGAAGTGAGAAGGATGAAGGTAAGAACCAATGCCGACACTCCAAGGGATGCAGCGGCAGCTGTGAAATTCGGAGCCGAGGGAATTGGCCTGTGCAGAACAGAGCACATGTTCTTTGATGAGGATAGAATTCCTGCAGTTAGAAGAATGATTGTCTCAAACAATGAAAACCAGAGGCAGAAGGCATTGGATGTCCTGCTGCCATTGCAGAGAAAGGACTTCTATGAGATCTATCAGGTGATGGAAGAGAGACCCGTAACGATTAGGCTGTTGGATCCACCACTGCATGAGTTTCTTCCAAACAAGAAGGAAGACATTGAGAGTCTTGCAGAATCCATGGACATATCATACGAGGACCTAAAGGATACAATCAACGAGCTTGCAGAGGTCAACCCCATGATGGGTCACAGGGGCTGCAGGCTGGCTGTAACTTATCCGGAAATAGCAAAGATGCAGACCAGAGCAATCATTGAAGCAGCCCTTGATTATAAGGTTAAGGATGGAGTGGAGATAGTACCCGAGATAATGATTCCTCTAATTGGAGATTCCAAGGAGCTTGCATATGTCAAGAAGCAGGTCCTGGAGGAGATTGAGGCTGTTTTCACTGAAAGAAACAATTCCATCAAGTATCTGATTGGAACAATGATCGAAATTCCAAGAGCAGCCATCACTGCCGATGAAATTGCCGAGGAGGCTGAATTCTTCAGCTTTGGTACAAATGACCTGACCCAGATGGGATTTGGATTCTCAAGGGATGATTCAGGCAAATTCCTGAATGAATATGTAGAGAAAGGCATATTCGACAAGAGCCCATTTGAGGTGCTTGACCAGAAGGGCATAGGCAAGCTTATGGAAATAGCCGTTGACCTTGGAAGAAAGACCAGAAACAACATAAAGCTTGGAATATGTGGAGAGCATGGAGGAGAGCCCAGTTCGGTTGAATTCTGTCATAGAATCGGCTTGGATTATGTTTCCTGTTCACCATTTAGGGTGCCAATAGCAAGACTGGCAGCAGCCCAGGCGGTGCTGAAGGAAAAAATGAGCATTCATATGGACAAGTAAGGTATTTGGGCTCCGGGTTACCGGGGCCCTTTAGTTGTGAAAGTAATATTTTTCATTTTCCATTGGCGGTGCAAACGTTTACTTGATATAATGGACCTATAAAGATCGGAGGAGGAAGGCTAATGATATCAAAGGAAATGTATGAGCTGGGTTCAAGAAGATCGGCCATAAGAGAGCTGTTTGAATACGGAAAGAAGCAGGCGGAAATCGTTGGAGCTGAAAATGTATTTGATTTCAGTATAGGCAACCCGACAGTCCCAGCACCTGAATGTGTAAAAGAGGCAATTATGGACTTGCTGGAAACCTATAGGTCATCTGAAATTCATGGATACACATCTGCACAGGGGGATGTCAATGTAAGAAAAGGACTTGCTGACCACATGAACGCTACATATGGCACAAGCCTCGGGGCTGACAACTTTTACATGACATGTGGTGCGGCGGCTTCACTTACAATCACCCTAAAGGCTCTTGTTGCAGGTCCTGAGGATGAAGTGATTATAATAGCTCCATATTTTCCAGAATACAAGGTATTCATAGGAAATGCAGGAGCAAGGGTTGTGGAGGTAGCGGCAGATACAGAGACCTTCCAGATTGATTTGGAAAAGCTTGAGAGGGCCATTACACCAAAAACCAAGGCAATAATAATCAATACACCCAACAATCCGTCAGGGGTTGTCTATTCGGAAGATACAATCAAATCAATTTCAGACCTTTTGAAGACCAAGTCTGAGGAGCATGGCAGCCCCATATATATAATATCCGACGAGCCCTACAGGGAAATTGTATACGACGGAATAGAGGTGCCATTTGTCCCCAACTCTTACGGCAACACAATTGTCTGCTACTCCTACAGCAAATCCCTGTCCCTTCCAGGAGAGAGAATAGGGTATATAATGGTTCCGGGCAGTGTCGTTAATGCAAGGGAGGTCTATGCGGCAATCTGCGGGGCAGGTCGATCGCTTGGATATGTATGTGCCCCTAGCATGTTCCAGAAGGTTATACTTAAATGCATGGGAAAAACTTCTGACATAGACCTGTACGATGCAAACAGGAAGCTTCTTTATGAGGGGTTGACAGAGATGGGATATCATTGCGTCAAGCCCGACGGAGCCTTTTACCTCTTTGTTGAATCCCTTGATGAGGATTCAAGAAGCTTTGCGGAGGAGGCCAAGAAACTTAATCTTCTCATTGTACCTGCGGATGATTTTGGATGTCCGGGTTATGTCAGGATTTCATATTGCGTTGAGCCTGAAATGATAAAGAGATCCTTTGGAGCCTTCAAAAGGCTATATAATGCATATAGATAGGACAGATGCCCCGGCTTGCCGGGGTTAGTTTTAACTTAAATAACTTTTCGAGTGCAAAGTAACAAAGAATTTGATATAATTACTGACATAAGCTGATTTATAGGAGATATGTCATGTTTAAGCAAATTTTACAAAGATATAGTGAGCTTGACCAGGTGCGCAAACGATACCTGGGATTTGGTGCGACCCTTTTTCTTATATTTGCAGTTGTTGTGTCAAGTATCTTTATGGAACGGATATACAGCCTGGGGGAGACCTACGCCGAATATACCAGAAATGAGATTATAAACATAAAGAAAGATTTTCTTAAGGATACGGTGAACAATACCATTCAAGCCTTGGATAAGATAAGAAGCAGACAGGAAGGCATCCTCCAAAGCAAGCTGGACCGTATAATAGGATATTTCGAGGCGTATCCTGACCTTGAACTGGAGAATCTGATTACATATCTTTCACAGCCTGACAACAGCCATCTGTTGGATATAGTAATTGAGGACAATTCCGGAAATATTGTTTTTTCAAGTCCGGAAGGACTTCCATCATCAGACCGGATTAAAGAGGAAGAAATCATTGAGTTCAGCAGAGAGCATCAAAATGGGCAGTACAAGATATCCCTGTTTATTCTTAGAGATACCGTAAAGGGGCAGATTGAGCAGGAATTAAGGGAAAAAATCTACAGGGAGATATACTTCCAGGAGGCCTATATTTGGGTGAATGAGGTCCTGGATTATGATGGTGGAGAAGATTATGCCAGAAGACTGATTCATCCCAATCTAAAGGAGACAGAAGGAACTCTCTTGTCTACCCAGATGGAGGATATTGCAGGAAATCTGCCCTATCTCCAGGAGCTCGAGGGCATCAGGGAAAATGGAGAGGTGTTCTTCACATATAATTTCAAGAAGCTGGAATCAGATGAAATTGGAGAGAAGCTATCCTATGCCAAGTTATATGAGGACTATGACTGGATCATTGCCATGGGAATATACTACGATACAATAGATGCATATTATGAAAGTGCAAGAGAAGCAAGCGAGAGGGAGGTAAGGAAATCCATGGGGGTTCTGTTTGCTTCTGGACTTGTGGTTTTGCTTCTTGGAATGTCATGGTTCCTTGTACTTGAGGAAAGGTATTTCAGGATGTCAAACAAGGAACTTAAGGAAGAACTTGCTACCGATGAATTGACAGATGCCAAAAGCAGACGGGCAGGGATGCAGAAGCTCAAGGAGAAATTCAGCAAGTTCAGTAGCAGTGGGGGAGATTGTGCACTCCTTTTGATGGACCTGGATGATTTCAAGCATATTAATGATACCTATGGACATGATACTGGAGACAGAGTCCTCTACCAAGTGGTTAAAAGCATCAAGGAGTCCATAAGGGAGACTGACACCATCTATAGATGGGGTGGGGAGGAATTTGTCATCCTGGCTGAAGGGATGAATCCAGACACATTACAGACCTTTATGTCCAAGGTACTTGAGGCAGTGAAGGATGTGGAAATAAGCATTGAGGATACAAGTATAAATGTGACAACATCAATTGGTGCAACTTTTTTCAGGGAAGACGACAAGAGCTTTGAGGACGGTTTGAAAAGGGCTGACCAGGCCTTGTATGAATCAAAGAAGAACGGCAAGGGAATAGGAACCATCAGATTATAGACAAGGGAGATGTATTTATGACAGATTCAATGAGAATAATGGAAATGGCAGAAAAGCTTCAGGGGAAAATTGTGGAGAACAGAAGACATCTTCATGGGAATCCGGAGCTTTTTATGGAGTTGCCCATGACGGTGAAGTTTGTTCAGGAAAAGCTGGCAGAGTTGGGAATAGATTCCCAGAATGTTGGAGGGGGAGTTGTTGCAAATATCGGAAATCCCGAAAAGGGAAAAACCATTCTTCTAAGGGCAGACATGGATGCCCTCCCCATTGAGGAGGAGACAGGCTTGCCATTTTCGGCACAGGGTAAGGCTATGCATGCATGCGGACATGATGTCCATACAAGTCTTCTTCTAGGAACTGCGGAAATACTCAAATCAATGGAGGATGAAATACCAGGCAATGTGAAGCTTATGTTCCAGCCAGGTGAGGAGGTCCTTTCAGGTGCGAAAGCAATGGTCCAGGAGGGAGTTCTTGAAAATCCTCAGGTTCATGGAGCCATGATGATTCACGTCTTTTCAGGCTTGGATATAGAACCTGGAAAGGTTCTGGTTCCCAAGGAGGGAGCAGCATCAATGGCACCTGATGAATTCCATATAAACATTCAGGGTAAGGGCGGCCATGGAGCCATGCCACATACTGCTGTGGATCCATTGAATATTGCTGCCCACACCCACATAGCCCTGCAGGAAATGATAAGCCGGGAAATAAAGCCGGGTGAAAAGGCTCTATGCGTGGTAGGGCACATGTCTGGAGGGGATGCTGGAAACGTAGTTCCAGACAAGGCAAAGCTAATCGGGGTTATCAGGACAATGAATCCTGAAACCAGGGAATTCTTGAAGGATAGGCTGGTTCAGATAAGCAAGGGGGTAGCCTCAACCTTCAGAGGGGAAGCAGATGTTCAGTACACCATTCAATGCCCTTCGGTAATAAACGATCCCACAATGAGAAAAAAGGGTATCGAATATGCAAAAGACCTATTTGGTGATGAAAATGTACTCCCTCTTGATGGATATATGGATGACGGGATGCTGAGCGGGTCTGAGGACTTTTCATTTGTAAGTGAAAGGGTGCCATCTTTTATGTCCATAATGTCAATGGGCAGTACAGAAGATGGATACACCTATTCACACCATCATCCAAAAACGGATTTTGACGAAAAAATGTTCTACAGGGGAGCAGCTTACTATGCCTATTATGCAGTCAGGTGGCTCCAGGGATAGCTTGCTCCTATATATTTGGGGGTCAGTATGGTATAATCTATCCTGAGATGAAATTGAAGGGGAGATACTATGAAAGATTGGCTGCAGAAATTTATGAGGGGAAGGTATGGGGTTGACCAGCTTTCAAACTTCATGGTGACAATAGGTGTGATACTTATACTGGTAAGCATTATTACCAGTTATTCCATACTGAATACAGCAGGATTGGTGGTTATTGGACTCAGCTATTTCAGGATTTTTTCCAAGGATGTCAACAGGAGGCTCATGGAGAATCAGAAATTCCTAAAATCCTACCTGCCCATTAAAAACAAGCTATTCAAGTTTAAAAACAGGGCGAAAAGTTCAAAGGACTACAAGTATTTCAAATGCCCCAACTGCGGACAGGAGCTGAGAGTTCCCAGGAAGAAGGGAAGGGTCAATATAAAGTGTCCAAAATGCCAGACTTCCTTCGTCAGAAGGACATAAAAAGAAACTGAAAGGTTTCTTTTTTTTTGCGTATTAATGTGTTATATTGTTATCAGGAGGGATGCTTTAATGGATAAAACCATAGGATTTATCGGATCGGGAAATATGGGACAGGCCATGATAAACGGATTGCTTAAATCCGGCATTGTGGATGCTGAAAAGGTTATTGCTTCTGCAAAAACTGAAGGCACAATAAATGAAGTAAGTGAAAAGTATGGAATAAAGGTCTACAGTGACAACAATGACTTGGCAAAGAGGGCAGATTACCTTATATTGGCGGTCAAGCCCCACATGCACCAGGTTGTAATGGAGGAAATCAGGGACGACCTCAAAGAAGGTGCTGTTGTAATAACAGTCGGCGCCGGAATAACCCTGGATTTCCTGAAGAGGAATCTTCCTGAGGGAACCAGGTACTTAAAGGCAATGCCCAATACTCCTGCAATGGTGGGGGAAGGTATGACAGCAATTGCAGTTGACCAGGAGTTTGGAAATGAGGAAATGGAAGAGATTTTAAGTATATTCAGGACATTTGGAAAAGTCGAGCTTGTTGAGGAGGCTAAGATGGACGGGGTGACGGCGGTTGCAGGGTCATCACCAGCCTATGTCTACATGATGATTGAGGCAATGGCAGATGCTGCGGTCCTTCAAGGGATTCAGAGGAAACAGGCATATACATTTGCAGCCCAGTCGGTCTTGGGTGCCGCAAAGATGGTTCTGGATACTGGAATCCATCCTGGAGAATTGAAGGATATGGTATGTTCACCAGGGGGAACCACCATAGAAGCCGTGGCAACACTTGAAAGAGAAGGCTTCAGGTCTGCAGTTATGGAGGCTATGAAAAGCTGTGCGGATAAAAGTAGGAGCATGAGCAAGTGAGGAGAGGATTGATATGAGAGGCAGATACTTGATAGGTATATTATTGATTCTTGTTGGTGCAGGATTCCTGATGGACCAGTTTGGGATGGTTTCCTTCGGAGAACTGGTCAGCACATATTGGCCCAGCATACTTATACTGGCTGGCCTTTTGGGGCTTTTGGACAGGCACTCATCCACCTTTGGGAACCTTATAGTGATTGCACTGGGAGTCATATTTCAGCTTAACAGGCTGGATATGCTTGACGGGGATGTCTTCAGATATATTTTCCCGGTCATCCTAATTTTTGTAGGTCTTAATCTTTTGATTTCAAAAGGAGAGAAAAAGGACTACTATGAGTACCGTAAGGATAATGATCCAAATGAAGAAGGTGATAGGGAAAAGGGAGACTGGACGGTGACCAGTGAGGATTTCATGGATCGTACGGTTCTCATGTCCGGTGTTGAGACCATAAACAGCTCCCAGAACTTCAAGGGGGCAAGGCTGACAGCAATAATGGGTGGAATCAAGTTGGACCTTACCGGGGCAAACATGGCCGGCGACCATTGCCAGATAGAGGCAACTGCAATAGCTGGAGGGATAGACATTATTGTTCCCCGACATTGGAAGGTGGAAATGCGAGGTACTCCCATAATGGGTGGCTACTCAAACAGAACCGGTATTGTGGATGACCCGTCAGCTCCTGTTCTGGTGATAAAGGGAGCTGCTATAATGGGTGGCGTGGAAATTAAGTGGTAGTGTAAAAATTAAATAAAAAAAGTATTGACAGTATCACAACCCTAGTGTACTATGTAACTAATACACCAGGGTTGTTAATTTTTGTACGGAGGTGAGGGTGTGAATTTTGATAGCGGACTGCCCATTTATATGCAGATAGTGGAGATAATAAAGGCAAGGATAGTTACAGG
>Ga0194137_10002679_pt1 | contig 10406 bp, 10 predicted proteins | sample TARM_MetaG_T3_14_FD_134025 | JGI IMG/M metagenome (GOLD analysis project Ga0194137, IMG submission 134025) | Freshwater microbial communities from Pennsylvania, USA, analyzing microbe dynamics in response to fracking - TARM_MetaG_T3_14 (version 2) | ecosystem: Environmental > Aquatic >...
ATCTCATCCATCTCTTCACTTGTATACGATTCTCGCTCAAAGTAACTGGATACCTTGTCACTTGATTCGCTGTCGATTTCCATCTCGATATCTTCAGACAAGGTGACCGCTGTATTGATCCGCCCCGCTTGACATCCCGACAATAACAGTCCGATCACGCTCAGACCGTTAGCGACCAACACTCTGTAAAGTCCTTTTTTCATATTATAGCCAGCCTCCATTAACGTTAGTCGTCGATCCAGAATACTGTTCCAATTTTGTAGGCATCGTCCTCGCTGTCTCCCTCATCTACGAGAGAATAGTCAAGAATCAGCCTGTACCTTCCACTGTCTAAAGGCTCCTCAAAATGATCAGTGAAAAGAGAATATGTAAGGTTTTCTTCCCTGTATAAAGCATAAGGATACTCTTTAACGTAATAATCTATCGTGTCTATCTGCTGCCATCCGTCATCGTAATAATCTACGGTCAGGCTGAAGTCCGTTGCTAACTCGGCGACCGTTCCGTTCATCAGCTGAAGTTTTGGGGTGCCTAGATTAAAATCAGATTTGCTGAAACGGTTGGTACCTTCAAATCTAAAGGTAACAGTGTCTTCTTTATTCTCTTCACTCGTGATCCTGTTATGCGGAACGGGTTCCTCAGCTACATCACTGCAGCCTGCTAATAGTAAAGCGCCTAAGAAGAGAAGAATCGGTTTAATCACATTATCACCTCGGGTTATGTATTTTTTAAAAGTATGCATTGGTAAAAGCCATTCAAACAAGCATACTAAAATCTTATCACATCTGAAAGCGCATTAATACACTTAATGGTGAATAAACCTCCTGCATTTATCGATCTATTATCTGCATAAAAACAGGCCGCACTACATGAAGTAGTACGGCCTGTTCGATCGAGAAGGTAGAGCACACACTCGTTTTTATTGTAAAGATTCACTCAATTTATATTTGATTCGAGTCGCTCCTGAGTATAAGCCTATCAATATAATGAAAATCTCAAGACGTCCCAAAATCATCCCAAACATCTGTATGATCAGTGTCCCACCGTCTGTATTTGGACCTGTCAGACCAATGGATAAACCGACCGTACCTAAAGAGGATGCGAATTCGAACATCGCTTGTGTCAACGTTGCGCCAGAGGTCCAGGTGATCAGCAAACCACCTGTCATCAAAATCATGAGATAAAAAGCAATAAATCCGACAGTGTCTGAGATCAGATCCTGGTCGATCGCTCTTTTGCCCTGAGCTGAATTGTAATAGGCACTGTTGATGCGTCTCTGAGAAGATACCCGTTTATGAATGTTGAATCCAAGAACACGGATCATCAAATAAACTCTTGTCAGCTTGATCCCCCCGGCAGTGGATCCCAAACCACCACCAATTGACATAAGAATGATCATCACTCCTATGCTTGCTGCCGGCCAAGGCTCATAGCTCATAGTTGAAAAGCCTGAAGTCGACAATGCGGAGATCACATTAAATATAGAGTGCCTGAAACTCTCTCCAAGTCCTAAATAAAGATTGTAGGACAGTGAGAGCGTAATGACCGGCACGAAAATCAGCAGGAGTATTGTAAAGAAGCGGAGCTCGCTTACTTTGATGATTTGTCTGAACTTACGCTTGGTAAGCAGCAATAGGACCGCAAAGTTCGTCGTTCCAATGATCATCAATAAAATGGTGAAGGCTTCTATACTCGCACTTTGATACGCCCCTATACTGTCAGGCTCAGTCGAAAAACCTCCGGTCGAAAGTGCTGACATGGTATGAAGTAAACTGTCTAGAGCCGGCATACCTAACAGTATATACACACTCGTACCTATAACCAGAAAGAAACTGTACATGTTGAAAATGACCTGTGCCGTTTTTTTGATATTCGGCATTAGACGATCGGGATGCCCTTCTGCGTTATATAAACTCATGGAGTCTTTCCCCTGAATGATCATGATCATCATCAGGATGAATCCAACACCACCACAAAACTGCATGAAACTTCTGAAAAACAGGAATATTGGTGGAGTGACAGCAACGTCCATAACTGAAAGTCCTGTCGTTGTCCATCCGCTAACCGATTCATACAGTCCCTGCAGGATATCTAGCTGACCAGATAGTATAAAAGGAACAGCACCTATAAGGAAACCATAGAACCATGCAAACAATACTGTAAGACTCCCGTCTGTCGAAGTATACTGGAACTTTATATCTTCATTAGATCGGCGGAAAACATATCCGATAAGTGATCCCAGCACAATAGACACACCGGCTGGAAACAAAAATGCACCCAGATATTGGAAATCTTGTGGATAAAAAGGAATGACAAGTATCGGAACAGTAATAAGCAGGCCAATGAGTATCATCAATTTACCGATGTTGTTTAAATCTCTGAATTTAGTTTCCATATTACAGATCACCCGTCAACTGCTGAACTGCCCTTTCCTGTTCCGCAGATGAAATAAGGATGAGTTCATCCCCCGCTTCGATGCGGGTATCTCCTCGCGGAACTAATCCGACACCGTTGCGAATGATCGTCCCTATGATGACTTCTCTCGGTAAATCGATTTCCCAAAGTTTCTTGCCCACAGTCCGGGCATTCTGTGGAATCGGGACTTCTGAAATACTGATTTGTCCTTTGGCCACAGGAATGACGGTCGTGATCGCATCCAGTAAGGCCTGCTGTTCAATGATGTTCGTAATAGCCTGTATCGCTGATACTACAGAATCCACACCCATCTTATAAAAGAAATCGATCTTTTTAGGATCATCGATAAGTGAAACAACTTTTTCAACTTTGAATTTTTTCTTGCAGAGTTCGCTTATCACTAAATTTATTGCATCTTTCTGTGTCAGAGCAATTGCAATATCCACAGTGTCGATTCGTGCTTCTTCCAGTATATAGGGTTTTGTCCCGTCTCCAAAAATGACGTTCAACTTACTTACTTCAGCTAACTTCTGGCAATCCTGATAGTTACTATTAACTGCTGTGACTTGATATCCTTTTTTTATCAGTGAGTGACCTAGCGATAACGTTTTATTGAATCCGCCAATCAGCATGATATGTTTTTTCATAAGTTTATTCCTCCTCGCTATCTTTTTGCTGCAGCAGCCGATTGATTTCATTGACCGACAAAATAGCCGGATAAATGAGATCGATTTTGAAGCCTTCGTATACCGTCCTTCTATCCGGGTCATAAAGTCTCGATATGACCTTCTCACATTTAAACAGTTCTTTTGCCATCTGCGAGATCATGATATTCACATTATCATCATTAGTTACGACAATGACGACCCCGGCTTTCTCGATTTGTGCTTCTTTTAATACATTGATCGATGTGGCGTCTCCCGTAACAGTCAGTCCACCGAATGATGGTGATAACTTTCTGAAAGAAGATTTGTCACTATCCACAACAATAACGTTTTTTTCCTGATCTGAGAGTTCATTTGCAAGACTGGCGCCTAATCGTCCAGATCCTACTATCAATGTATGTGCTTCATCCTTATTAAAAATACCCATTTCATTACCTCCAAAATCTTATTAGCAGTCTTTAACGGAAAACGATGGCTGTGTGTTTCTATTACTCATGTCTCCGTATCGATTTAAATTACAGCGTGCCGGTTTGTAACTAGGTTCTAGCGCAATAGCTGCGCGATAATGACTCATCGCTGCATGCTTGTCTCCGTATTTCTCCAATATGATCCCGTATAAATTATGCGGGTGTGGAGCATGAGGATATTCTCCTATTGCTTCCACGATCATCTTTTCACATAGTTCATACTTTTCTTCCAGATAGAGTCTTTTGATTTCATCATTAAGTTTTCCCAGCACTATTCTTTCGCTATCGGGTATCAATTCTCTCACCACTTCCACCACCTTGGTTATTTAATTTATATATTCATCTTAATCGTATTCCTGTGTGTGCAGTGTGAGCATAAGAATAGAGATGTTAACTTTTTGTGAGCTGATGTTAGAGCGATGTGAGCACAAAAAAAGCACTTGAAATTAGTTTGACCTAATTTCAAATGCTTTTTTATTCCTCGACTAATCTATACCCCACACCAACTTCGGTGATGATATATTTCGGCTGTGCCGGTGTCTCTTCGATTTTCCTTCTTAAACCAGCCATCATTGTCCTGAGTGCCTGCGTATCATTTCCATAAGCTGTTCCCCAGATCTCCTTGATGATGAACTTAGTCGTCAGCACTTTCCCGATATTCCTGAAGAATAGTGCCAGTAGTTTGTATTCCATCGGGGTGGTATGAAGGACTTCTTTATTTAAATACACCAGTCTTTTTTCGAAATCGATTTCCAGTTCTCCTACATGAGCTTTCGTTTGAATGGTGCTTGAACTCGTCTTATAGTAGTGACGGAAAGCGACTCTGATCCTTGCCAGCAGCTCTGTCGCAGAAAATGGTTTTGTCAGATAATCATCTGCTCCCAGATCCAATGCGTTAGCTTTTTCTTTATCCTGGTCTCTGGCTGATACGACGATTATTGGAACATCGGACCACTCTCTCACCTTCTTAATGACTTCAAGTCCATCAAAATCCGGCAACCCTAGATCCAGTATGATCAAATCGATCTGTTCTGAAACAATTGTATTTAGTGCTGTTTGAGCTGTCCCTACAGACAAATAATTGAACTCTTCATTATGCAGTGTGTAACATAAAAAATTCCTGATTTGCGGGTCATCTTCGACCACTAAGATCATCTCATTGAATGTACTCATTTCCATCCTCCAAAGGAAGCGTAAAAATAAATTCTGCTCCATGTTTGTCTTCTCGGTTCTTTGCCTTGATTTCTCCTCCATGAGCTTTAACGATCGTTTCGCAGATAGATAAACCTAATCCGATACGATTTTTAGCGTCTGCATGTTTCGTGCTGGAAGTATAAAAAGGCTCGAATATATTATTTAAATCTTCTTCAGCAATACCGTTACCATTGTCTTTTATTCTAACGACCATTGAACCTGACTCATAGGCCAGTTCAACAATAATATCAATGACTTTAACGTTAGGAGAGTGCTTGACAGCATTTTCCAGGAGATTGATAAAGACCTGCATGATCAGTTTGGCATCCATAGGTACCAGTGTCAACTCATCGGGCATCGTTACGCGAATTTTTACATTTTCTATTCGTTTCTTTATCTGACGGATAGACTGATCGATGATCTCCTCTATTGCTTCTTTTTCTTTAGTCAAAGCCAGCTTGCCGTTTTGCAGGCGAGTCAAGCTTAAAACATTCTCTACAAGCGAGTGCAGCCAGATAGAATCTTTATTTATGGCTTTGATCATATCGATTCGCGGATCAATGGAATCTGTCATCTCTATAAGCATTTCAGACGTTGCCATGATCCCAGACAATGGTGTGCGCAGATCATGTGAAATACCACGAAGCAAGTTCCCGCGATACCTTTCCTGTGTCGTTTCTTCATGGGATTTCAGCCTTTGGTAGGCAAGATACACACGATCCATTGCTAAAGCAGTGTTTTCGATCATAGAATGTAAAATCCGCGTTTGTGTCTCATTTAATTCTTCAGCCTTTTCGACCGGTATGCGTATGATCCCCAGAATGTTCTCCTGACCATAAATAGGCCAGTCGTAGAACGCTTCATTGATTACGTAACCCATACGTACTCCTTCTACCTGGTGTTTTAAATCGATCGCATCCTCGATTTTTATATAGACCAGCTCACCCGTATCTGATTGCTGGGTGTAATAATCTTCAGGTTTGCCATTTTCATCAAAACATAAACAGGCTGCTTTACAGTTTAAAGCATCACTAAGCATTCGTGTTGATATTTCAGCGATTTCATGAATATCCAGTGCATCTGTTAAACGGCTAGTTAAATTATACAAAGCTTTCGTTTCGGCTTCTTTCTCCTGTGCTTTGATCGTATTCTTTTTAGCACGTGTCGTTATTGCACTTGTTATCAAAGCTGTTGTAGTCATAATGACAAACGTAATAATATAACTTGGATTATCTACAGCTAGCGTATAATAAGGACTCGTAAATAGATAGTTGAATAATAAAGTCCCCGCTATACTAGCGACGATCCCATACCAGTAGCCCTTCGTAAAGCGTGAAATCAGGAGTATTGCAAGCAAATAGACTATGACTATATTTGTTTCAGGAAATCCTGCCTGATCAAATAAGTAGCCGGTACCAGAGGCGATCAGTAGAAAGAGCGTTACGACAATCAAAGAGTAAAGGCTATCATACACTTTCCAGTTTTTCAAAATCTTAGTCTCCTTTTTCACTTTTTTTAGGATATTGATTTGAAGTATTAGAGCTTTCAACTAATCATTTTAATGAAAATGAATTGAAAAAGAAAGATAAATATAAATAAACTTATTTCTAACTATGTAAAAAAACAGGCCGCACTACAACTAAGTAGTACGGCCTGCCCCTTGTAATCAAACGGAATTATTTGTTAGCTAAGTTGTAGAAAGCTTGCATGCCTTCGTAAACTGCCAAGTCACCTAATTGGTGTTCGATTCTTAGTAACTGGTTGTATTTAGCAATACGGTCTGTACGGCTTAATGAACCTGTTTTGATTTGTCCGGCATTTGTTGCAACAGCGATGTCAGAGATCGTTGAGTCTTCTGTTTCACCAGAACGGTGAGAAACAACTGCTGTATAGCCAGCTTTTTTAGCCATTTCGATCGCATTGAATGTTTCTGTCAATGTACCGATTTGGTTGACTTTGATCAAGATAGAGTTGCTGTTGCCTTCTTTAATACCACGGTTCAGCATCTCAGTGTTAGTTACGAACAGGTCGTCACCAACTAATTGAACTCTGTCGCCTAAACGATCTGTTAATAGTTTGAATCCGTCCCAGTCGTTTTCATCCATACCGTCTTCGATAGATAAGATTGGGTATTTGTTTACTAATTCTTCAAGGTAGTCTACTTGCTGTTCAGCGTTACGTTTCACGCCGTTTTCGCCTTCGAATTTAGCATAGTTGTATACGCCGTCTTCGTAGAATTCTGAAGCAGCACAGTCAAATCCAAGGTAAACATCTTTACCAGGTTCAAGACCTACTTTTTTGATGGCTTCAAGAATTGTTTCTACGCCGTCTTCAGTTCCTTTGAACTTAGGAGCGAATCCACCTTCGTCACCAACTGACGTTTCAAGTCCGCGGTCTTTCAAGATTGCTTTAAGTGCGTGGAAGATTTCAGCACCCCAGCGTAGAGCTTCTTTGAATGTTGGTGCGCCAACTGGCAAGATCATGAACTCTTGGAATGCGATAGGCGCATCTGAGTGTGATCCACCGTTAACGATGTTCATCATTGGTGTTGGCAATACTTTAGTGTTTGTTCCGCCAAGGTAACGGTATAATGGAAGATCAAGGTAGTCTGCAGCTGCACGTGCAACAGCAATAGATACGCCTAAGATTGCGTTTGCGCCTAATTTACCTTTGTTTGGTGTACCGTCCAAGTCGATCAACGCTTTGTCGATACCCATTTGGTCACGAACGTCCATACCGATGATAGCATCAGCGATCGTATTGTTTACGTTGTCAACAGCTTTTGTTACGCCTTTACCTAAATAACGGTCTTTGTCGCCGTCACGCAGTTCTACGGCTTCGTGTTCACCAGTAGAAGCACCTGAAGGTACCATACCGCGCCCGAAAGCACCTGATTCTGTATAAACTTCAACTTCGATCGTTGGGTTACCACGTGAGTCTAGAACTTCGCGTGCAATTACGTCTGTAATAAATGGCATTGATAATTCTCTCCTTTGTTTGTCCTGTACCCGACTCAACGCCGGGTATCAGGTGGTGTAGTTTTATTTTACTTGTTCTTTTTTCAAAAAACAATTTAAAATCATTCAATTAGTCTTTCTGGATCAAGCTTTCGCCTGTCATTTCTTCAGGTTTTTCAATTCCCAGAAGATCAAGCATTGTAGGTGCTACGTCAGCAAGTTTGCCGTCGCCGCGCAGGGTGACACCTTTTTTCGTCACGATCACAGGAACAGGCACCGTTGTGTGGGCTGTGTGCGGATCGCCTTCAGGTGTCAGTTCAGTATCAGCATTACCGTGGTCGGCAAAGATGATCGCTGTCCCGCCTTTTTCGTGGATCAGATCCACAAAGCGGCCTAAGTTCTCATCGACAGCTTCGATTGCTTCGATCGTTTTATCCAGCATGCCTGAGTGTCCGACCATGTCCGGGTTAGCATAGTTCAGGATGATCGCGTCATGCTTGTCGTTTTTAACGTCTTCAAGCAAGGCATCGGTCACTTCATACGCACTCATTTCCGGCTTCAAGTCATAGGTTTCAACTTGAGGAGATGGAATCAGGATACGTTTTTCTCCAGGAAATTCGTCGTTCGTTCCACCGTTCATGAAGAAAGTCACGTGCGGATATTTTTCAGTTTCAGCAATACGCAGTTGTGTCTTGTCGTTATCAGCTAAAACCTGACCCAACACGTTTTTCAAAAAGACGGGCGGGAACATGACTTCTGCATCCATGTCAGCTGTATATTGTGTGAATGTCACGAACTTGACGTTTTTAGGTCTGTCGCCTCTGTCAAATTCATCAAAATCGTCTTCAGTCAGTGCACGAGACAGCTCGATTGCACGGTCCGGACGGAAGTTGAAGAAGATGACCGCATCGTTGTCGTTGACTGTTGCTACAGGCTTGCCGTCTCTTTCGATCACGACAGGTTCGACGAACTCGTCCATTTTTTCATTGGCATAGCTGTCTTTCATAGCTTGAACGGGATCGGTCGCCTTGTTACCTTCACCATGGAAGATAGCGTCATAGGCACGCTTGATACGCTGCCAGCGATTGTCTCGGTCCATCGCATAGAAGCGGCCTGAGATCGTTGCAATTTCGCCAACGCCCAAGTCTTTAACGATATCCTGAAGTTCTTCGATGAAGCGTGCACCTGAATCAGGAGCGACGTCACGGCCGTCAGTGAAGGCGTGAATATAAACTTTATCTACCCCTTTATCTTTAGCTGCTTCAACTAAAGCAGTCAGATGACGCTGGTGACTGTGCACGCCGCCGTCTGATACAAGACCAAACAAATGCAGAGCAGAATCATTGTCATTCACATGAGCGATCGCATTGTTCAATGCTTCATTGGATTCGAATTCATTGTCTTCGATCGCTTTGTCGATACGTGTGATGCTCTGATAAACCACGCGTCCAGCACCGATGTTGGTATGACCGACTTCTGAGTTACCCATTTGACCTTCAGGCAATCCGACAGCTAAGCCGGAAGCCAGCATGGTGTTATGCGGGTATTCATTCCAGTAACGGTCGAAGTTTGGCTTGTTTGCTTGAGCAACGGCATTGCCGTACTCCTCTTCGCGCCATCCGAATCCGTCTAGAATGATGATTGCTACTGGTGCTTTGCTCATTTATTCAGCCGCCTCCAGTAATTTAAGGAAGGAGTCTGCTTCCAGACTTGCTCCACCGACTAAAGCACCGTCGATGTCTGGCTGAGACATCAATTCTTTGATGTTCGCCGGTTTAACTGATCCGCCATACTGCATACGGACAGCGTCAGCCACATCTTTAGAATACAAGTCAGCCACTGTTTGACGAATAACTGAGATCGTATCATTGGCATCTTGAGCTGTTGCTGTTTTACCAGTACCGATCGCCCAGATAGGCTCATAAGCAATAACAAGTGATTTCACTTGGTCAGCAGTCAGGCCTTCAAGTGCTGCTTTGACTTGGCTAGCCACTAAATCGTTTGTTTGTCCTGCTTCTTTTTGTTCAAGTGTTTCACCCACACAGATGATCGGCAGCATGCCGTTTCTGAAAACAGCGTGTGCTTTTTTATTGATGTCTTCATCTGTTTCGTGGAAGATCTCACGACGTTCAGAGTGTCCAATAATCACGTATTCGACACCTATGCCTGCTAGTGCTTTTGGACTGTTCTCACCTGTAAAGGCACCTTCGTCTTCATAGAAGCTGTTTTGTGCAGCGATCTTAAGATCTGAATCTGCAGTCAAATCAACTAAACTTTGAAGATAAATGCTTGGTGCGCCGATAACAGCATCGACTTTATCGTTTGATGGGATTTTTCCTAAGACACCATCGATAAATGACGCTGCTTCTGTAGAGGTTTTATTCATTTTCCAGTTTCCTGCAATAATAGGTTTACGCATTCTTTTATCCCTCTTTCGTTGTTTGTTCCCTTATTTTGTTCATAGTCAATCGACTGAGGATCCATGTTTTCAGGATCCTCGGTACAATTGGCTTGTATTGCTTTTCTTATTTGTCCAGCAATCCAAGCCTGATTCCGGATGAAAATAGATAAATATAGCAATTGCGCAGTATGCTCATTCAGGCTATATTTCCTAATTTTCACAGGAATCAAACCGGGCTTGTATTGCTTTTCTTATTTGTCAGATATTGCTGCGACTCCTGGTAGTTCTTTACCTTCGAGGTATTCTAGTG
>Ga0194137_10002681_pt1 | contig 10405 bp, 11 predicted proteins | sample TARM_MetaG_T3_14_FD_134025 | JGI IMG/M metagenome (GOLD analysis project Ga0194137, IMG submission 134025) | Freshwater microbial communities from Pennsylvania, USA, analyzing microbe dynamics in response to fracking - TARM_MetaG_T3_14 (version 2) | ecosystem: Environmental > Aquatic >...
AGGGCTCGCATTATGGGCAAAATCAGCGGGGCGCTGCCAAATTTGTGGGAAAAAACTGTATGAAAACGACAAATTTGGGATTGAAGTAAATACTTCCCAAAAGGCGCATATCTTTGCATTCAGCGGGAAAGGTCCGCGATATTCAGAAGACACATTCGATGTTCATAGTATCGATAATCTGATGCTACTCTGTTATGAAGATCACCATACGATCGATAATAACCCAGAACAATTTCCTGTCGATGTATTACGAAAATTAAAAGCTGATTTTGAAAGAAAGGTAGAGAGCGTAATCGATACTGTGAGGAAAAAATCCTCTGTCATTTACTATTCAAGTAGTATATCAGAATTTGATTCGTCTCCAAAAACTAAGAGCGAACTGAATAGAGCTCTACTGGATGCTAATTTATTTAGTGACGGCAATTACTTTCCGATAGAAATCGACAATCAATATGTGATTCAGGACGAACAATATTTTCAAACTCAGATGAAATTATTGAAGAAGAAAATGGACAGAATAACATCATCGCTTGAGGAAGCAGAAGTGGTTAGTATTTTTGGACTTGCCCCTCAGCCACTCCTGATGCATCTGGGATATTTATTGAACGATGAGACAGATATCCGCGTTTTTCAAAAATTTAGAGGTAAGGAATCCGGATGGAGTTGGTTAGAGGAACAACAGACCAATACATTTCAAGTCGATAGATTATTTGATTATGACAGCAGCAAAAGTGCGGAGGTTTCTGAAGTCAATTTGATTATTTCTGTGAGCGCTGAAATAGCAATAGCCAGAATTCATGCTGTTAAGTCAGCTGACATTCCGACCTATGTATTACGGAGTGCTGACCAAGGACTTGACGCGATTAAGTCTGAGAAAGATGCGAACGATTTTATTAGTACATTTAGACGTGAAGCAATTGAACAAATTCGGCAGGATTTCCCGCAAGCTTCGATAATCAATCTGTTTCCAGCAATGCCTGTCAGTCTCCCTGTGCGGATTGGGATGAATTATCTAAAGAATGTAGATGTTGAGTGGCGTATGTACAACCAACGCGGGGAAGACGGATTTGTGTGTGCTTTGTCGATCAAAGGAGGAAATTAAATGAATAAAGATTTTATGATCAGCCGCTTGTACCGAGAGTTAGCGGATACTTTAAATATATCAGAGACGATGACTAATGAAATTGTAAATTCTTATAAAGCTGTGGGGAGCTATTTGGGGAATATGGAACAAGAGTTAGATATCAGCATTTATCCCCAAGGATCATTGTCTCTGGGAACGATGGTGCGACCCATTAAAGAAGACGAAGAAGGAGACTACGACGTTGATTTAGTATGTCTTTTAAAGAGTGGCCAGCATTTAACGGCTAAAGAAATGAAAATGATTGTAGGCCAGCGATTATCTGAAAGTGACCGATATGGGGACATGCTGGATGAGGAAGGGAAAAGATGTTGGACGCTGCAATATTCAGAGTATCACATGGATGTACTCCCTTGTGTACCAATAGCTTTGAAAGAAAGTACGGACACAAAAATTAGGCTTTCCCACAAAGATGACGATGGGAATTATTCAGCGTGTTACAGTAATCCTAAAGCCTATAAGGAATGGTTCATTAGAGAAATGGGGACAGTTTTTAGCCAGACTAGGGAACATTACGCTGCAGAGCGAAATGTAGAGATTGAGGAGGTCAAGCTATTTCAGCTCAGGACGCCTTTACAGATTGCCATCCAAATCCTGAAGCGTCATAGAGACATTATGTTTGCCAATAAAGACAACAGACCCATTTCGATCATTATTACGACCTTGGCGACGAAGGCGTATGCAGGAGAGAGCGATATTTTTGAAGCAATCTCAAATATAATCAACAAAATGGATAGCCATATTGAATATGATGGGGACCGAAATGTCTTCATCTGTAATCCGACGATGAAGGAAGAAAATTTTGCCGACAAGTGGAAGGACATTCCGGAGAAGAAAGAGGCATTCCACGCTTGGCTTCATAAAGCTCGTGCGGATATCATCGAAAATCCGTTGAATTTTGCCGATGGTATGGACTCATTAATGGAAAATATGAGAGCAAGTTTTGGAACAAAAGTAGTAAACGAGACTTTCGAAAAGTATGCTGAAAAAACTGCAGTCGAAAGGGAACAAGGGAAGTTAGGGATAAATGCTAAGGGAAATATCCTACCGAAAGATAACAAAGCAGCTATTGTACCATTGAAGAACCACACTTTTTACGGTGGTGAATAGGCAATGCACCCGATCAGCAGAAGAAAACTTACTGTCGGACAACAGTTATGCGCCATCAGAAGATTTTTCCCGGATGCAAGAATAAGAAATAAGCACGGAAACCTATCAATTTTTCTTGGTCTGCAGCCAACTCCGGTCTCCCGATTGTATCCTATTGAAATAAAAATCTATAGGAGCACATACGCTGAAGTCTGGCTCATGGGAAATATTCATAGGATAGACGACAAAGACTTCCCCCATCACTATGACATCGACAGAGAGAATAACCGAGTTCGCCTCTGTTTGTACCATCCCAAGAAGTTCGAATGGGATCGTAGCACAAGTATTGCAGAAACATTGATTCCATGGACGAGCGAATGGCTATTTTATTATGAACTATGGTTGGGTAATGGGATTTGGTATGGGGGCGGGGAACATCCTGAAATTTTAAAAGCGAAAAAAAAAGCATAATTCGATTAACGAGATTTACGATTAAGGAGATGAAGAGATTTGAAAGACATGGAAATGAGTATAAACCTTAAGTGTAGTGTTTGTGGAAATGACCAGTTTTCCGTAGTAGATGAAACTGTTGAGGAGTTGTTGGATGCTCCGGATGACACTCTTGTGAAATGTTCCGATTGTGGTAGAGAAGTAACGAAAGAAGAATTTATCAAAGAAAACAGTCATATCATTGAGGCTAATGTTGAAGATTTTAAAGCAGATTTCATAAAAGAATTTGAAAAAGATCTGAAGAAGGCGTTTAAGAAATGGAAATAAGGGAAATCATCGAAGTAGTCATCGGATATGTAGTTCCTCTCGTTGCTATTGTCCTTTCGATATTTTCATTCCACGATTCCAGAAAAATTAACAAAGTTCAGCTGCGATTGAATGAAATGGAAGAAGAGTTGAAAAAATACGAGCTTGAAAAAATAGAAAAAGAACGTGAGGCGGTAAATAAGCCTGTTGTTGAAGCCAGAATTTATAATGTTTCAAAGGGGAAGTACAGATTAAAAATTTGGAATTCTAGTCAAGCTACTGCTTATGATGTTGATTTTGAAGTGCCGGAAGAAATGAAAGGTCTTGTATTTAAGGATAAAGTCCCGTTTGAAGTGCTGGAACCGGGAAAGAGTTTTGAAGAGCACATAGTGTATTATAATGGTGTACCATCTAAGTTTACTGTGAAAACAATATGGAAAAATAAAAATGGTGATCAGCAGGAGAAAGAATTGCTGGTATCGTTTTAAAATGAGATGAGCGGCGCAATTAGCCGATAATGAAGTTCGTAATCTGATTACCAATTCTTTATTGCAGTGTCGGTCAATTAGGTCAAATATTAAAGTTTCAACAAGCAGGATGAGCCTTCGTTCTAAGCTGCTTGGGGTGTGTTTATATGTGTTTTTTGTTGTGGGCTTAGCGTCTGAGTAATTATGTTCTGTGCATCTTTAGATTAACTCATAAAGTTTCTTGCGTTATACACATTTAGTGTGTATAATTCGGAATATAGAAAGGAGTTAAGGATATGCCGATGACACCAAAACAAATGGTGAAGTTCCTAAAGGAAAACGGCTTTCGTAAAGTTAGACAAGAAGGATCACATCTGACAATGCGGAATGAAGAGACTGAGAAACAAACAGTCGTACCGATGCATAACAAAGATTTATCCAGAGGAACCGAACAAGCCATACTGAAGCAAGCAGGGCTAAAGTAGCCCCTCGCCTCAGGGCATATTCTTTATATATAAAACTCAAGGAAAGTAAGTAAACAACGGAAGGGGGCAATAAAATGGCAAAGAAATTAGTTTATCCTGCAACTTTTACACAGGACGGTGAATATATATTTGTAGAGTTTCCGGATGTAAATGGAGCCTTCACACAAGGGGAAAATTTACAAGAGGCATATGAAATGGCTGAGGAAGTGTTAGGGGTAATTTTAGCAGATAGTAAGGAATATCCTATACCTAGCACTGTCAAAGAAATCGCAGCAATATATCCAAACTCAGATGTAGCTTTGGTAGGTGTTGATATTGATGCTTTTAGAAGGAAGTATCGTTCTAAAACTGTCAGAAAAAATATAACTTTGCCGGAATGGCTAAATGATTTAGCAGTCTCGGAAAAAATTAATGTTTCTCAAATTGCAACAGAAGCGCTAAAAGAAAAGCTAAAAGTATAATTAGCATAACTAGTGATATTATTTATATGAGCAACTAAAAAATAAACCCCACATCCAATTATAAAGGAAGTGGGGTTTATTGGTTTTAGGAACAGGAGAAATCTGTCTGATAATAACCGATAATAAAAAAATAACAAGTTTGTTGTTAAGATAGATCATTCTGCGGATTAGGCATTTTTGTCAAATTTGCATCTCAATATCTGCGAATAGTTAAATCCATAAACTTGTATTTATGCATCATTTGATATACAATTTGTCTAACTGGAGGCGATTAAAGTGTTTGAGAGTATAAGGTTAGTAAATTTTAAATCTTTTACAGATGTGACTTTTGATTTCGCGCAAAAAAATAATAATAGGCCTAAAAATTTGGTTTCGATTTATGGTGAAAATGGTAGTGGCAAAACAAATATAGTAGATTCATTTCAAATTTTAAAATTTTCTACTTTAACCACAATGTTCGCAGATCAATATACTGAATTTCAGACATCTATGGGAAGCGATGATAAGGAAAATGTTAATAAAGAATTATTGAATAATATCAAACATATGATGGTTGCAATTAATTATCGAGATATAAAAGCTGTCTTAAAGAATAGTCCTAGGATTAATGCGAACGAAAATACAAAATTGGTATATAATTTTATTTTAAAGGGAATTTCTGGAACTTACTCATTAGAGTATGATAATAAATGTAATTTGATATCTGAATCGCTTTATTATTTATTGAATCAACGTCGAGGTACTCTTTTCAATATCACTAGAGAAGAAAAGAATGTAAAAAGTAACTTAAGTAATATTACGTTTAAGTTGAATTCTCAACATACTGAATTAAAAGAACTTATTAATAAACTATGGGGTAAACATACATTCCTTTCTATTTTTAAGCAGTATCAGGAAAATGTTAATGAAGAGTATGTGAATAAAAATGTGTCCCATCACTTTATTGATATATTGAATGAAATTGATAAGGTCATGATCTGGACCGATGAAATCAAAGGACCTTTCAGTAAAAAAGATTTTATGCTAATGAATCTTGACAGTGGCACTATCAAACAAGAACAAATCGGTCAATTACTAAAATACGAAGAAGTGATATATAGTTATTTTTCAGCTTTATACTCCGACATAAAGGATGTAAGTTATCATACTAAAGAGAGGAAAGATAATCTGGATTATCAACTTTTCATTCATAAAAATATCGGTGGGGAATTGACTGAAATACCTTTTTATCTCGAATCCAATGGAACGAAAAACTTATTAGAATTACTGCAAGCATTCTTCTGGGTCGTAAAAGGTAATATTGTCATTGTTGATGAAATCGATGCAGGAATTCATGATATATTGATGACTTCTATTATAAAAAATATTCGCGAAAATATCACGGGACAATTAATATTTACAACACACGATACAATTCTTTTAAGGGATTTACCAGCTTCATCCGCATATTTCATCAATCAAGACAGTATGGGGAATAAAATCATACTATCAGGTAATGATTATGAGAAAAAAGTATTTAGTAACAATAACATGCAAAAAATGTACTTGGACGGACTATTCAATGCTGTTCCAGACCCGTTAGATATTGATTTTCATGATATTTTTGATTCATTGAATCCAAGTGAGGGATAGACATGCGAGGATATAACGATGGGTATACAAGAGCTATAGTGATAGTCCATGGTAAGAGTGAGTATGATATAGTAAGGCACATAAAATCTAAACTTAGGGTTCCTATTGAAATTTACGCGAAAGATAAAGGGCAGCATTCTATCGAAATATCATCAATTATGGGTGTTCTGGAAAATCAAATATTTCAAAAAAGAAAAAGATTCTTAGGCGAGTATACTAAAATAAAATGTGAAAATGACGATATATTGAATGTTAAAATATTTATTATACTTGATGTAGATTCAGCTTCCCCCGAGACTGTGACTAAGTTTGTAAATAAATCAATGTTTAAGAGTCACTGGTTATACCCTTATATCCATCCTATTTTAAATGATAATAATCTTGAAGAAGCATTAAATAGCATCGGATATACTTATGCAACAAAAAATAGTGAGAAAAGTAAATATAGTAAAATCTTTCCAGTAGAAAGAGGAAAACAAGATAAAGATACTATAATCGCATTAAGTGCAGCATTGAAAAAAACAAAAAAGAGTAACCTGGATGAGCTATTGGATTATTGTCTAGAGAATTGCCCCGATTTTAGTTCCTGAACGTCATTTAGATTGTTGTAAACTAATTTTGCCAGTGAAGTATAAATTTTTGACGAATACTCTTCATATGCAAAAATAGGATTTCAACCTCGTTGCCGCAAGACCAATGAATAATTAATAGGGATTGATTTGGAAAAAATTAGAATCCCAACATGATCAAATAAGAGGTGCCCCATGACCAACCAATACCTAGCATTTTACGCATCATACCACGGCTTCGGGGACATGACCCGTTGTCTGGCGATCATCGAGGAACTTTTGGAGACGACCGATCACCGGATTTATCTGGCGAGCGGCGCCTTTCAGAACAGCTTCGCCCGCGTTTACCTCGCGCGCTTCGGCGACCGCGTGAACTATCACGACATCCGCACCGAAGTCGGCCTCGTCAACCAGCCGAACAGCCTGCAGGTCGACATCCCGCGCCTCGAGCACGATCTCACCGATTTCATCGCCAGCTGGGACACCACCATCGCCGCCGAGCTCGCCATTTTGCGCAATCTGCCCGTCGCCTGCGTCATCAGCGACATCAGCGCCATCGGCATCCTCGTGGGGGAACGATTGGGTGTGCGCAACATCGGAATCGCCAACTTCACCTGGTGCGAGCAGTACGAGCACCTCGGCCTTTCCAAAACCATCATCGCCCGCTTCCGGGAAGTCTACGCAAAACTCGACCTCCTGATTGAATACGACCTGATGCTGCCGACCCATAATCTCGCCGTCCCAAGAAAACAAATCGGCTTCGTTGCCCGCAAATTCAATTCCGACCGCATCGCAGCCATCAAAGCCCAATACGGCCCCAGTATCTTCATCACCTGCGGCAAATCCGCCGACCTTGATACCATCCAAGTCGACAACTACACCGGCACCATTTTCACAACCAGCGGCATCAAAATCACTGCCGATGCTAACGCAACCGTCGTCCAGCTGCCCGTCGAAACCTTCGATACCCACAACTACCTCGCCGCCAGCGACACCGTCATCGCCAAAGCCGGCTGGGGCACCATCGCCGAAGCCCTACTTTCCAAAAGGAACCTAGTGCTGATCGAAAGGGAAGGCGTGCTGGAAGATACCGAAAACATCAACGAACTAAAACGCCGAGGTGTTGCGGTTTCGATCAAGGAAACCGATCTCGAGCGTATCGATATGCACGCAATCAACGACCTGATTGCAGAGAAAATTGTCCGAGATAACCTGGACGCATACGAGAATGCAGTAGGGGATATTATTCGCGCTCTGAATATCTGATGAACGCCAAAGGTGGGATCACCTCCGACTAGACTTGTCTTTGTCGTAGAAAAAATGCACTCCGCGATTTCAACTCCGACAAGGCCTTCTTCATCGGAGTTAGAATCATGGATAGTCGGCACAGCTCTATAGATCTAGAAATAATTTCAGAGTTTATATTGGAAATGAACTTGTTGAGTGAAAACGTCAACCTTTTAAGAACAAAATCCACTTTGAATTATTCCAGTTATAGTTGTATAAGTGGTATACTTTATATAACGATGGAGGTGAGGAAAATGGCAAAAGGGATTATGGTTAAACCAATCATTATTCAGTGGGCGATTCAGTCTTCGGGTAAGAATGTGAAGGGCCTCTCTGAAAAGTTTGCTAAGATCGATCAGTGGACTTCTGAAGAAAGCGCATTATCCGTCAGTGAATTGAATAAGTTGAGCAAGGAACTGAAAATTCCATTTGGGTATTTTTTTCTTCCTGAACCTCCAATCGAGGACATCAAACTGCTGAAATACCGGACAATTGATAATGAAGAGAATGCGAAGCCGAGCCGGGAGTTGATTGATACTATCAAGTACATGGAAAAAAGGCAGAGCTTCATGAGGGATGCACTGATAGAAGATGGCTTTTTACCCCATGAATTTGTTGGTAGTGCGACGATAAAGGAAAAACCTGAAGACGTAGCCACAAAAATCTTAAAAGAACTTCAGTTAAGCGAAAATTGGAACCAAAATAATTCGGAAACATTTCGTGCTCTCCGTGAAGCAAGCAGCAACCTAGGGATACTGGTTATGCAAAATGGTGTAGTCGGAAACAATAACCATAGGGTGTTGGATGTTGCTGAATTTAGAGCGTTCGTATTGATTGATGATTATGTGCCGCTGATTTTTTTGAATGCTAGAGATAGCATAAACGCAAAAGTGTTCTCCTTATGTCATGAATTGGTGCATATATGGCTAGGGATTGATGAGTTGTACAATGACAATTTCGCGATGGATCGAATAGTCAACAACAGTAAACTAGAGCGTTTTTGCAATGAGGTTGCTGCTGAAATTTTACTTCCTTTGAACAGTTTGCAGTCGGCTTTTAATCCAGAATATGACGTCTATACAAATATCAAGAATATTGCCAAGACCTTCCATGTCAGTGAGCTAGTCGTTTGCATCAGGCTGAAATCGAAAAAAATGATCGACAAAAAAACATTTGATGCGGTCTATGGAAAGCTATTGGATGAAATGAGAGAGTCCTTATTAGATAAGCAACAACAGGAGAAGAAATCAGGTGGAGATTATTACGCCACTAGTGGATCCAGGTTGGATGCCCGTTTTGCTGCAACCGTCAGCAGAAAAGCCAGGGAGGGTAGAATTCTGTATACAGAGGCATACGAGCTAATAGGTGCCAAAGGGAAGACCTACGATAACTTGATAAAGTATGTGGAGGGTAGATAATGACAAAATATTTAATTGACAGTAATAGCCTGATCTCACCCTACAGAACTTTTTATCAGTTTGATTTAGTCCCTTCTTTTTGGAAATGGTTCAAGGAAACTTACGATCAGTCCGTCTATTTGGTGGATAAAGTAAGAGATGAACTGTGCCACGTAAAAGGAGCAGGGGATAAGGATGATTTGCAAGTATGGATTGAAGATCATTGTTTGGCAAAAGAAAAAGTAATCTTACCAAATGCTGATGCAGCTGTCTTGGCAGAGTATGCCGCCGTACTGAATTATATAAGTGATTCTCCTCTCTACAAACAAAAAAGTTTCGATGAATGGGCTACGTTCGAAAAAGCGGATCCTTGGCTGATTGCGATTGCTAAAGCACATGGTTATACTATCGTCACCATGGAAGAACGCAACAGAAATCTAAACCCCAGTAATCCGACGAGTAAAGAACCCAGAATTCCTGACGTCTGTGCCGCTTTGGGTGTAGAATGCATCAATTTGTATGATTTGATGCATGCCCAACAATGCTCGATATAGTGCCATTCTTTCCTAGAATGGTTTTTTTGTTTCAAAAAGGACGTCTGCTTTCGGATGGGCGAGATACGCTCCCTCCAGGTAGCTCAACTCCGGGGAGCGAATGCTGGCCGGAGGAGGCTGCGTGGTAGGCGGTCGAACTCCGGCGAAGCCGCAATGGTCGGAGTTGATGATCTTTTTGGGTGATTTCCTCCGGCTAACCAACCCTTGGTAGGAAGAGAATGAGATACCGATACGAGGCCTCATTTGCATATAATATGAATCAACAAAAAGTTCAGATGGGTAAGTGCGTACATTATCAGTTAGTATTGAATAAAGTTATCGTATATGATAACATAACGGTGAAGGCGGTATTAGCCTGGAGGGAATGGTTTAGCATACGATGTTGAATTTTATCAAAGAGCAAATGGGGAGGTACCAGTGCGTGATTTCCTCGAATCCTTATCTCCCAAATTAAGAGCTAAGACTTTTCGAGAAATTGAATTATTGAGAGATCATGGACCTGACCTTAGAGAGCCGCACGCTAAATCGATAAAAGGCAAAGAAAACAAAGGGATTTATGAGCTACGA
>Ga0194137_10002682_pt1 | contig 10404 bp, 8 predicted proteins | sample TARM_MetaG_T3_14_FD_134025 | JGI IMG/M metagenome (GOLD analysis project Ga0194137, IMG submission 134025) | Freshwater microbial communities from Pennsylvania, USA, analyzing microbe dynamics in response to fracking - TARM_MetaG_T3_14 (version 2) | ecosystem: Environmental > Aquatic >...
CTCCTACGGTTGACCTACAGTTTGATGCCGGTATGCAATGCAGCCACACCGGCAGTCAGGTTGAAATACTCGACGCGTTCCAGCCCTGCCGTCTCCATCATCGTCTTCAGCGTTTCCTGGTCGGGGTGCATGCGGATCGATTCGGCCAGATAGCGGTAGCTGTCGGCATCGTTGGCAATCCGCTTGCCGAGCCACGGCAGCACGGAGAAGGAATACAGGTCATAGGGTTTCTGCAGCGCTTCATTGACTTTCGAAAATTCCAGCACCAGCAGCTTGCCGCCCGGCTTGAGTACACGGTGCATTTCAGCCAGCGCGGCATCCTTGTGCGTCATGTTGCGCAAGCCGAAGGCGACGCTGACCCGGTCGAAATAGTGGCTCGGGAACGGCAGTTTTTCCGCATCACATAGCAATGTGGGGGTAGTCAACCCCTTGTTCAACAGCCGGTCGCGGCCGACGCGCAGCATCGATTCGTTGATGTCGGTGAGCCAGACTTCGCCGGTCGGTCCGGCCTGCCTGGCGAACGCCTTGGACAGGTCGCCGGTGCCGCCCGCGATGTCGAGCACCTTGAAGCCCGGACGCACGCCCGCCTGGGCGATGGTGAAAGCCTTCCATATCCGGTGCAGGCCGCCCGACATGAGGTCGTTCATCACGTCGTATTTTGCCGCGACGGAATGAAAGACTTCGGCGACTTTGTGTACCTTCTCGTCTTCAGAAACGGTCTGATAACCGAAATGGGTGGTATTGGTCATGGCGTCAGGCTGATTGGTCCAGCGCGCATTATACAAGTGGAGACACGCGCCGCCGCCAAGCGTTCCATGACGCGCACGCAAATGGGGCAAGGGAAGCGAAGGAGAAAAAAGGAGCGGACGCTGGCCGGCAGCGCCGCGGCCGGGAGAAAGCCGTTGGGTGTCAGTGATGATGGCCGCAGGCATGCCCGCCGGCTTCCGGCATCGGCGCATCGCGGCCGCTCTCGCGGGTATGGCCGGCTGCTTCCAGCCGCTGCAGGTAATCTTCCCAGAGCTCGGCCTGGTTGCTGCCCAGCCAGTACAGGTAATCCCAGGAAAAGAGGCCGGAATTGTGGCCGTCCGAGAAATGCGGCTTCACCGCATAGTTGCCTACGGGCTCCATGTCGGCGATCGTGACATCCCGCTTGCCGGTCTGCAGCACTTCCTGCCCGGCGCCGTGGCCGCGCACCTCGGCGGAAGGCGAATAAACGCGCAGCAATTCGAAAGGCAGCGAAAACTCCTCGCCGGTGTCGAAGGCGATTTCCAGCACGCGGGATTTGCTGCGCACGGTCAGCGATGTCGGGGCGGGTGCGGCTGTCTTGGTATTGGCCATGGCTGGAATGATGAAAATGAAGAGCTGAATGCGGCTTTCGGGGTCTGGCGCTTGCACCGCCTACAGCAGCGATTCTTCGAAGCGGTCCTGCAGCGCTTCCCGCAGGCGCGCCACCATCGCCTTGCGCTTGGCGAGTTCGCTGGAGATCGGGGTGCGCTTGACCTCGCCCCATATCGGGTTGGGAAAATGCGCATCGTTCTCGTAGCGAGGAATCACATGCCAGTGCAGGTGCGGCACGACATTGCCGAGGCTGGCCACATTGATCTTGTGGGGCTGCATGGTTTCGCGGATCGCTTCTTCCACCTGCCATACGGCCGCGATCAGGATCGCCCGCTCGGCGGTCGACAGGTCGGTCATCTCGGCGGCGTGCGCATTCCAGATCACGCGGCAAAAGCCGGGATAGCGCTCGTCGTCGACCAGCACGATTCGATAATTGTCATCCCGGTAGATGACTTCGCCACCGGGATGCATGCACAGTTCACACGCTTCTTTGGCCATCTTTTTCCTGTCGACATGTTGAACAAGCCAGACCGGGCTCGGCGCCCACGATGGGTGAACGCCCGCCCGGCCGCAACTCAAACGAGGACGCGTTCGATACCGCCGCTGTTTGCCCGCGCCACATACTCGGGCAGCCAGTTCTCGCCGAGCAGATGCTTCGCCATTTCCACCACGATATAGTCGGCGGTGGTGCCCGCATCTTCATTGTAGCGGTTCAGGCCCTGCAGGCAGGACGGGCAGGAAGTGAGAATCTTCACGTCGCCGCCGAAACCGTCGCTGCGCACCTTGTCCACGCCCTTCTTCATCTCGACTTCCTTGCGGAAGCGGACCTGAGTCGAGATATCCGGCCGGCTGACCGCGAAGGTGCCGGATTCGCCGCAGCAGCGGTCGTTTTTCTCGACCTTGGCGCCGTCGCCGGTGGTAATGAGCGCATTCACCGTCTTCAACGGGTCCTGCTGCTTCATCGGCGTGTGGCAGGGGTCGTGGTACATGTAGCGGGTGCCGTTCACGCCTTCGAGCTTCACATTCTTTTCGAGCAGGTATTCGTGGATGTCGATGATCCGGCAGCCGGGGAAGATCTTCTCGAATTCATAGCTCTGCAGCTGGTCGTAGCAGGTGCCGCACGACACTACGACTGTCTTGATGTCGAGGTAGTTCAGCGTGTTGGCCATGCGGTGGAACAGCACGCGGTTGTCGGTCATCATCTTCTCGGCCTTGTCGTACTGGCCGGCGCCGCGCTGCGGATAACCGCAGCACAGGTAGCCCGGCGGCAGCACGGTCTGCACGCCGACATGCCAGAGCATGGCCTGGGTGGCCAGGCCGACCTGAGAGAACAGGCGCTCCGAGCCGCAGCCAGGGAAGTAGAACACCGCTTCGGTATCGGCGGTGGTTTTCTTCGGATCGCGGATGATCGGCACGATCTTGTCGTCCTCGATGTCGAGCAGCGCGCGCGCCGTCTTCTTCGGCAGGTTGCCCGGCATCTTCTTGTTGACGAAGTGAATCACCTGTTCCTTCACCGGCGGCTTGCCGTGGGTGGCCGGCGGCGCCTTGGTCTGCTTCTTCGCGAATTTCTTGAGCATGTCGTTGGCCATGCGCTGGGCCTTGTAGCCCAGGCCGGTCATCGCCGCGCGGGTTGCGTTGATGGTGGCCGGATCGGTCGCGTTGAGGAAGAACATCGCGGCCGCGGTGCCGGGATTGAAGGACTTCTTGTCCATCTTGCGCAGCAGGTTGCGCATGTTCATCGACACGTCGCCGAAGTCGATGTCGACCGGGCAAGGCGTGACGCACTTGTGGCAGACGGTGCAATGGTCGGCCCCGTCCTCGAACTCTTCCCAGTGCTTGATCGACACACCGCGGCGAGTCTGCTCTTCATACAGGACGGCTTCAACCAGCAGCGAGGTCGCCAGGAGCTTGTTGCGCGGCGAGTACAGCAGGTTGGCGCGCGGCACATGGGTCGAGCAGACCGGCTTGCACTTGCCGCAGCGCAGGCAGTCCTTGACGCTGTTGGCGATGGCGCCGATGTCGCTCTGCTGCATGATCAGCGATTCATGGCCCATCAGGCCGAACGACGGCGTATAGGCGTTGCGCAGGTCGGCCGGCATGGACGGATCGTTGAGCAGCTTGCCCTTGTTGAAGCGGCCTTCCGGATCGACGCGCAGCTTGTAGTCGCGGAAATCCTGGATTTCGTCTTCGGTCAGGAATTCCAGCTTGGTGATGCCGATGCCGTGCTCGCCCGAGATCACGCCGTTGAGCGAGCGGGCCAGCACCATGATGCGCTCGACCGCGGCATGCGCGTCCTGCAGCATCTCGTAATGGTCGGAATTGACCGGGATGTTGGTGTGAACGTTGCCGTCGCCCGCATGCATGTGCAGGGCCACGAACACGCGGCCGCGCAGCACGCGCTTGTGGATCGCGCTGCATTCGTCGAGGATGAGCCTGAACGCGCCGCCGTTGAAGATCTGGCGCAGCTGGGCGCGGATTTCAGCCTTCCACGACACGCGGATGGTGCGGTCCTGCACCACGTGGAATACCTTGGCATCCGGCTGGCGCTGCAGGCGCTCGTCGATCCAGGTCATGGACACGCCGCGCGCGGCCAGATCGTCGCGCGCTTCGGCCAGCGGCTTGTCGAGATTGGCCAGCAGGTAGCCCCAGCGCGCATCGGTATCGTCGATCAGCTGGCGCGCCTGCGCGACGCGGTCGCCGAGCAGTTCTTCCGCCGGAATGTCGTTGGCTTCCGCATCCTCGCTCTTGCCCAGCGGCAGGTGGCCGGAGGCGAAGAACCTGCCCAGCTGCTCGAGCAGCTGCAGCTTGTTGCGGATGGACAGTTCGATGTTGATGCGCTCGATGCCGTCGGTGTACTCGCCCATGCGGTCGAGCGGGATCACCACGTCTTCATTGATCTTGAACGCATTGGTGTGCTTGGCAATCGCCGCGGTGCGGGCGCGGTCCAGCCAGAATTTCTTGCGCGCTTCCGGGCTGACCGCGACGAAGCCTTCGCCGACGCGGGTATTGGCCATGCGGATCACTTCCGACGCGGCGCGGGCAACGGCTTCCTCGTCGTCGCCGACGATGTCGCCGAACAGCGCCATCTTGGGCAGCACGCCGCGCTTGGACTTGGTCGCGTAGCCGACCGCGCGCAGGTAGCGCTCGTCCAGGTGTTCCAGGCCGGCGAGAATCGCGCCGCCCTTCCTGGCTTCCGCATCGAGGAAATCCTTGATCTCGACGATGGACGGAATCGCGTCGCGCGCCTGGCCGAAGAATTCCAGGCAGACGGTTCGGGTGTGCTTGGGCATCTTGTGCAGAATCCAGCGCGACGATGTGATCAGGCCGTCGCAGCCTTCCTTCTGCACGCCGGGCAGGCCGGCGAGGAACTTGTCGGTGACGTCCTTGCCGAGGCCTTCCTTGCGGAAGCGGCGGCCTTCGATTTCCAAATATTCCGTCTTGAATGGCGCACCGGCCTTGCCGCCGCGCTCGGAAGGCTTGGTCCATTCCAGCTTGAACTTCGCCACCGGCGCGTCATGGATCTTGCCTAGGTTGTGCCCGATGCGGGTCACTTCCAGCCAGTCGCCGTTGGGATCGACCATGCGCCAGCTGGCGAGGTTGTCGAGCGCGGTGCCCCACAGCACCGCCTTCTTGCCGCCGGCGTTCATCGCCACGTTGCCGCCAATGCAGGACGCTTCGGCGGAGGTCGGGTCGACCGCGAACACGAAGCCGGCCTTCTCTGCCGCATCGGAGACGCGCTTGGTCACCACGCCGGCGCCGGAATAGATGGTGGCGTACGGACGGTCGACCTCGGGCAGCATGGTCATTTCGACTTCGCCCAGCTGCTCCAGCTTTTCGGTGTTGATCACGGCCGACATCGGCGTCAGCGGAATGGCGCCGCCGGTATAGCCGGTGCCGCCGCCGCGCGGGATGATGGTCAGGCCGAGTTCGATGCAGGCCTTGACCAGGCCGGCCATCTCGTCCTCGCCGTCGGGAGTAAGCACGACGAACGGATATTCGACGCGCCAGTCGGTCGCATCGGTGACGTGCGACACGCGCGACAGGCCGTCGAACTTGATGTTGTCCTTGGCGGTATAGCGGCCCAGCACCCGGGTTGCGCGCTTGCGCAGGTCGTACATGCGGCGGAATTCCTCGCCGAACTCGGCCACCGCCTTGCGCGCGGCCTTGACCAGCAGTTCGACGTTGGCGCTGCGGTGGCGCGCATGGGCATCGCCGGCGTCAGCCAGGTCGGTGGTCAGGCGGCGCTTCTCGACTTCGGAGAGGCGATGGTTGAGCGCATCGATCAGGTCCTGGCGGCGCTTGGGATTGGACAGCAGGTCGTCCTGCAGGTAGGGATTGCGGCGCACCACCCAGATGTCGCCGAGCACCTCGTACAGCATGCGTGCGGAGCGGCCGGTCTGGCGTTCGCCGCGCAGCTGGTCGAGAACCAGCCAGGATTCCTCGCCGAGCAGGCGCTTGACGATCTCGCGGTCGGAAAACGACGTGTAGTTGTAGGGAATCTCGCGCAGGCGGTCGGGAATGGCATCGCCGGGCGTATCGGAAAGCAGTGCTTGGATTTGAGCTGGGGCGTTCATCAAGAATAGGTAGGACTGAACCCTTAAAGGCGCATTTTAGCTTAATGCAATGCAGCAGTCGGCAACAGCCTTACGATCCGTGCGTCTAAATCTCCGCAGGCCATGGCCGATTTGTCATCAGTTCGAGAAAAATTGGCAGGCGGGAAACATTTTTCAGAACAAATTGACAAGGCTGCGCCAGAATCCGTCGGGAACGTACAACAGTGCGGCCGTCATGGTCACATAGCGCAGGAATTTGCCGATCGCCATGTAGAACACCGACGGCCAGAACGGCAGCTTCAGCCAGCCGGCCAGCGCGCACAGCGGGTCGCCGATCGCCGGCAGCCAGGCCAGCAGCAGGGTCTTGGCGCCGTAGCGCTGCAGCCAGCCGAACCAGCGGCTTTCCCGCTCCTTGGCCAGCGCCATCTTGGCGCCGTAGCCCATCCAGTAGTCGATCATGCCACCGATGGTATTGCCGGCGGTGGCGACCAGGACGGCCGGCCAGAACAGCGCGGCGTTGGCCTTGGTGACGGCGAAGACCGCCGGCTCGGAACCGAGCGGCAGCAGCGTCGCCGACAGGATGCTGATCAGGAATACCGATGTGAGCCCGACATCGGGCACGGAGAGGACGTTGAGCAGCCAGCGGACGGCGGATTCGATCATCAAACAGTCAATAAAGGTCGGCCGATACCCGGTATGCGGCGCAATCCGGGTCCGGCAAGGGGCGTCCATTATAATTGCGGGTTCGCATGCCGCATTGGGGAAGGCATGCCGACGAGCCAAGCCTATGACTACCGACTATCTACAGAAAATCCTGACCGCCCGCGTCTACGATGTTGCCGTTGAATCGCCGCTGGAATTTGCGCCCACGCTGTCCGAGCGCATGGACAACCAGATTTATCTCAAACGCGAGGATATTCAGAGCGTCTTCAGCTTCAAGCTGCGCGGCGCCTACAACAAGATGGCGCACCTGACGCCGGCACAGTTGAAGCGCGGCGTCATCTGCGCCTCGGCCGGCAATCATGCGCAGGGCGTGGCACTGTCGGCGGCCAGGCTGGGATGCCGCGCGGTGATCGTCATGCCGACGACCACGCCGCCGGTCAAGATCGAGGCGGTCAAGGCGCGCGGCGGCGAAGTCGTACTCTTCGGCGATTCCTACACCGATGCCTACAACCATGCGCTCACGCTGGAAAAGAAGGAAAAGCTGACCTTCGTCCATCCCTTCGACGATCCCTATGTGATCGCCGGCCAGGGCACGATCGCCATGGAAATCCTGCGCCAGCATACCGGTCCGATCGATGCGATCTTCGTGGCCATCGGCGGCGGCGGGCTGATTTCCGGCGTGGCCTCCTACATCAAGGCGGTGCGCCCCGAGATCAAGATCATCGGCGTGCAGACCGTCGATTCCGACGCCATGGCGCGCAGCATCAAGGCCGGGCGCCGCGTTGCGCTGCCGGATGTCGGCCTGTTCTCCGACGGCACGGCGGTCAAGCTGGTGGGCGAGGAAACCTTCCGCATCGCCAGGAAGCTGGTCGATGACATCATCATCGTCGACACCGACGCCGTCTGCGCCGCCATCAAGGACGTGTTCCAGGATACGCGCAGCATTCTCGAGCCCGCCGGCGCGCTGGCGGTGGCCGGCGCCAAGGAATACATCGAGCGCGCGAAGAGCTCGAAGAAGCCGGTGCGCGGCCAGACGCTGGTGACCATCGCCTGCGGCGCCAACATGAACTTCTACCGCCTGCGCTTCGTCGCCGAGCGCGCCGAGGTCGGCGAGGCGCGCGAAGCGGTGTTCGCCGTGACCATTCCCGAGGAACGCGGCAGCTTCAAGCGTTTCTGCGAGCAGGTCGGTCCGCGCAACGTGACCGAATTCACCTACCGCATCAGCGACGCCAAGGAAGCGCATGTCTTCGTCGGCATGACGATTTCCAGCCGCGACGAACCCGGCCGCATCACGAAGAACTTCGAGAAGCACGGCTTCAAGACGCTGGATCTGACGCACGACGAACTGGCCAAGCTGCATGTGCGCCATCTGGTCGGCGGCAAGAGCCCGCTCGCCCATGACGAGCTGCTGTACCGCTTCGAATTCCCCGAGCGGCCGGGCGCGCTGATGCGCTTCCTCGACAGCATGGCGCCGAACTGGAACATCAGCCTCTTCCATTACCGCAACCAGGGCGGCGACGTGGGCCGCATCCTGGTCGGCATCCAGGTGCCGAAGAAGGAAATGAAGCTGTTCCGCCAGTTCTTGGCCGGCCTCGGCTACCGCTACTGGGACGAGAGCGAGAATCCAGCCTACAAGCTCTTTCTCTGATCCCGCGCAGAAAGCCCGACCATGCCGCCGGCCTGAACCGGCGGCCGGCGGCATGGTCGAAACGGCTTTTGCTTCCCGCCTTTCATTACTACGGCAGCTGTCAGTAACCACTTACACAGCAATGGCACCCCCATTGCGACGGTAGCCTTATCATCAGTTTTGCAGATCATGACCAGCCCGAACCAGCCCGAAGCGTCGCCGCTCGGCAAACCCACCGCCTACCAGACCCAGTACGATCCCACGCTGCTGTTTCCGATTGCCCGCCAGCAGAAGCGCGAGGAAATCGGCGTCACCGGCACCCTGCCCTTCTTCGGCGTCGACATCTGGAATGCCTATGAGCTGTCCTGGCTCAACATGCGCGGCAAGCCGCAGGTTGCGATTGCGACATTCACGGTGCCGGCGGAGTCGCCCAACATCATCGAGTCGAAGTCGCTGAAGCTCTATCTCAACTCCCTGAACCAGACGCGGATCGCCAGCCCCGAAGCGCTGGCCGACATGCTGCGCGCCGACCTGTCCGACGGTTTCGGCGCCTCGGTGTCGGTGAAGCTGACCCTGCCCGAAGACTTTCCCAAGCTCGGCATGGGTGAACTGGACGGCCTGCTGCTCGACCGCCTCGACATCGAAGTCGCCGATTACCAGCCCAATGCCGCGCTACTCAAGGCCAATGACGAGGAAGCCATCGTCGAGGAAACTTTTGTGTCGCATCTGCTCAAGTCGAACTGCCTGGTCACCGGCCAGCCGGACTGGGGCAGCGTGCAGATCCGCTATGTCGGACCGCAGATCGACCAGGAAGGCCTGCTGCAATACCTGATCGGCTTTCGCGAGCACAATGAATTCCATGAGCAGTGCGTCGAACGCATCTTCATGGACATCATGCGCCAGTGCCATCCGCAAAAACTTGCAGTCTATGCGCGCTACACGCGGCGCGGCGGGCTGGACATCAATCCTTGGCGCAGCAATTTCACGACATCGCAGCGCCCTTCCAATCTGCGCAACGGGCGGCAGTAACGGACGGACAACAAGGGGCGCCAGTAAGCCTGCTGCAAGCCGGTGTCTGTACGATGGCCTGCCTGACAGGAATGCGGCGCCAATGTGGCGGAAAAGGCACGTTTTTCCTCGAAAGAAACTATTACCCGATTTTGAGGTCAACTGCCTGAGTTCCTGATCAGAACGAACGGAATGCTGATGAAAGTTGAAACATGTGCATCGGCATTCTGCTTACAGTCAAGAAGCAAACCGCCTTCCATCCTATGCTTTGGATTACGCAGAACGGAAACAGGCCTATAATGCGTCTCGACAGCTCATTTTGTGCATCGCACCATAAGTTTGCGTAACATGACCAACCTTGCAAAAATCCTGGCATTGAACAATGTCGTTCTTGATCTTGAGGTCTCAAGCAAGAAGCGCGCATTCGAACAGGCAGGATTGATTTTCGAGAACAACTGCGGCATTGCCCGTTCGATGGTCTCGGACAATCTCTTCGCGCGAGAGCGCCTCGGCTCCACCGGCCTGGGACACGGCGTCGCGGTTCCCCACGGCAGAATCAAGGGCCTGAAAGCGCCGCTGGCGGCCTTTGTCAGGCTCAAGGATGCAATTCCTTTCGAGTCGCCGGACGGACAGCCCGTCAAGCTGCTGATCTTCCTGCTGATTCCGGATCACGTCACCCAGCAGCATCTCGAAATCCTGTCGGAGGTCGCGGAGATGTTCTCGGACGAGAATTTCCGCAATCAGCTGACGGCCGATCCCGATGCGGCTTCGGTGCACGCCCGCATCCTCGCATGGCAACCCAGCATCCACGCCTGATTTCCCGCCGCCGCCATCCGCAATGCCCTCATCCACGCATCTGACCATCCAGCAGCTGTTCGACGACACCAGGGAGGCGCTGCAGCTAGGCTGGTTCGCGGGCTTTCCCGGCGGCGAGCGGCGCATTTCCGGCGACGCCACTTCCGCGGCCGACCAGGTAGGCCATCTCAATCTGATCCACCCTGGCCGGCTGCAGGTGTTCGGCCACCAGGAAATCCAGTATTACAACAAGCTGTCCCCGGCCTCGCGCAAGTACCAGACGGAAGAGCTGGTGGCCGGCGAGCCGCCCGCCTTCATCATTGCGCAGGGACTGGAAACGCCGCCCTACATCCTTGCCATCTGCGACGAAAAGAACATTCCGCTGTTCTCGACGCCGCTGCCGGCCGCGCAGGTCATCGA
>Ga0194137_10002683_pt1 | contig 10401 bp, 14 predicted proteins | sample TARM_MetaG_T3_14_FD_134025 | JGI IMG/M metagenome (GOLD analysis project Ga0194137, IMG submission 134025) | Freshwater microbial communities from Pennsylvania, USA, analyzing microbe dynamics in response to fracking - TARM_MetaG_T3_14 (version 2) | ecosystem: Environmental > Aquatic >...
ATTAAAGAACAAGCGTTTGGAGGGATGATTGATGAAAAGAAAAGCGATTTTTCATATTGATGTAAACAGTGCTTATTTATCCTGGGAAGCAAAGGATCGTTTAGAAAAAGGGGAAAGCTTAGATCTTCGAAGGGTACCCTCAGCGGTGGCGGGGGATCCTAAAAAACGAAACGGGATTATTCTGGCCAAAAGTATACCTGCAAAAAAATACGGCATCAAAACCGGAGAGGCGTTGTTCGAAGCCTTTAATAAATATCCGGATTTGATTGTGGTGCCTCCGAATTACGGACTGTATATGAAGTGCAGTCATCAAATGAATCAAATCTTTAAAGAATATTCTCCCCTGGTGCAACGTTACAGTGTGGATGAGAGCTTTATTGATTACAGTAATATGGAGCATTTATTCGGGGATCCTTTGAAAGTGGCCCATGAAATTAAAGATCGGATTAAAAATGAACTGGGTTTTACGGTGTCCGTCGGGGTATCCACCAATAAGCTGCTGGCTAAAATGGCCAGTGATCTGAAAAAACCCGATGCGGTCATCACGCTCTACCCGGAAGAAGTTCCCGAGAAAATGTGGCCCCTGCCTGTGGGTGATCTGTTTATGGTGGGGCGGCGTACACAGCCGAAGCTGGAAAACTTGAATATTCAAACCATCGGAGATCTGGCCAATACCGAGGTGGCACTGTTAAAACAGGTATTAAAATCCCACGGAGTACAGATCTGGAATTATGCCAACGGTGTGGAAAACTCTGCGGTGGCGGGAGGGTCCCGGGAGGTCAAGGGCATCGGGAATTCCACGACCATCCCCTATGATGTATACCGGAAGGAAGAGGCCTTTATGGTTCTTTTAAGCCTTGTGGAGACCGTAGGCATGCGCCTTCGGGCCGGAGGATATGTGGCGGGCCTTGTGAGTGTGGGGATTAAAACCAATACCTTTCTTTATTACTCCCATCAAAGAAAGTTGGAACTTGCCACGGACAGCACCCAGGAGCTCTACGAAATTGTAAAGGAACTTTTTAATGAGGTCTGGGGCGGGGAAGTGGTTCGTCATTTAGGGGTCCGGGTATCGAATTTAAAAGAGGGAGGTATGCGCCAACTCACGATTTTTGAGGAATCCGAGGAATACGAACGGCATCAAAAGATTGACCGCACCATTGATAAACTCCGCCTTCGCTATGAGCCGAACTGTGTTTTTCGGGGATGCTTTGCCAATTCAAAAGTAAAACCACTACAGGGCGGTGTCGGGGAGGAGGATTACCCCATGATGAGTAGTCTTCTTTAATTGAAAAACGGATAAATCGTCTAGGAAATGAATTTTCTTAGACGGTTTTTTTATGACATATATCCGAAATAGTTATTGACATATGTCGGATATGGAGTATAATGAGGGTATGAAAGATGGGAACCAAAGCCATTGCATGGAAAAAAAATAAAAAAGGAGTGTTGTAAAATGCCAAGAAGAGATCAAACAGGACCTATGTCTGAAGGAAAACAAACCGGAAAGGGTTTCGGACCCTGCGGTGAAGAAAACAAGGTAAGAGAAGGAAGAAATCGGGAAATTATTGAAGAGAGAAGTGCGGAAAAAGTGGAATTCGGACTGCGACGGGGAAGCGGTGTTAAAAGACGGCAAAGAGGAGGTTCTCCGGAAGCACAAGGAGACTTTCAACGGGGAAGACCGGCCAGAGGAGGACGGAACCGGTAAGAAGGGTTATGCGCAGTTTTGATTAGGAAAGAGTGGTAAAGAAGATAAATTTTAACGGAGAAAGAGAGGTGAAAACATGCCGAGACCGAAAAAAGGCCGAAGGGTTTGTTGTATGCCGAAAGTTGACTACTTCGGACCCGTGTCCACCCTAAAAGATGACCGGGAGGATATTATTATGTCCGTGGATGAATACGAAACCATACGACTAATCGATTTGGAAGGGTTCAACCAGGAAGAGTGTGCAAGTCGAATGAATATTGCCCGGACCACGGTGCAGGGGATTTACAATGTGGCGAGGAAAAAACTTGCGGAAGCCCTGATCAACGGAAGAAGACTGAAGATTGAAGGAGGAAATTATCAACTGTGCGACGGCCTGCAAAAACACTGCGGCAAAGGAAGAGGACGCCGTAGAGGTTGTGATAATCCCTCAAGGGAAGAAAATGAATTTTCTGCAGAGGAGAAACTTTAAGGAGGTTATATTCATGAAACTTGCAATGCCTATAGAAGGGAAAGATTCAATGAAAAATGTCAGTCCTTCCTTTGGACGGGCCCCTTATTTTTTAATTTATGATACCGATACCAAAGAAGAAAAGTATCTGGAAAACAGTGCTGCGACGACCCAAGGGGGTGCCGGAGTAAAAGCGGCGCAAATTGTTGCGGACAGTAAAGTCGATGTGCTTCTGACTCCCCGATGCGGAAAGAATGCGGCGGAAGTATTTGAAGACAGCGGGATCAAACTCTATAAGACTCGGGAGGGGAGTGCGAAAAAAAACATAGAGGATTTTACCGAGGATCGGCTGAGCCCTTTAGAGGAAATACACGCCGGATTTCATAATCATGGAGGAAGATAGTATGAAGATTGCGGTACTCAGCGGAAAAGGGGGCACGGGTAAAACCCTGGTATCCGTAAACTTGGCAGCGGCAGCGGATCAGGCTGTTTACATCGACTGCGATGTGGAAGAGCCCAACGGACATCTGTTTTTTAAACCGAAAAAAGTTAAAACCGAAATCGTCTCCAATCGAATTCCGGTTATCGATCATGCCCGGTGTACCGGTTGTCGAACCTGTGTAAACTTTTGTAAATTTAATGCCCTGGCCTATATAAACAAGAAAGTGAAGGTCTTTGAGGATATCTGTCATTCCTGCGGAGGTTGTCAGCTGTTTTGTCCGGAAAAGGCCATCGATGAAAAAGATCAGCCTATGGGAAAAATTGAATCCGGCGTTTCCGAGAATGTCCGGGTACTCACCGGTATTTTGAATACGGGTGAAGCTTCGGGAATTCCCATTATTAACCGACTATTGGAGCAGGGCGTGGTAATGGACAGCCAAGAAGGCGAGAATACCAACGGCCATACCGTAATCGACTGTCCACCGGGCAGTGCCTGCAGTGTGATGGAAAGCATCGAAGATGCGGATTACTGTGTGTTGGTGGCGGAGCCTACGTTGTTCGGATCCCATAACCTGGCCATGGTACATGAATTGGTAACCCTATTTCAAAAACCCCACGGAGTGGTATTAAACAAATGTTTGGAAGGGGAAAATCCTTCCGAGGCCTACTGTATAGAAAATCAAATAAAAATTTTAGAAAGGATCCCCTTTGATCATAAATTGGGGACGTTGAATTCCAATGCATTGATCGGGGTACGGGAAGAAGAAGATTATCAACGGTTATTTTCCACCCTGCTTCAAAGGATTGTTCGGGAGGTGACCTATGAAACAACTACTGATTCTTAGCGGAAAAGGAGGAACGGGAAAAACCACCGTGGCGGGAGCTTTTATCAAGCTGGCCAATGGGAAAGCTTATGCCGACTGCGATGTGGATGCCCCGAATCTTCATTTGATCATGAGGGATTTGAAAGAACCGGAAAGAAAAGACTATTACGGTATGGATAAAGCGGTAATCGATCAGGAACGCTGTAGTGCCTGCGGTCTTTGTGAAGAACATTGCCGATTCCACGCCATTGATCACAACCCTCTATATAGAGTGAATCCCTATACTTGTGAGGGCTGTGGCGTTTGTGAACGGCTATGCCCGGAAGGGGCGATTACTCTTCAACCGGATATCGCGGGAGAGTTGATGCTTTATCGAAAGGATAGGGTTTTTTCCACTGCGAAGTTAAAAATGGGTAGCGGAACCTCGGGTCTGTTGGTGACGGAAGTAAAAAAACAGCTGATCAATGCCGTAAAAGAAGAGGAAAGAGCCGAGCCGGAGTTCGCGATTATCGACGGCTCTCCGGGAATCGGTTGCCCCGTAATCGCTTCCATCACCGGAGTGGATATGACCTTGGTTGTGGCGGAACCGTCCATTTCCGGCATCAGTGATATGAAGCGGATTTTGGATACGGCAAAAAAATTCAATGTAAAGACCGCCCTTTGCGTCAATAAATATGATACCAATAAGAAGAACACCTTGGAAATCGAAAAGTTTTGTAAAGAACACCATATCCATTTTCTCGGGAAAATTCCCTACGATCCGGAAGCGATAAAAGCCATCAATAATATTCAAAGCATTACCGAGGTGGAATGTCCTTCAGGAGATGCAGTACGAAGGGTGTTTGAGAAAACCATGGAAATATTACTTAATGAAAGCGAGGAAATAGATAAATGAAAGAAGAAATTCAGCAGGAAAAAAGTCATAACTTCTTAGAAAAACCCCATAAGGACAGTCATATTAAAAAAATTATCGGTGTAGTAAGCGGAAAAGGCGGCGTGGGAAAATCTCTGATCACTTCTATGCTTGCGGTTAGAATGAACCGAAAGGGCTATCATACCGGGATTCTTGATGCGGATATTACAGGACCTTCTATTCCGAAATCTTTTAATATTGATAAAAAAGCTCGAGGCACGGCCTCCGGAATGTTCCCTCTTAAAAGTAAAACCGGGATTGATATTATGTCGATCAACTTGCTATTGGAAAACAACACCGATCCCGTAGTTTGGCGCGGTCCGATTATTGCAGGAACCGTAAAACAATTTTGGACCGATGTCATCTGGGGGGATGTGGATTATCTATTTATCGATATGCCTCCGGGCACCGGGGACGTTCCCTTAACCGTATTTCAATCGATTCCCGTAGACGGGGTAATCATTGTGACCTCTCCCCAGGAATTGGTTTCCATGATTGTGTCCAAAGCGGTGAATATGGCGGAGATGATGCATATTCCGATTTTGGGAGTTGTGGAAAACATGTCTTATTTCCAATGTCCCGACTGCGGCGGCAAACATAAAATTTTCGGGGAGAGCCATATAGAAAAAGTTGCTGCAGCTCACAATATTGCCGCCATCGGCACTTTACCTATGGACGGAAAAATTGCAACGGCCTGTGATCAGGGAAGGATTGAAGATGTGGAAGGGGATTGGCTGGATCCTATTGTGAAAGCAATCGAAGAAAAAAAAGGAGGAATGAATCATGAAAATCGCCGTAGCTAGTGAAAAAAATAGGGTTACCGAACATTTCGGACACTGTGAGAACTTTAATATTTATGAAGTGAAGGATCAGGAAATTATAAAGAGTTACTCCGTGGCAAATCCCGGCCATCGACCGGGATTCTTACCGAACTATCTCAATGATTTAGGCGTTGAGGTAATTATCTCCGGAGGTATGGGAGGCGGTGCCGTGGACATCTTTAATCGTAATAACATCGAGGTGATCACCGGCACTGTGGGAGATGCTGAAGATGCGGCAAAACGTTATTTGCGGGGAGATTTAACCTCTACGGGTTCCGTATGCCATGAACATCAGCACCATGGTGAATGCGAAGAAGAGTAACAAAGGACACTAAGGAAAAAACGGGTCATAAGACAGGAATAAAGAGAAAGGGACTTAGCCGATATTTTTCGGTGGGTCCCTGTCTTAATAAAAAGTGCCAAGTTTTTCTGTATGTGAGCAGTTGTTGAGGGAGGGAACGGTAATGTCCTTAAGTAATGAAGAGAAAATCCGGCAACTGATCGAACATCTTAAAGAAAAAGGTTATAAAAATACCGAAGCCCGAGGCAAAATGATTAAGGTATTTGTAGAAGCTGAGGATCATTTAAAACCGGAAGATGTTCATCGGAAGTTGAAGGGGGAGGATGTGAGTCTGCCCACGGTTTATCGAAGTATTGAATTGTTAAAAAAAATCGGTATTATTAAAGAAATAAGCATAGCGGATGAACGTTATTATGAATTATATAGGTTCAGTCAAAAAAAACTCCACATTCATTTTCAATGTAGCTCTTGCGGTAAAATTAAAGAATATGATAATCGTCACATATTCAGCACGATGTTGAGTCAAAAGGAGTATATTGAAAAAAACTATGGTGACCAAATTGATGATATTACCATCGTCACACAGGGACTTTGTAGGAAATGCAAAACAAAGGAGGAATAGTATTGCGACCAATAATTGGAATTGGCTATGATATGGCCTGCTGTAATCAGAATGATTATATTTACTCCGTTGAAAAAGCCGGAGGGACACCGGTGCTGATTCCGGTTACAGAAAACTTTGAAACCATGAGCAGTTTATTTGATCAACTGGATGGACTGCTTCTAGCGGGAGGAACTGACATCAACCCTCTTTTATATGGAGAAAACCCGAAATTCGGATTGGGGAACGTAAATCCCATGCGAGACGAATGGGAGCTGGAACTGTTAACATATTTCATTGAGAAGAGAAACATCCCCGTTTTCGGAATCTGCCGGGGGCATCAATTAATCAATATATATTTTGGGGGAACACTTTATCAGAATTTAGAAAAAGATAAACCGGAAGGACAGCTTCACTGGCTTACTAAATATCCATCGGGATACCCCGGTCAAGAGATTGATATTCAAGAAAAATCAAAGATTTATGATATTTATCAAAAAGAAAAAATACGTGTTAACTCTTTGCATAATCAAGGAATTAAGAAATTGGGAAAAGGTCTGATCGCTACCGCCCACAGTAAGGATCAGATTATTGAAGCTTTGGAACATGAATCAAAGCCATGGATTGTAGGGGTGCAGTATCATCCCGAACTGATGACAAAAGAGTATAATGAACAAAGGAAGCTTTTTGAAGCATTTATCCAAGCATGTATCGCTGAGAAACGATGAAACCGAGGGGATACAAGGATATCATTTGAAAAATGATATTTTAACTCAAACTATACAACCGCCAAGAGGAATATAGATCCTTGGACGGTTGTTTTTTTACACCACAAAAAGTGTAAAATAAAAAGGGTTTATGCTATTAAATGTAGAATAAATAACTCAGAGCGAACAAAAAAATTGAAAGGAATCGACTGACAGTTCCCGCAATCGGTTTCGAAATACGGCGAATTAAGTAGATAGTGCTAAGCTTTTTTCGAAATGCAACCGACAGTTGCGAAAGTGAATAGCTCGCTTGGTGGCGTTTTAATCCAATCGAACTATAATAGAGGTATGCTATAAAGAATATAATTAAAGGAGTGATTTAATGAACTTGGGAGAGCGAATTCTGGATCTTCGGAAAAAAGCGGGAATGTCCCAGGGTGCCTTGGCGGAAATTTTAAATGTGTCCAGGCAGTCCATATCAAAATGGGAAACCAATTCATCGGTCCCTGAACTGGATAAGCTGGTAAAAATCAGTGAGGTTTTTAATATCTCGTTGGATGAGTTAGTTCATGGAGAAGAGCGACTGGCCCGTGATGAAGTGCCAAAAACGGAAAAAACGGTGCAGATGCCTCGGATAGAAACGCGAAAATTTCTCGGGTTGGGCTTACTTGGAATCGGCGCGGTCGTATTTGTGTTACTGTCAGTTTTGGTGGATATTTTTATCGGTACGACATTAGCAGCACCTTTTCTCATTACCGGAGGGATTCACCTATCGGTAAAAAAACATCCGGGCCTTTGGAGTTCCTGGATATTATATTTGTTGACGGATCAGTTTCTTGTGCGGTTTACTTCTTCAAGTTCGGTCTGGGGAATTCTCCAACCAGGGATCTATCGGTACGGAGTTACATTCAGCTTGCTTGTTAGCTGGGGCATGACGCTTATCCTCGGGATAATTATTTTTAAAACCTATAGGGTAATTAAAGCATCGGAAAATGAAAAGATTAAGAAATTTATCGGCGCAAGATAGCAGCAGAAGGGGAATAGCCTGCGTGGAAATAGCAGGATCGGGGGCGTTAGACCGGTGGGGGACCAGACAGGTCCCTGTCCCCTTGCCTGGAAACGAACTACACCTGAAAAGTGAAAAAAGAAGGATATAAAGGGGAGAGGATGGATCATGCAGTACACTATAAAAGAGATGACCCGAAATTATGCGATGGAGATCTCAAACTGGACTTATACCGAACCCTATAACATTTATAATGGAGACAGGGGTGAAGCGTTTATCGAAGAATTATTAACGGGATCCTATTTTTCTGTTTCAGATGAAAATGATAAGGTTGTTGGATTCTACTGCTTTGGCGATGCAGCTCAAGTACCCGTCGGAAATCAATATCAAGCATATGATGATAGAAGCTTTCTTGATATCGGCTTAGGAATGAGACCGGATTTATGCGGGAAAGGAAAAGGCTATGAATTTTTTTTGGAAGGATTAAACTTTGTGCAACATAAGCTTTCTGTTAAGAAATTTAGATTGACAGTGGTTGCATTCAATAAGAGGGCCATAAAGTTGTATGAAAAAATCGGTTTTAAAGTGACCGGAACCTTTGAAAGAAAAAATAAGGATGACAGTATGGTCTTTGTAGTGATGGTGTTGACTCGGGAGTAGCCTAGGGAGAGTGAAACGAAAGGAGTTTTAGCATGCTTAATCAAAAAGGTTTTGACAAATGGTCGGGGGAATACGACGAAACGATTAAAAATAGCAAAGGTTATCCCTTTGAGGGGTATTATGATGTGCTGGGCTATATCCAGGGGAAGGTCAATGCGAAAAAAGATCAGCCAGTCAAAGTAATGGATATTGGTATCGGAACAGGGAGTCTTTCGCTGGAGCTTTATAAACAGGGGGCCGAGATCGTCGGTGTGGATTTTTCGGAGGAAATGCTTAAGCAGGCCCGAAAGAAAATGCCGGAAGCCCGGTTTTATCAGCAGGATCTTACCCGGGGGATGCCTGAAACCCTCAAAGGGGAGCGGTTCGACTACATCATCTCCTCCTATGCACTTCATCACTTAAGGAACTCCCAAAAGCTTAATCTGTTTCAGGAACTAATGGGGTTTTTACGGGATAATGGTGAGATCCTCATTGCCGATGTGGCCTTTGAATCCTCGGAAGCACTTGAAGCCTGCAGGGCTGAAGCAGGAGACAAATGGGATAATGAAGAGTTTTATATGATCGGCGGGAAGATGGTGGCGGAGCTGGAGAAAAAAGAGCTAACTGCTGCGTACCGACAGATTTCTTTTTGTGCCGGGGTGCTCCATATCTCGGAAGAAAAGCTCGTTGATGTTGAGGAGTAGCCGAGGCATCGGAGTATCAAAAGATAACAAAATTCATAGGCGCAAAGCTAATAGGAGACGGGAATAGCAGGCTTGGGGAAGCAGACTTGGGGGCATTAGACCGGTGGGGACCAGACAAGGTCCCTGTCCCCTTGTCTGGTCCGGGAAATCATGTTACAAGGAGTGCAGCAAAATGAAAAGCAAACCATCAATCGAAAAATATCATGAGTATAAGAATAAAATCGGGGATAGAAAAGAGCTCTACAGATCCGTAGCAGAAGCCTACTCTATCAAAAGTGCGCTTTATCCGGGTAGTCATATTGATATTGCGCCGTCTCTGGTGATTCCGAAGGTAATCTATGTGGATAATTTCAAAGGTGCCATCACTTTTTTCAAGGATATGGAGGCGATTAAACAATATGTTCGTGAAAATAAAATATACAAGGAACCCTGTGACCTGCTTTTTCTGGGACAGGATTATACAGCGGAATTATTTGTTGAACCGGTGGATCTGATCATTTCCCAATATGCAGGCTTTGTAGGTCAGGCAACGAAGAAGTACTTAAAGACCGGTGGAATTCTACTGTGTAATGATAGCCACGGAGATGCCACGTTAACACGATTTGATGATGATTTTGAATTCCTTGCTGTTCTTGACGGGAAGAATAGAATCAGGGATAAGAAGTTGGAGGAGTACTTTTTTTTGCCCGGAAATAAAAAGGTTGATTTGAAAACGGTAAAGGAGAAGATGAAAGGTCCGAAGTATAAAGTAACGGCCGAAAATTATATATTTCGGAAAATACGTTGACAATACAATAGTTGCATAGTGCAATTAAATTCGAGGAGGCGATCAGATGATGGAAAATACGGGAAGGGTACAACGCAGTAGTTCGGAATGCTGTACGGAGGACGTGGGAATACTGATCCAAAAGCTTGTCCGGGTGATGCAGATATTTGAACGGGATCAGATAAAGCCTTTCGGTTTTACCACCTCGCAGTGCTATGTACTGTTGGAGCTGAAAAAAACCCAGGGTCTTACGATGAATGAGCTGAGTGAAAGAATGAACTTAAGTACCAGCACGATGACCCGGATTATCAGCAATTTGGTTCGGGACGGCTATATTGAACGGGAAAAGGATCAAAATGATCGAAGAATTGTCATTGTAAAGCTGACAGAAGAAGGAATCATGGCTGCAGAGAAGTTGGACGAGTCGATCATGAACTATTATCAAAAGATCGTATACAACCTGCCGGAGGGGAAGGTGGAGGAAGTGCTGAACTCTGTCGAACTCTTGATTAATGCTTTTGAGAA
>Ga0194137_10002685_pt1 | contig 10394 bp, 13 predicted proteins | sample TARM_MetaG_T3_14_FD_134025 | JGI IMG/M metagenome (GOLD analysis project Ga0194137, IMG submission 134025) | Freshwater microbial communities from Pennsylvania, USA, analyzing microbe dynamics in response to fracking - TARM_MetaG_T3_14 (version 2) | ecosystem: Environmental > Aquatic >...
AGCCATTTGAGCATCATGCCTTGGGTGGTGACATCTCCTTTTTTTCCAAAGGGATACCCAAAATAAGCGCTTTTTGCTTTTTGATAATGATTGATATTAGGTGAGGTAAATAAAAGACTTTCTTTCTGTGCAAGCTCTTTTAAATATACAGGATCATATACCCAGTGATACCCGAAACTAGCTGTATTTGCAAGTAAAGCATAGGATGATAATTTCATGATGTTCCTCCTTAGGGGTTCTTTATAATGTCATTATACCTTGTTCATGATGTTAAGTCATACATTTGCTCATGTTGTATAAAATTAAATTTAATAATGCATAATAGTTGAAAGAGAAAGTGTGTAAACCGTATACTAACAACATATGAAAGAGGGATGAAATATGAAAAAAACGTTTCTATTAATTAGTATTGTACTACTACTGTTCCTTGGTGCATGTGCTCCGAAAGAAGAAGCACCACTGCGAGTCGGAATGGACTTAAGATATCCTCCGTTTGAAACAGTGGACAGTCAGGGAAATCCGATGGGAATTAGTGTTGATATTGCTTTTGAACTTGGAGAATTTTTAGGAAGGGAAGTTGAGATTGTTGATTTACCCTTTGGTTCATTAATTACATCACTTCAAACCAATGAGATTGATATCATTATCGGATCCATGTCTATTACAGAAGAAAGAAAGCAATCGATTGATTTTTCGATTCCATACGTCTATTTTCCACTGGTTACTCTTGTAAATCGCCAATTGGCTGAATCGTCAAACTTTGAGTCAATCGATGATGTGCTAGCCTATGATAATGTCGTATTTGCGGGTCAAAAAGGAACCATCTTTTTAAGTATTCCTGAGACTAAAGCAGCAAATCCAGGTCAGGTCGTTGAAACAGATTCTGCGGCTTTAGCGATTATTGAAGTAACAACAGGGGCAGCGGACGCTACAGTGCTTAGCTTACTTGCGGCCGCAAGCAATCACAAAGCAAATCTTCAGACAACCGTAATGTTCATTGAACCACTACAAGTTAATCCAATAGGTATGGGTATTGCAAAAGGGAACAGTGAACTTAAGGAAAAGGCGGATGAGTTTATTGCTTCAATGGAACAATCAGGTGTGAATCAGCGTCTTCGTGAGAAGTATAATGCAATGTTACTTGATGAATACTTGCTTGAAGACGGAATTGACTTGTTTTTACAATTAAATGATTAAAAAAACAGTTCATTTTTCATTCGCCTTGGGTCTATATGGACTATTGATATTCTTTATTGCCTACAGCTATCCTGGAAAAGAAAACTTTGATTTACTCCGTCTGTTTCCTGCAAGAAACGAGATATTTCAAAGCTGGTTATTAACACTGTATATTAGTTTATCCTCACTTGTTTACAGTATGATTGTGGGATTTGTTCTATATCTTTCGTCAAAATCATCGCTCCTATTTATTCAGTATGTAGGAAGGATATTTGACGAAGTAGTTTTCGGTTCACCATTGATCGTATTTATTATTGCTATGTATTATTTTATTGCCATCCCTATGGGAATAAGCAATCGGCTTAATGTGGGTATTCTTGCTTTTAGCCTGTACATGGCACCGTATATGAAAACCTTACTTGATGGAGCGATGAAATCGATTGATGATGCTCAATATCAGGCGATGAAGGTACTTGGGTTTAGTAAGGGTCAAAGTTATCGTTACATTATTTTACCCCAAGTGATTAAACTGATTTTCCCTCCACTGATAGGGCATCTAACTTTTATTATTAAGGGAAGCAGCTTGTTAAGTGTGATTGGTGTAAGAGAGCTCTACTTCCAGATTGATCGTATTCAGGCAAATCTTCTGTTATACGTGGAGGGATATTTGCTTATGTTTATCACCTATCTTCTGATGACCATTCCTTTAGTGGCGATGTCTCGTTGGATAGAAAGGAAGTTATCACTATGAAGATTGTTACTGAAAATCTGACCCACATCTATGATGGAAAAGAAGTAATTAAAGATATTAATCTATCAGTGGAAGGTGTTGAAGCAATTGCACTCATTGGACCCAGTGGTGCCGGGAAGTCAACATTATTAAGACTCCTTTGCAAAATAGAAGAAGCAAGTGTGGGAAACTTGTTTGTTAATGATGTTTCTGTTCATGATGTAGAAGCTAAAGAGTATTATAAAAAAGTAGGATTTGTATTTCAGTCACACAATCTTTTCCCGCATTTATCCGCGATTGAAAACATTACTTTGGTTCTTGAGAAAGTCCACAAGTACTCCAAAGACGAAGCAATCAAGAAAGCGAACCTACTTCTCGAGCAATTTGGGTTAAGTGAGCATAGCCACAAACGACCATCGCAGTTATCTGGTGGTCAGGCACAGAGAGTTTCTATTGTGAGGTCACTTGCGATTGAGCCTGAAGTGCTGTTTCTTGATGAACCTACATCAGCGTTGGACCCAATTCTAACACGCGAAGTTCTTCGAACAATTTTGGAACTACGCAACCAACACAAAAAGTTTATTATTGTCACACATGAACTTGGTTTTGCCAAAAAGGCAGCAGACTATGTGATTTATATGGAAGATGGTGTCGTTATTGAAGAGGGTAAAGTAGATATTCTCGACCACCCAAAAACAAATAAATTACGTCAGTTTGTTGAGTATGTGATGGACTGATGTATACAAAAAAGAGAATCTCGCGATTCTCTTTTGCTATTTTGCTTGTAATTTTACTTTGCATTGTCCATGGGCTATTTCATGACGAGTCCACCAGAGTCCAATCATAATGAGAAGAAGAGAAACAAGTTTATAAGGAAGTCCGGCAAATGGAAGTGCAATCACCGAGAAGGCAATACCGATATTTGCGAAGAAGGCAATAATGCAGGGTGTGCAGCCATATGTCAATATTCCAAATAATACGGAAACAAATCCTAAGTTTGACCCTTTACTTTCACTCCCTTTAAGTACAGCCATAATCGTACTTAAGTTCATTAATAGTGCACTGGATCCTGCCATAATCAGATTCAGTAGAATATTGATTACAACCAAGCTAATACCAAACTCATCAGCCATGAGTGAATAACTCATGTTAAATCCATCAATCACAGTGTAAATCGAAATAAATATAAAGAAGAATAGCAACCCTTGCATAAGGTATTTTTTATTCTTTAACATTGAATAAGCTTCTTGTAACATGACGATACCTCACTTTATCTAGTAGAAATTATAACACAACGTGTACATTTCAATCAGTGACATGCTCACGTTTTATAGTTCAGCTGATAATTTACAGTGGTTATAATTTCTCAATAGAAATAAATGTTTCACAATTGGTGTATTTTCTTTTTAACTGTATGATATACTATTTTCATGTGAGGTGTTATATGAAACTATATGTAAAGCAGAAAGTGTTTTCTTGGGTAGATCGCTTCTACATCAAGGATGAAGAGGGAATTGACCGATACTATGTTGAGGGTCAGTTGTTTTCCTGGGGGAAAAAACTCAGAGTCTATGATATGGCGAATCAGGAAGTTGCATTTATTCAACAAAAAGTATTTTCATTTCTTCCAAAGTTTTATGTGTTTAAGGGTGATGATCAAATTGCGGAAATCGTCAAAGAGTTTACCTTTTTTAGACCAAGGTACTCGATTGTTGGCTTGAACTGGACAATCATAGGTGATTTCTGGTCGCATGAGTACCAGATTAATGAAAATGATCAACCCATTGTACGAATCAGCAAACATTGGTTTACCTGGGGAGACAGCTATGAACTTGATATTCTCAACGATAAAGATGTTGATTTAGCTCTGGCGGTGGTGTTAGCTATCGACGCTGTGATGAGTGCTGGAAGAAATAGAGCATCGCACACCTCTCACCAATAAGTTTGAATTATGTTATAATTAAAGAAAGGAGGGATGTTTATGGCATATCGTGACCCAAGCAATTCACTCTATCGATCGAAGGATGGTGCTGTCATTGGCGGAGTCTGTTCTGGTCTTTCCGAGAAGTTTAAAATTGATGTTACAATTATTCGTATCCTGTTTGTTATTGCTTTGTTTGGTGGATCGGTAGGATTTTGGATTTATGTAATTCTGTGGATTGCACTACCAGAAAAAAACGAGTTATAGGAGGAAATTATGAAAAAGAAAAGCATATTGGCGACGATTGGAGCTGTCACAGCAGTAAGCGCATCTGTCGCTGCGTATCAAGCATATAAAACCAGCAAGAAAATGAAGTCATATGAAAAGAGAATGAGTTTTAAAGGGGAAAAGATGGTTTTTGATCAACCATTCACCTCTGAATCCGTAGCTGTTTCATTTTCAGGCTTATACATTGATATGACCAAAGCCTCTTTGGTGGATCATCGTGGACAACTTGATTTGTTTGCACATTTTTCCGGTGTAGATATCCATGTTCCTGATCATTGGCAAGTAATTGTTCATGGAACAAATAAGAATTCTGGCATCAATAATCTATGTACAGACATGTTAAGTGCAGATCAACCGGTGCTAACCATCAACTATCAATTGGAGTTCTCTGGTCTAAATATTCGTCCAGCACGCAAAGGTGAACTAAAAGAAAGTTTTGAAGATGCTGTAGAGGAAGGTAAAGATTTGATTCATCAGGGAAAAGAAGCCTTTGAGGATAAAGTTGAAGAGATTCTTGATGAAGCAGAAGAGTTTGCGGAAGACGTTAAAGAAGAAATATTGAACTAACAAGCAGCAATGCTTGTTTTTTTATAGGGTAAAAAATCCCCATTATAATAAATAATCGGTATAATAAAGGTGTTATATGTAGAGAGGTAAATTTATGAAAAAAAAATCAACACTTATTGAGATATGGGGAGACATTGTGTTGCTCCATCATCTTGTTATAGCGATCGTAATCATAAGTATCACTACAATGATCGGACACCTACAGGCACCGGCCAATTCAAGACCTCTTGGATTGCTTTTCGGATTAAGTGGTGCATTAATCGGATTCGCGATCATTACGTTTATTTTCCGTCCAAAAAGAACCATCCAAGTGGTAGAAGAGGAGGTTTGATTATGGATATCCAAACTATATTTATCATTGTTCTAGCAGTTCTGGCAGCCGTTGTAATCTACACCGTCATTGGCTTTATTCCTGGAACCGATGAAACCTCGGTTTTAATGCCTGTTACTCTTGCTCTTGTTTTGAGTGGTGTTCAGCCGATAGCTGTGCTAAGTTTCTTTATTGCGGCAATTATTACGCTTAACATCACCAACACGATGCCTACAGCGCTTGTGGGACTACCTGGAGGTGTTTTATCCAGCCCAATGATTGAACATGCGATAAAGCTGAAAAACCAAGGGAAATCAGCCATGATTATTCGCAAAATGGCAGCTTCATCTCTTTTGGGAGTTTTGATTTCTGTTCCGGTATCCTTGGTATTGGCACAGTTACTAGTTCCATACGGTCGCCAAATTCAACCTTATGCACCCTATTTGTTTGTGAGTGGAGCTATCTTTTTATCTTTGATAAGCAAGCACAAGTGGCTATCTTTATTAAGTATTATTCCTATGGCCATTTTATTTCAATCACTTAGACACTTATACTGGGGTCTAGGTGTCGTGCCAACGAATGTCAACATTACAACATCGTTCTTTTTGGGTATTACCATTGGACCCCTGTTGGTATCACTGTTTCAATTATTAAATCACCAGCAGCGAAAAATGATGGAGAAATCAGAAATCAATCAGATTCGTATTCCTAAAGAGTCTAAACTTACTCTTTTACCTTGGAAAATTCTGAATAAAAAAGAAGCCGCATCCGCATCAATTGCATCACTGATTTCGAGTTTTCTGTTTGTTTTAAGCCCGGTAGGACTCATTATTCTATTTGGTGAAACTGTAGCAAATCGAACCAAGAATCCTGAGGAAAAACCAATCCTGTCAATGACAACGATGAGTGCTATGGCACAGTCCACATACATTTCGCAAGTAACGATTCCTTTGATTGCCTTGGGAATTCCATTATCTCCAGTTGCGATTGGACCTGCAAGCGCCTTGTTTAATGCGACAGGTGTTTTTACACTGGAAAACAATATTCACCATATGCTAACCACGCCTCAATTTATTATCTCGATTCTGATTGCAAGTAGTATAGCAATTGCAATTAGTTACTATGTCATTAGTCGATATGCAAGTAGAATCACTCATTTGATCTTGTCTAGAATTCCTCATGAAGCTGTCCTAGGACTTTTCGTAGCCCTAATTCTGTTATTGGCATTTATGGATGCAGGAATAATCAATATCTTTGGGGTTCTACTTATCGGAATTACCTGTGGAACTCTAAATAAAATGGGTGTCAACTACGGAGTTCAATTTATGACTTTATATGCAGCCACATTTATTGTTTCAACACTTGCTGGGTGGTCGATGTGAAAAAAGGAGTTGGAGTATGTAACGCGAAAGTCATACTCATGGGAGAACATTCAGTAGTATACGGTCATATGGCGATTGCCCTTCCCTTTAAGGGAGCACAAATCAAAGTGATTATCACTTCAGGAAATGATGAATTTACATCCCAGCTCTATTCAGGAAGTATAGCGAATATGCCGGACGAAAGCAGTCACATTCAACAGCTGATATTCTATTTAAGAAAAAAACTGAATCAAAATGAAAAGTTATCAATTCAGGTAACGAGTAATATCCTGCCCTCACGTGGAATGGGTTCAAGTGCAGCGATAGCAAATGCCTTGATACGTGCCTTTTTTGACTATCATGAACTTCCATTAGACGATGAAATCCTTTTTCATTTTTCCATGTATGCAGAGAAAATCGCTCATGGAACGCCCAGTGGAATTGATTCGCTTGCAACAGCATCGCAATATCCGATTATTTTTAAGAAAAATCAACCTCCCGAATATATCCGTATGAACCTCCCCGGTTATCTAATTGTGGGTGATTGCGGTATTGAAGGGAGTACATTGGAGGCAGTTCGAGATGTGCGAAATCTTGTGGAGTTTGCGGATGGAAAACAACACATAGACCAGTTAGCTTTGCTAAGCCATCAGTTTATTGAAGTAATGACCAAGAGCGATATTTATCGTTGTGGACACCTGATGAATCAGGCACAGTATCATTTGGAAAAGTTGACTGTGAGTCACTCTTCCATTGATCGTATGATCAAATTGGCTATGGATTCAAATGCTTTGGGAACCAAGCTGACAGGTGGAGGACGAGGAGGGTGTGTCATTTCGCTTGTAGATAATCTGTCGACAGCAGAAGTAATTATAAAAAAATGGAAAGAAACCATGAGTTCTTCAGTATGGCTTATGAAACTGGATGAGGAAATGTAATGAAACGAGTAAGAGCAAAAGCAAATATAAACATCGCTTTATGTAAGTACTGGGGAAAGTATGACGAACTTCATGTACTACCTTTTACTACCTCCATTTCGTTTACATGTGATGCATTTTATACATTAACATCGATTGAATCTGACGACAAACTAACTCAGGATGAGTTTATTCTTGATGGGAAAGTACAGTCAGCAGAAGAAACCAGAAAGGTCAGTACTTTCTTACAACGATTTAATAAAGATCGAAATGTACGCATCATGAGTGAAAATCATGTGCCAACAGCAGCGGGTTTAGCTTCATCTGCATCTAGTTATGCAGCATTGGCCATGGCTGCAAACACATTTTTTAATACTGGATTATCCGCAGAAGAACTGGCATCATTGACTCGTTTTGGTTCTGGTTCTGCTTCAAGAAGTGTGTTTGGTGGGTTTGCGCAATGGCAAAGACAGAGTGATCGAATTACTCAATTAAGCCTTGAGGATGATTGGCTTGCCATGATTTTTATTATTGTAAATAAGGGGCCAAAGAACATATCCAGTAAGGTAGCTATGAAACAGACTGTGTTAACCTCACCTTATTTTGAGACTTTTGTCCAGTCAAGTGATGAAGATGCTTCTTTAATGAACCAAGCGATCAAAAATAAAGACTTCACTCAATTGGGAAGGATTGCCAAGCATAATGCGTTTAAAATGCATGCTAGTATGATGGCGGCGAATCCTCCCATACTCTATTTTAATGCATCAACTCTAGAAGTGCTGCAACTTGTGGAGAGGATGAACCAACTTAACATGGAATGTTATCCGACCATGGATGCAGGTCCAAACGTTAAACTGATTGTCAAACGCAGCGAACTTCACTCAATTGAAAGTTGGTTAAAAGGTCAGCTACCTCAATTTACAATCGTTGGATCAACCATGGGGAAAGGTAGTGAGATTCTTGAAATTGAAGAGTAATAGCGTGACGGTTAAAATCCCAGGGAAGATGTATCTTCTTGGAGAATATGCAATTGTACATCCAAATCAACAGGCTCTCATCTATGCTGTCAATCGTTATTTAAGTTTAGCCATTAAGCCGGCAGATTCAAATCGATTTACATCAGCATTTTTAAAAGAAGAAGCGATTCCTTTTCGTGCTGAAAGGGGCATGGTTCGATTCGATACCCCTCATGATACACGATTTATTGAACATGCCTTAAACATTGCCATGGAATATCTGAATATTGAGTCGATTTCAAATATATCCATTCAGGTAAGTAGTGAACTTGATCAAGGGTATCAAAGAAAGCTGGGGTTTGGATCCAGTGGTGCAGTTACAGTAGCTATATTAAAAGCAGTAATAGAATATTACAACAAATCTATTACAGATGAGCAACTAGCTAAACTGGCGATTATTACGCAAATGCAGTTTTTTCCACACAGCTCCTATGGGGATGTCGTGTGCAGTGCTTTGGGAGGGCTTGTGCATTATTCCAAAGGATCCCTAGAAACAGTGAAGTCACTGATGCATCAGTATCCCCTTGCCACAGTGGTTAGCATGCCTTGGCAAGATTGGTTAATGAACCGTTTATCTGTAACACTGCCACCGATGCTCGTAATCAACACAAATCAGCGGGCATCAAGTGAAGATTTGGTTCGACAGGTTAATCAGGTTCAGGGTCATCCAAACTTTCAGCGATTTCTACAAAATTCCAAAGAAATTGTTCGCCTAGGTAAAGATGCACTTATGGAAGGGAATCTTCAAGCATGGTATCAGTCAATTGACAAATACAGAGAGATTTTGGTTTATCTTCAATCATTTTCATCCGCAAGCATTGAAACTGCAGATATTGAGTTGTTAATCCAACAGCTAAATATACTTGGTGGTCACACAAAGACTTCAGGTGCAGGTGGAGGTGATAGCCTTATTAGCTTTTTTAACACAAAGGATGAAGAACTAAAGGCCAGAGAATGGTTAAGACAACATGGATATGACATATTGGATATCTAGGAGGTAATCTATGAATCGCAAAGATGAGCATATAAAGTATGCAATGGATACAAAGAAATCCAAAGGCGCAAATGATTTTGATAAAATCAGATTTATTCACCACGGGTTCAGTGAGCAATCCGTGAGTGAAATAGATCTTTCAACGCATCTTATGGGAATCCAGTTGGACACTTTTTTCTATATTAATGCAATGACAGGGGGCAGCGAATGGACAGCTAATATCAATCGTGATTTGGCTACCATAGCATCAAGAACCAATCTAGCTATGGCAACCGGATCTTTAAGTGCAGCAATCAAGGATAGCACATTTGCTCCTAGTTTTCGAGTAGTAAGAGATATATTACCACAGGGTATCGTATTTGCGAACATGCAGGCAAGTGCTTCCTATACAAACGCTCAAAAAGCTATTGATATTGTTAAGGCCAATGCATTACAGCTGCACATAAATCATCCTCAGGAGCTTTTGATGCCCGAAGGTGATCGTGACTTTAAAGGATGGATTGAGAATGTTGCTGAACTTGTAAAAACGATTAAGTTACCCATTATGATTAAAGAAGTCGGGTTTGGTATGAGTAAAGAAACCATAGAACAATGTGTGAACCTATCCGTTGCTGCGATTGATATAAGTGGTAGAGGTGGTACAAATTTTGCTCTGATTGAAAATATTCGAAGTGACTTTCCAATGTCATACATGGAGGATTGGGGACAATCGACCGTATTATCATTATTGGAAGCACAAGATTTTGTTGATAAGATTGATATTGTCGCAAGTGGTGGTATACGACATCCATTGGACATGATCAAATCGTTAGCACTGGGTGCAAAAGCTGTGGGTATTTCTGGTACGATTTTACACTCTTTACTTGAGGTTGGAATTGATGCAACTGTTGATATGATTGAAAGATGGAAGATGGAGTGTACTTACATTATGACAGCTTTAGGAGCTAAAAATATTCAGGAGTTGCGACGCTGTGCCATGATTTTTGATGATTCTTTATACTCCGTTGCAATGCAGCGAAACTTGAGTTTTGAACACATTCCATTACGTAGGTAAACGTAATGATTGATTTTTGTTACAAGTTAGGATATACTATCCCTACATACCCCTAGGGGG
>Ga0194137_10002686_pt1 | contig 10393 bp, 10 predicted proteins | sample TARM_MetaG_T3_14_FD_134025 | JGI IMG/M metagenome (GOLD analysis project Ga0194137, IMG submission 134025) | Freshwater microbial communities from Pennsylvania, USA, analyzing microbe dynamics in response to fracking - TARM_MetaG_T3_14 (version 2) | ecosystem: Environmental > Aquatic >...
GCCCTGGTTAACTCCATGGGTGTTGCCGGGGAAGAGATCGACAAACTTATCCAGAAAGTAGACAAGCTCGGTAAGGCGACCAAAGAACTCGCGGCCATTGAGTTGCGCAAAAAAATCCAAGATGACCAGAAACGACTGGTCGAACTCGACACTATTAGTCGACTCGGTTTTTTGCAGGATAAACAGAAGTCTGGTGTTGAACTGAGTGAGCGAGAGTTAAAACAGTTATTAGAGTTAACGTCACAGCGTGAGCAACTTACTGACTCTATCACCACTCAAGAAGGATATCTTGATACCCTGACTCGTTCCGAGACGGAAAACATTGAGAAGACCAAGAAAGCACGAGAAGAAACTGAGAAACTGTTAAAGAGTTACGGTCTTAAAATAACACTGCTCGGAAAAACCGACAGAGAACAAGCCAAGATAAATGCAACAACCGAACTTGGTTCAGACGCTACCGACGAGCAGCGTAAATCTGTTCTTGCTGCAATCGACACTTACTACAACGAACACGACGCACTGAAAGCTCGTGAGAAAGCAATTAAAGATGGAGAAAAAGCAGAGAAATCCGCTGCTGCTGAGTCAAAGAGAATATCACAACAACGTGAACGTGCTTTCCAGGCTGAGACTCTTTCACTGATTAAGCAGACTGAAACGACAGAGGAAGAGTATAACCGTCGTAAAGCAATAATTGACGATTACGTTAGGTATGAAGGTACAGATAAGAGAACTGACCAAGCTTATTCTGCGCTTGAACAGTGGAGAACTGACCAACTCACAAAAGAAACGGATAAACAAATCCGTGAATTCGAACGTCGAGAAAAAGCTCGTCGTCAAATTGAGAAAGGTCAGAAGAAACTCATACCTGGTGTCGATGACGAAACATCTCGTTATGAAGCAAATGTTCGGGTCCTCACTCAGCAGAACGCTCAGATTGAAGCTGAAACTCAACGTCATATCACCTCGTTACGGCAAGCTCGTGACAACGGTAAGATGTCTGAAACTCAGTACAACCTTGAGGTACAGCAGGCTCAGGCAAACGAGTTATCTGAACAGCAACGAATAAACGCACTCAAGGAGAGTGAGGAAGAACGACACACCAGAGCGATGGAGGATCTACAGACAGCGCTGTATCAGGCGCAATTACAGTCTGTAGCGTCTGCCGCGATGGTAATGTCTTCAACAGTTGACCTCATGAGTACCGGTGTAGATGACGTAAAAGCTAAGACTGCTGAGATGAATGCCTTCCAGAAAGGTATGTTCATCATCATGCAATCCATTGCCGCAGCGGAAGCATTCATTAATGGCATCACACTTGGTTCCAAGCTCGCTGCGATGTTCCCGCTGGCAGCCCCCGCTATGATCGCAACTGGTACAGCCCTTGGTGCAGCGCAAGCAGGTGCCATTATGGGTACCACGTTTGCTGGTACGTTCGATAATGGTGGCACCATACCAGCAGGGCAAAGCGGTATCGTGGCTGAATACGGTGATGAGCTGGTGAACGGGGTGATGGTTAAGGGGCCAGCCAGGGTGACGTCTCGTGAAGAAACGGCAGCGATGATGAATAACGGTGGAGGTAGTGTTAGTATCACAATCGAGAATAAAATTGACGGTGCCACTTACCGAGAAGAACGAATTGATGAAAACACCGTTAAAATTATTGCTGAAAAAGTGTTTAATCAAAACATTGACAGCGGTGTTTCTAGTGTGCTGGGTAACAGGAACAGTAAATCAACTAAACAACTGAAAAATAACTTCAGTGTAAAAGGTAAATACTAATGGCGACAAAAGGGGACATCAGTGACCTTGAAACCCTATTCTACGGAGGTAAGCCGGTTGTTCCTCTCGTAGAGGGGTTCACCAGGACGCGCCAAGGCGGGGTTATCCGCTCAGACGTATCCGGTGGTGCCAGCCGCCAACGGAAGAAGTATTACGGCACCACTCATCTTGCTCAAGCTACGTTTTATCTTAGGTCTCCTGCTATGCAGGATTACATCCAGATGTTCATTAATGCGAACGAAGGTAGGCGGTGGGTCTGCCACTTGTCAGCCGACCGCCCGCTGGTTGAACCGTATGTGGTGCAAGCACTGACAGACTGGAATCATGTTGAGGTAAACGCACTGAGAGGAACAGTTACCGTCCAGCTTGAGATATTTAGTGCTCGTGATGAATGTCTTGACGGGATTGTGTACCCTCTCTACCAGTGTATTGGTGATGACCTATGTGAGTATCTCGATATGTTCGGAACCATGACACAAGGATGGCCGACCAATGACTGACGAAGAGATCAGAGAAATATATGCTAGTGCACCAGTTAGCAAGGAGACAATCGAGGTAATCGAATTGTCGGCTAGCTGGTTCACTAAGACTTATTACCTTCAGCGACAAGTGACGGACAATATCGAGGTAACACTGGAGACAGGTCAGACAATTGTCGCTACTTATGCACCAATGAGTCTTGACCAGTCGAGCAGTAATGCTGACCTGAATTATGAGCGCAATATCGTTATCCAACAGGTAAACGATATTATCGCATCAGAGCAGTCGAGATATGACCCTGACATTCATGGTGATGAACTTCCCGTGTTTACTTCTCGTGGGTATATCCTCTATCGGAATGGTGATATCAGTCAGATCAAGCAACCACCCATCAGACTTCCCATCCGAAAGATGCGTCGCGACGATAGAGGTGCTTTGTTCAACGTGACCACCAAACCGGCGAATCAGAGCGCCACTGGTGAGGTTTGCACAGTGACCAGGGTACCGATGACGAAAGGTTTTCTATGATTGGTAAACACTACGATTTGAAGCACTACAATTGTGCTCACTTCGTGGCTGAGTGGTATCAACGACTCGGGATAGAGATACCGAAGGAGGGGGTTTTCGAACTCTCTTTTTTGGTCTGGATGAGGAAACACTTCACCAGAGTACAGACCCCGGCCGATAATTGCCTGGTTCTAATGACTATCGGTGGTGACCGTCATATCGGTGTCTATGCCGATTATGGTGTCTATCACAACTACAAGATAGGGACAAAACATGGGTCGGTGGTACACTGGGACATAGGCGTAATCAACAGAAACTATGATGAGGTTACATACTGGGTATGGTCACCATCCGATACTACAAAGACCCCCTGACTGGGGAGTTCACAGAGCACATACATGAGCGAGTGATTGATTTTATTCGTTCTAACTTTTTTACTCGCGACGAGATTCTTGACCTTCGATTCTTCAGTATGGAAGTCCTCGGTGAGGAATTAAACGACGAGTATCTTGACATCTCCGACGGTGTGGTAGCTATCACTCACGATAGTAAATTACCCCGCACTCCTGACATGTGGGTATACGCTGTGATAGCGATAGTAGCCGCTGTTGCTACGGTTTTGCTCGCACCATCTGTATCCATACCTGACCAAGGTAACAACAGCCAGAAGTCCGCAACCAACTCATTGGGGTCAACACAGAATGAGGCGAGGGTTGGGCAGCGGATCGACGATATTTTTGGTTACGTGGCAAAACACATGCCCCCGCTTTGGCAAGTGCCATACCGTGTCGGAGTGAATAACGAAGAGACAGAGGTGCTACTACTGTGTCTCGGTCGTGGCCGGTATCAGACTTGGGAAGACCGGTGGTATGATGGTAACACCAGACTTATCGACATTCCGAATGCACAACTCAGTAAATATGAGCCTGGTACTTGGCCGGGTAATGGTGCACCGTCATTCCAGATTGGTTCAGACATCAATGAGAAGATCGGTATTTATCGTCAATCCAATGATCTGAACCCTGCGGAGTTACTCCCACCAAACGACCTCGATAATTCTCTTGGTGCAAAATGGTCCATCACAGGAACCACGTTGACACTGACAGAATCACCAGAAGGCTTCTCGATGACCGAGAGTTTTACTGTAGGGTTATTGGTCGAACTCACTGATTTTTATTACCTCGGGCCGGCCACAAGTAAGACACTCTATAGTGCAACGGTTCCTTCTGGTCACACCTTTGACGGTGGGCAAGATGTCGTTGACCTTGGTCAAGTTCAATACACTGTGACGGACGTTACCAGCACCACTCTCACCATATCCGTACCACCTGATGCGCCAGCAGAAGTCGTTGCTGCATGGGCTGCTATGAGTGGGTACGTTGTTCCTGAAAAATATGCGCATATTTATGGTCAAGTAGGGGTTGATTTTTATACAACAGACAGCTTGATTTATACCAGTACCTGGTATTCAGACACAGAAGGAACATTGATGGTTAACACCGCCGTGTCTACAGCAACACCTCTTGCGGCAAAACCATTTGACGGATATATCGGGCCATTTAACGTACCTGCTGACGCAGATGAGATCATTCTTAATTTCGTCAGCGCGAATGGTTTTTATAAATTGGTCGAGAATAAAGAGACTCGGATATCCGCAAACATCGAGGTATTCGTTGAAGAGTTAGATAGCTCAGGTACACCCACTGGAAACAGCACTATTTACCCTGTTGTTTATGAGAGTAACAACAGTACCCGTAAATCAGTATTCCAAACCAAACGTATCGCGCTGAGTTACGAGAAAAGCAGGGTGTCAGCAAGACGGACGACAAACCGAGACAAGGGTGACAAGGTGAGTAACGTTGACATCGTTGAGTGGCGTGACTTCTACTCTTTCGAGAACGTCAGTGGTCTTGACCTTGGTGACGTTACCCTTGCTCACGTTGTAATCCCGAGTAACTCCCAGTCCCGGTTGATTAAAGAGCGCAAGCAGAACGTAGACGTTATTCGTCTGGTCACGGAATACCAAGGTAACGGAGTGTTCGGACCAACTGAGTCATTTGCAACGGATAACTTTGCTCAGGTACTAATCCACATGTCACTTGACCCGTTCATCGGGCGTCAGTCACTGGAGAATATCAACGCTGACGGCTGGTTATTGCTCTCTCAGCAGATAGAAGACTACTTCGGTTCACCGAATGCTGTCCGTTTCGGCTATGACTTCGATGACACACAGGTCACGTATCAGGACAGTTTTGTCCAGGTCGCTCAGGTAGTGATGTCAAAGCCGTATGTGCAGAATGGCGTCTACGACTTATCGTTTGAGCGCACACAGAACAAATCATCAACGCAGATCACCTGTCGCAATAAAATGCCTGGTACTGAGGTCAGAGAGGATGTATTCGAGCGTGAACACGATGGTGTGGAAGTCACCTGGCGCGACGAGATAAGTGGTGTCAGTGAGACATTCTATGTACCAGAGGACCGGTCAGCAACGAACCCAGAACGTATTGACTTCAATGGTTGTATCACCCGCGAGCAGGCTTATAAATTTGCTTACCGAGTCTACAATCGGCAGATTTACAGCCGATACAACGTGAGTTTTGATGTCGATGAGTTCGGTCGTAACATTATCCCAGGCAAGCGGATCGACTCACCGGACGGAACTCGTTTTGTGGTCAGACCGGACAGCACTGACGGCTACCGTGTGTTCGATGGTGAGGTGGTGGAGGTAAACGGCCTGCTGGTTGAGTTATCTGAACCAGTTGTGTTTGTAGACGGTGAGGACCATTACGTCACATTCACTAAGAGCAACGGTGACAACAGTGACCCTATCCTGTGCACACAGGTAGACGACTTCACCATTGCTCTCAGTGAGCTTCCTGCTGAGGCTATTTATGATGGGTACAGTCAGGACAGGACTAAGTTCGTGTTGGTATCCGAGCAACTGAGGGAGTCTATCGCTATTATCCCTGAGACTATCGAGTTTAAGATGGACGACAACGGTGCTGAGACGAACACGGTGAGTGCGATAAACTACGATAGTAGGTATTACAAGAATGACTTTGATATTGTTGGATAAGAAGAAGTGTTCTGGTAAGAAAGAAGGGGCTCAGTGCCCCTTTAGTTATTAGATTATCTTTTTTCTAGACTACATTCCCAGTCATCAGAAAAGCTAGCTTCCTCGTGTTTATCTGGATATGTAGCGTAAAAATAGCCCATGTTTACTGAGATTTCTGGTTTCTTTTCATACCAGAACCACTGTCCATCCTCATTCTGAGCTAAATAATTAGCCCAACTCGGTGCATCATCCCAGCTAGGTTTACTCATCACTCTTCTCCTTCATCTGAATTATCAACTTCCATCAAAAGCGGATCGACCAGTTTACGGGCTCGCTCCACATAATAACCAATATCAACGTTACTCATATCGAGACCGGCGAGTTTATTGCACACGGTGACACGGTGACCGGACTCGACCCCAGTACGGCGGATAGGTGGTTCGGGTGTCGGCGGTTCACACTTCTCCCATCTGCTACTCGGTTGCTTGCTCGCCATCTTGTGAGCACCAGTCGTTACGTGTCGCCAGTGGTTACCCATCTTCCACTTCTTCACCTGGTCGACGGTCGGGTCCATGAGCTTGATGAGGTAGCCCCCATCTTTGCTCACGTAATACCTGGTGACTCGCTGCTGCTCCTGCTGTCTGGTGGTGACCACCGTGTCACCCCACATCACAGGAGTTTCCAGAATCAGCTTGTCTTTCCGGTTTATCTTCGTCCGCAGCATGAAGTCGAGTGGGCAGACTGTCAGGTGTCGTCGGATGAATGACTCGATATTTTCTCCTCGCACCAGAGCAGCCTCAGCGGCCTTAGCCACTACGATAGCACCGTGGTCTTTGTGCCAAGGCAACTCCCTGGTTCCTGAATCTTCCTCGGCTCGGATGTAGGCATAGGCACCGATGCGCTTGACCTTCGGTGGAACCAGCTTCCCGTCTTTACCTTGGTATGGTTGAGTTACCGCTAAATATGAATTTACGTCCCTCACCGCCATACGGCTGTAATTTACATGTTCAAGCTCAAGCTGGGTCAGTGACTCCCACCAAGCGTGGATAGACGAAACGTGCGCGTCATATTGCTCGGGATAGAGGTAAGTCAGACCATCAGTGTTGATCTGAACCATCTTCAGCTCTGGAATCTTCATGAGTTGTTCAGCAAGCATACAGAGCAAGAGCTGACCATTGATGGTGATGCTCATGGTGTACTGAGGATCATAGAACGGACTGTGTTTGTCATTTGATTTACCGTACACACCGTTCAGAGCCAGCTTCAGCATGTTGTTTTCAGCGGTCTTCTTCGGGTACTGCTTACGCTGCTCATAGACATCGAGGTAAGCATCACAGAATGCATCACCCAGGTGCAGCGGGTAAAACCTGTTCTTGATTGCAAGGTTCGGGTAATAGGAGCTAACGTCCGAGTCCTTGAGTATCCAGCCAGCCGGAGGCACGATAACCTCACGATTTACCGAGCCGTGGATACCACCGGCCCCGAAGTCAAACTGGAAACCATCTACGGTGCAACTCACACCCTTGAAGAATCCCTTGATTTGTTCAGGGTTGATAACAGACTCACGGAAGAACTTCAGGATTTCGTTGAACTCGGGTCGCTCGAACTGGACGTAGGGAAGGATAATGTCAGAAACCCGGATGCTGGACCTGAAAGTCTGGTTCCACTTACCGGCCTTGATACCCTTCTTCGCCAGCTCCATCACAAAGAACTCTTGCCCGATGCGGGTGTCATTGTGATTCATGAAGTCCTTGCCGTACTTCTCAGACAGTTGCTCACGGAAAGCTATCTCTTTAACGCTGAAGCCGTAGAACAGGTTGGTGGCGTTAACGTCGTGGTCGTTGTAATCCAGCACGACCGGCGTGTCACTAGGTTTGACCGGCTTGTTGAAGTCCAGTTCGAGTTCTTCGATAGAGTCCATCCTCATATTGAACTCAAGCATCTTCAGGCTCGTCCGCTTGGCCTGGTTATCAAAGTGGTGAATCTTGAGAAGGTCAATCTGAGGAATGAACCTGTCAGCGTCCCATATCTGGTGAGACCAGTCGTTAAAGTCGGCGTTGATGATGGACTGAGATTTACTGTAAAGCATCTCATTACTGACCATACCGGAATAGCTCATGATCATGTGAACCATCGGGTAGTCGTAAGCGAGGTTATTGAAGCCGACCATTCGACCATTGGAGTTGCGCAGGTGAGTAAGGAATATGTTCAGCTCCTTACCCTGGTTGCACCATGGCGTAATAATGAATCGCCAGCTCGAACTGTCGGTAATACGAGTGATTATGATAGAGAAGAAATTACTGAGACATTCTATGTCGTAACCGTAATCAGTATATTTACTGGTCATGTTTTACCCTCAGACACTCTAACTTATAGAACAGAGAGTGAAATAATCTATGGTCTATACTATCCAAGTCCGATTTCATTTTATTCAGGTACTTTATTTTTTCTTTGAACCATGCGTGATTCGCTGAGACAGGGTCATCATAGTAACCGATACCTTTATAATTTCTACCTGTTGTTATTTGAGCTATGAATTTTCCTCTGTTTTTACTCCAAACTACACCAATCGGTAAATTTGATTTTTTATTCTTCTCACCTATTATTGTATTCACCCAACATGGGACCATTGTGCACTTAGTAGGTGAATACAATTTGTTGTTTACAAATAAGATATCTTTATCAACTTGGTATAAATATTTATACTTATTTTTCCAGAAACCATAAAAGTTCATGAAACTCAACCATTCTGGGTCCAACGTACATTCTTCATATGTGACACTCTTAGCTTTTTCTTTTTCAGAATAACATCTCGCTATCATGCTTTTCCACTGAGAATAAGCAGGGTGCTTTTGATATCTTCCATTTACAAAAGCACTAATAACAAAAGGTGCGTCGTTCACCGCTACACCATAAACCAATTCTCTTGGTCTACCTGATGTACTACCGTAAGGTTTTGACTCACATAACAGTACCACCTCCTGTTCTTCTTGTTCAGTCATCACTTACCTCCCCACACCACCAATCCAGCCAGAAATAAAACGGTCAGCACCGGAAAAGCCAACAGCATGACCAGTAATTTAATTAACATACAGTCACCGATGAGGTCATAATTATCAGCCCGACAATAACCCAGAAACGAACGGAGTCACCGTGTCGATTCCAGAATACTTTCAGTGCTGACGGTTTTTTGGTGTTTACGAAGTCACGGTTGGTCATGGCTGTTTCTCCACGAATATTACGTCTCGACCGTCAATTCGCTTGTTCCCTTGACATTCTGGAACACCTTCCATTCCATCTGGACCACACTCCTGCAAAAGGTTGCATTCACAACAACAGTTGTCAGGTTCTGGAGCAGAAATATAAGCTTTACCTTTAAACATAAATTCGTTTTCGTCCATCTCTCAACCCTCTCAGTAATGTTTAACTGTTACAAAGTCACAACATTATTTCTTTTGATTTTTCGTACATTGCTTCAATCACAAAATACCTGTGTACATCAGTCCAAGTGCGAAACTGTCTCACAGTAGTAATATAGCGACGAAAAATCTTCTCACGCAGTGTCATCTCTCAATCCCTCAGTAATGTCGGTGAATCTGAATACAACTCTATACCCAGATTCACCGTGTGTAAAGGTTTTTTACAATAAGTCTTACGAGCCAAACCGGAGGACGTTATCGGCAACCATCATCGGCTTCAGGGTCATCCCCTTGTAGCCAGTCTTGTCACAGGTGATGTCGAGGGCGCTGTTACGCATGAGCTGGTTGAATGTCACCTTGTTCATCGGTGATTTGATGCCTTCGGATGATGCCCAGATACGGTAGGCGCGGTAAGCATCCTCGATCACCACATACCCGTTGCTATCCATGTTCACGCAGTCTTCGATATACCCCGACAACGGGAACATGTCTTTCTTCAGTTCTTCCTTCAGCTCGATGCTGTCAGACGATTCGGTGAAGCGACCCTTAGTGCGAAGACGGCGGAGACCTTCAATCGCCCACATGGTGATTCCAGGTAACTCAGCAGCCAACTTGTCGTCAAGGTGAATGTCCTCTTTGCCTAAGAACGACTTCGTGAATTTAAACACCAGTCCCCGGTTCATCAGTGCGCCTGACGGGTCATTGAACCTGGGCATACCGTTGGTGCTGACGACAAGCTTGCAACTGAACGTGCTGGACTGACCACCCTTATACATGACGTGGTAGTTGATCGGGTCACCACCAGTGATGGCTTTGAAGTTAGTCAGTACACTGTCACGAATGCTCGGGTGCAAGTCCTGTGCTTCCGGCACCAGTGCCAGTGACGAGCGACTCATTTCGTGCAACGCTGAGTCCTTGATAAAGTTGCTCAGTGGTGGTGCAGTCATGTTCTCTTCACCGACCATATTCGTCAGCACCCGAGTGATTGTGCCCTTACCACCACGAGATTTACCGTTGAAGATAGCGAACCGCTGAAGGCTGGTATCGCTGGTCAGACAGTAGCCCATGAACTCCTGAAGCTGGTTCTTTATCTCCTGGTTGTTACCCCAAATACTGTCGAGGAATGTCATCCACTCATCACACCGAGCAC
>Ga0194137_10002687_pt1 | contig 10393 bp, 8 predicted proteins | sample TARM_MetaG_T3_14_FD_134025 | JGI IMG/M metagenome (GOLD analysis project Ga0194137, IMG submission 134025) | Freshwater microbial communities from Pennsylvania, USA, analyzing microbe dynamics in response to fracking - TARM_MetaG_T3_14 (version 2) | ecosystem: Environmental > Aquatic >...
ATGGCCAGCTTCCTCGAGATTGACTCGGTGATCGACCCACTGGAAACCCGCGACTGGCTGCTGCGCGGTCTCAGTTCGGCGCCGCCGGAATCGCTGGAGCGCGGCCTGCGGCCCTTTGTCGATACCTGGTAAGTTGCCGGGGTGAGCCCAACCGGCTCACCCCAACCAGAACAGCCACAGGGTCACCCCGAGCGGCAGCAGCAGTGCGGTCAGAATACCCATCAGGCTCATGCCCAGCGCGGCAAAGGCACCGGCCTCCTCGCTCTCTTCCATGGCCCGCGCGGTACCCACGGCATGGGCACAGATACCCATCGCCAAACCCCAAGCAGCCGGGTGGGTGATCCGGCACAGGCGCAACAGCCCCGGGCCTAGCAGCGCTGCCAGAATCGCCGTGAGCATCACGAACACCGCGGCCAGCGCGGCTACACCTCCGATCTGCTCGGCCACCAGCATGGCAATCGGCGTGGTTACTGATTTCGGCGCCAGGGTCAGCATCAGCATCGGATTGAGACCAAACAACCAGGCCAGCAACAGGGTACTCAGGGTGGCAAAGCCGCCACCCAGCAACAGGGTCAACAGCACCGGCCAGGCAAACTGGCGGATCTTGCGCAGGTTCAGGTACAGCGGCACTGCCAGCGCCACGGTGGCGGGCCCGAGCAGGATCAACAGCGGATCAACCGCTGCGCTGTAAGCTGCAAAGTCGACGCCGAACAGCCAGAGCGCGGCAATGATCAGGGCAATCGACACCAACACCGGGTGGAACAAGGCCAGGCCGCTGCGCTGGTACAGCGCCAGCCCCAGCTGATAGGCCGCCAGGGTTACCCCGAGCCAGAACAATGGATGCCCGGCTATTGCCTGCCAGGCCTCAGCCATGGGGTTGCTCCGCCGCCGCGCGCCGATGCAACTGGCGCTGCATCAGCCAGCCGCACAGCGGCAGGGCCAGCAACAACGACAATACCAGCGTCAGCCCGATGCCCAAGCCAAAGCTGCGCAATTCGGCACCATAGGCCATCACCCCAACCGCCGGCGGCACCAGAATCAGCGGCAGATACTGCAGCAGCCCATTGGAAGCCTGCTCCACCGACTCCGGCACCTTTCCGCGCAACAGCAGAAAACCGAGCAGCAACAGCATGCCGATGATTGGCGCCGGTACCGCCTGCAACCAGAGCACCTGCAGGCCGGTGCCAAGCAACTGGAACAAAATCAGCCAGGTCAGGCCGCGTAGCAGCATCCATATATCTCCAGGACAGAAACAGCTGCGGCAGTTTAGCAAATTCGGCTGAAACAGCTTCTCATGAATACTATATGGGGTATAAAATCAATCTTTTATTACCACCTGCAAACAGCTGCCGCAGCACAACCTATAATTCAGGCTGATTGCTTCCAGTTCCAGAACGCAGCCGACCAGGTGCGCCTGCCTCGACTGTGAATCAGTGCGTATCCCCTGCTACACAGGACGTCCAGTTACCATGCAACAGAGCTCTACGCCCGAAACCCCGCTGCAACGCCTTGGCCAGCGCCTGCTCGACAGCCGCTGGCCGTTGCCGGCGATGCTGCTGTTACTGCTGCTGGGTATGGCCGCGCTCTGGTACACCCCGCGCGAGGAAGAGCCGCAGATAGTGGTGCCGGTGGTGGACATCCGTATCCAGGCCCCCGGCCTGTCGGCCCGAGAGGTCGAGCGTCAGGTGATCCAGCCGCTTGAACAACTGATTGCCACCCTGCCAGAGCTGGAGCACAGCTATGCCACCAGCCAGCGCAACCAGGGTCTGCTGACCCTGCGCTTCCGCGTCGGCAGCAACCGTGACGACGCGCTGTTCCATGCCTTCAGCAAGCTGCACAGCCACACCGACCGCATTCCCCCTGCCGTCACCCACTGGCAGGTCACCCCGGTGGATATCGACGATGTGGCCATCGTGGTGTACGGCCTGTGGAGCCATGACCCGCAGCAGCTCGACCAGTTCCAGCTGCGCCGGCTGGCTGAGGAAATGGCCAGCCAGTTGCAACGGCTGCCCAATACCAACCGTATCGAGGTGATTGGCGGCCAGCCGCGCCAGCTTCGCATCCAGCTCGACCCGACCGCCATGGCCGCGCGCGGTGTCAGCGCTGTGGACGTATTGCAGGCGATCCGCCAGAGCAACCTGATCGAACCGGTTGGGCAGCTGACCCTGGACAACCGTTCGATCAATCTGGAAAGCGGCCTGCTGCTGCAACCGGAACAGCTCCCGGAGCTGGTGGTGGCGGTGGTCGACCAGGTGCCGATCAGCCTGGGCGAGGTGGCGCAGGTCATCGACGGCCCGGCCGAGGTCGCCAGCTACAGCTGGCTGCGTACCGGCGAGCAGCATCCGCAGGGGCCAGCCTCTGAGGAGTTCCCGCTGGTCACCCTGGCGATCTCCAAGCAGCCGGGCAGCAATGCCGTGTGGCTGGCCGACAGCCTGCACCAGAGTGTGGCGCAGATGCAGACCGAATGGCTGCCGGATGCGCTGCAGGTAGAGGTGTTGCGCGACTACGGTGAAACCGCCGACGAGAAGGTCAACAACCTGACCAGCAGCCTGCTGCTGGCGGTGCTCACGGTGATCGGTTTTATCGGCATATTCCTCGGCTGGCGTCAGGCCCTGCTGGTCGCGCTGGCAGTGCCACTGTGCTACTCGATCGCGCTGGGTATCAATGCGCTGGCCGGTTACAGCATCAACCGGGTAACCCTGTTTGCGCTGATTCTGGCCCTTGGCCTGCTGGTCGATGACCCGATCACCGGCGTCGACAATATCGACCGCCACCTGCGCCGCCGCGGCGCTGACAAGTTCACCGCCGTGATCAACGCCATGCTGGAAATCCGCTGGCCACTGCTGATGTCGACGCTGGTGATCATTATCGCCTTTGTGCCACTGGCCTTTATCACCGACATGATGGGCCCCTATATGGCACCGATGGCACTCAACGTGCCGGTGGCGGTGACCGCCTCGACCCTGGTGGCCTTCCTGTTCACCCCCTGGCTGGCCGCACGACTGCTCAAACCGGGCCAGTCCGAGGCCCCGCCCTCCGCCTTCTACAGCCGCCTGCTGGCACCCTGGATCGCCTCGCGGCGGCGCGCCTGGGCGGTGATCATCGCCATGATCGTTCTGCTGCTGCTGAGCATGCTGCTGCCGATGCTGCGGCTGGTGCCACTGAAACTGCTGCCCTATGACAACAAGAACGAGCTGGCGGTCATGGTCGAGTTGCCCGAGGGCAGCAGCCTGGAGCAGACCCGCGCCGCCGTCCAACAGGCCGGCGAAGTGTTGCTGCGACTGCCGGAGGTCAAGGCGGTGGCTGCCTATGTCGGCGAGCCGGCACCGATCGACTTCAACGGCCTGGTGCGCCGCTATTATCTGCGCCAGGCACCGGAGCTGGGCGAACTGCGCCTGACTCTGGCCGACAAGCTGCAGCGTGAAGACCAGTCCCACGCCATTCTGTTGCGCCTGCGCCCACTGCTGGCAGAACTGGAGCAACAGGGCAACGCCCGTTTCAAACCGGTCGAGGTGCCGCCCGGGCCGCCGGTAATGAGTACCCTGGTGGTGGAAATCAGTGGCCAGCCGAATACCCCCTGGCACGACCTGCAACGGGGGGCCCTGGCCCTGCAGCAACGACTGGCCCGTGAACCGGGCGTGGTCGATGTCGACAGCAGCCTGAGCAGCGAACACCAACGACTGCGCTTTGTGCCGGACTGGCGCAAGGCCGCGCTGTCAGGCATCAGTGTCGCCGATATCAACCAGCACCTGCGCCTCGCCCATGACGGGCTGACCGCCGGGCACCTGAAACAGCCGGACGAAGTCCGCGCCTTGCCGCTGCGGCTGGAACTGGCACCCGAGTGGCGGCGCGATCCGCTGCGCATGGGCGAGCTTACCCTGCGCGGCGAGGCCGGCTACCGCCAGCAGATTCAGGGCGGCGTGGTGCAGGCGCCGCGGCCGATGGTGGCGCTGGCCGAGCTGGGCAGCTGGCAGCAACTGGAGGATGACCCGGTGCTGCAACGCAAGGACCTGCAACCGGTGATCTACGTGATGGCCGAGATTGCCGGGCGCCAGCCGGCAGAGATCATCGCCGATGTGGTGGCCGACCGTGACAGCAACAGCGACCAGCCCCGCAGCCTGAACTGGCGCACTTATTTCAATTCCGGCGGCGGCCTTGGCTGGAGCCTGCCTGAGGGCGTCAACGCGCGCTGGACCGGCGAGGGCGAGTGGCGGGTCACTGTGCTGGTGTTCCGCGACCTCGGGCTGGCCTTTGCCTTTGCGCTGGTCGGCATGGCACTGGTACTGCGCATCCAGACCAGCAGCTGGGCCCTGACGGGGCTGATCATGAGTGCGATACCGCTGTCGATGATCGGCCTGATGCCAGGGTTCTGGTTGCTCAACCTGCTGACGGCCGGGGAGTCAGGCGGCATCGCCGACCCGGTGCTGTTCACTGCCACGGCGATGATCGGCATGATCGCACTGGCCGGCATCGTGGTGCGCAACGGCCTGATTCTGGTTGAATTCATCGACGAGCGCCTGCGCGCCGGGGATGCCCTGCGTGACGCCCTGTTCAGTGCCGGTGCCTTGCGCCTGCGACCAGTGCTGTTGACCGCCGGCACCACCCTGCTGGGCAATCTGGTGATCACCCTGGATCCGGTGTTTGCCGGACTGGCCTGGGCGATCATCTTCGGCCTGATTACCTCAACCCTGTTTACGCTGGTCGTGGTGCCCTGTGCCTACTACCTGCTGCATCATGACAAGGAGATTCAACCGCCATGCGCACCCTGATCAAGATAGCCCTGCTGCTTGGCGCCCTGCTGCTGGTCATGGCCTGGTTTGCCGGGCTTTTCAATACCCGCATCAGCCCTGAGGTCGCCGAAACACCTGCACTGGCGGCCGGCGACACCCTGTTGCTGCAACCTCGCGAACAGGCACTGACAGAAACCGTGGCCGCCACCGTGATTGCCCGTGAGGCCTCGCAGGTCAGCAGCCGGGTACTGGGCAGCGTCAACCGCGTTCTGGTTCGCGCCGGAGATCCGGTGCAACGCGGCGATTTACTGCTGGAGCTGGACGACCGCGAATTCCGCGCCCGCCTGGCCCAGGCCGAACAGCAACTGGCAGCGGTGCGCGCCCAGGCTGACGAGGCCCGCCGCGAACTGCAACGCGCCAGCCAGCTACTGGAACGCGGCGCCGGCACCCAGGCCATGCTGGACCGCGCCCGTGCCCAGTCAACCAGCCTGCAGGCCGACCTGCAGCGTGCTGAACAGGCCCGTCAGGAGGCCGAGACCGCGCTCAGCTATACCCGCCTGCTGGCACCCATCAATGGCCGGGTCACCGAGCGCCATATCGAGCCAGGCGATACCGCCAGCCCCGGACAGCTGCTGGTCAGCCTGTACGACCCGCAGTCCTTGCAACTGGCAGCCCAGGTACGCGAAAGCCTGGCCCTTGGCCTGCGCGGCGGCCAGCCACTGCTGGCCCGTATTGATGCGCTTGACCAGCAACTGGAGGTGGTGGTCGAAGAACAGGTACCTGGTTCCGACCCAGGCGCCCGGGCGATTCTGATCAAGGCCGGACTGCCGCAGCTCGATGGCCTGCTGCCGGGCATGTACGCCAGCCTGCAGATTCCCGCCGGCCGTGCCGAACTGCTGTGGATTCCGCACACTACCATCAGCCGGGTCGGACAGATCAGCACCGTCGACGTCATCGACAGCCAGGGCCACAGCCATCGCCGAGTGATTACCACCGGGCGTCAGCAGGACGGTCAGGTGGTGGTAACCAGCGGCCTTGAAGCCGGTGAGCGTATCCGCCTGGCGCAGTGAACCGCATTGCAACACGACTCGCTTTTTATGGCGAAATCATTACCATGGCGGGTTTTCAGCAACCCTGTGGAGCCTTACCCGATGCATACCCTGAGCAAAGCCGTACTCGGTGGCAGCCTGCTGCTGTGCAGCTCGCTGGCCAGCGCCAGCCCGTTGCAGTGGCAGAACAACAGCCTGACCTATCTGGTCGGCACCGATTTCCAGGTTGACCCCAAGACCCAGCAGACCGTCACCTTCGAGCATGTCAGTGGCTGGAACTTCGGTGATCTGTTCTTCTTTGTCGACAGCATTCACTACAACGGTGGTCGCAATGCCCGTGGTGACAACAGCAGCTGGTATGGCGAACTCTCGCCGCGCTTCTCTCTGGGCAAACTGAGCGGTCAGGAAATCAGTTTCGGTCCGGTCAAGGATGTACTGCTGGCAGCCACCTGGGAATTCGGCCGTGGCGACCTGCACAATTACCTGCTCGGCCCCGGTTTTGATCTGGCAGTGCCCGGTTTTGACTTCGTCCAGCTGAACACCTATTACCGCCGCGCCGACACCCCGGATGGCGGTCGCGGTGTGTGGCAGGTCACCCCGGTGTGGGCCTGGACCCAGCCGCTGGGCAAGTCCGACCTGCTGATCGACGGTTTTATCGACTGGGTGGTCGACAACGACAGCCGCAGCGGCTACCACGCCAATTTCAAGTTCAACCCACAGGTCAAATATGACCTCGGCAAGGCACTGGACTGGTCGCCGAAGCAACTGTATGTCGGTGTCGAATACGACTACTGGAAGAACAAGTACGGTATCAAGGACAGCAGCGCGTTCAAGACCGACCAGAGCGCTACCAATCTGATCGTCAAGCTGCACTTCTGAGCTATTGGCGGCAGCCCGGCTGCCGCCCTGAGCTTATCGGGCGTGCCGTTGCAGCAGCTGTTGCAACGGCACCAGCTCAACCTCTCCGTCCGCTAGCGGCTTTGGCAGTTCCCGCTCCAGCACCTGCAGAGTCTCCTCGTAGGGATGCCCGATCATCAGTGCCCAGCCCTGCGCGCGTGCCGTATCAATAGCCTCCGCCAGCTTGCCGGCAATCAGCCCGGCGTCGCGCCGGTGATCGAGAAAGCCGCTGCGTGACAGCTGTTGCACGCCCGCCGCCTCGGCGGCAAAGGCCGCCTGGGTCTCGGCGGTGGTGCGACTGTCGATAAAGAACAGCCCGCGCTCGCGCAGCACCGGCATCAGGGCATCCATGGCACGACGCTCGGCGGTCAGACGACTGCCCATATGATTGTTCACGCCGCTGGCCTGCGGCAGGCTGTCGAGGTTAGCCATCAGCACTTGGCGTAGCTGCTCGTCGCTCATATGGCTGTAAAGCCCGCCAGGGCCGATCGGCAAGCCTGCACCATTTTCCATCGGCTGGTGCAGCATCACGCCATGCCCGGCAGCCAGCGCTTCATCGGCCAACTGGGTGGCAAACCGCGTATGCGGCAGGATGGCCAGGGTCAACGGCACCGGCAGACGGATCAGCCGGCGACCCGCCTCAAGGGAATGCCCAACGTCATCGATAATGATCGCCAGTTGCGCAGGCCTGTCTGCTAGCGCGGCAACAGGGGGCGTTTGCGGCGGCAGTTGCTGCGACTCGGGCACCTCGACCTTGGCCGCCTCCAGCTGCCGCCAGAGCGACCCGCGGTCATCCACAGGTCGCACCAAAGGCACCAGCGGCACAACCGGGGCAGACTCCACCGCTGCTACCGGCTCGCTCACTTCGGTAGTGGAACGCTCACAGGCAGCCAACAGGCCCAGGCACAGCAGGGCCAGGTACAGCCTGCGCATCAGGGCCGGCGTACCACATTCAGCCCCTTGAGCAGATTCAGCGCCTGCGCCAACTGGTAGTCGGCATCCTGCGGCCGCTCCTCACGGGCCTGACGCAGCTCGCGACTGCCGCGCTCGGTGTTGCCGTTGGCATTGCCCAGATGGCGCTGCAGGTCAGCCTCGCGGAAACCTTCGTCCTCGGCCTCACGGGTGACCCGGGCACGCTCGACGCGGATATCCGGCACAATCCCCTGGGCCTGAATCGAGCGACCATTTGGTGTGTAATACAGTGCCGTGGTCAGCTTCAGCGCACGGTCGTTGTTCAGCGGCAGCACCGTCTGGACCGAGCCCTTGCCGAAGCTGTCGGTACCCATCACCACCGCCCGGCCGTGGTCCTGCAGGGCGCCGGCGACAATCTCCGAGGCCGAGGCCGACCCGCCATTGATCAGCACCACTACCGGCACCTCGCCTGCGGGCTTGTTGCGGGTGGCGTTGAAGCGCATTTCGGCATTGCTCAGGCGGCCCTGGGTGTAGACGATGGTGCCGCTGTCGAGGAAGCTGTCCGCCACCTCAACCGCCGACTGCAGCACACCACCGGGGTTGTTGCGCAGGTCCAGCACCAGCCCCTTGAGGGCATTATCGGTATTCAGGCGAGCCAGCGTACGTCGCACCTCGTCACCGGTATTGTTCTGGAACTGGGTAATCCGCAGCAGCGCATAGCCCGGCTCCAGGTCCTGACTGCGCACGCTGCGCACCTTGATCACCGCGCGCTTCAGCTCCACCACAAAGGGACTGCCGGTGCCGCGCACCAGGGTCAGACTGACGCTGGAGCCCGGCTCGCCGCGCAGGGTATTCACTGCATCCATCAAACTCATGCCCTTGGCCGGCTGATCATCAATCTTGATGATCAGGTCACCCGCCTCGATGCCGGCGGCGGCGGCCGGCGTCTCATCGATTGGCGCAACCACCTTGATAAAGCCGTCTTCCTGGCCGATCTCGATACCGAGGCCACCAAACTGGCCGCTGGTGGTGTCCTGCAACCCCTTGAAGGATTCCGGATCCAGATACGCGGAATGCGGGTCAAGCCCCTCGAGCATGCCGCGAATGGCATTTTCCAGCAGCGTGCTGTCATCTACCGGCTCGACATAGGCCGTGCGGATACGCTCCAGCACCTCGGCAAAGGTGCGCAGTTGGTCCAGCGGCAATGGCGCGTCCTGCGGCTCGGACTGGGCCAGCCCGAGTCCGGGAAGCAGCAAAGCCAGAACCAGGCCACTGGCCCGCAATGTACGCACGGCAATCATGTTGTTCTCCCGACTATTGTTCCTGTGGCCAGCTTGTCTGCAGCCGCTCTACAGCATACACCAGGCCGCCGGATCAAGGGCGCGGCCCTGGTGGCGGATGGAAAAATACAGTGACGGGCCGGCCTGGCCACCACTGCTGCCCACGGTGGCGATGGCTTCGCCCGGCTGCACCCAGCTGCCAACATCACGCAACAGGCTCTGGCTATGACCATACAGGCTCAGGTAGCCATTCCCGTGGTCCAGAATCAGCAGCAGCCCGGCGCCACGCAGCCAGTCAGCAAACACCACCCGGCCACCGTGGATCGCATGCACCGTATGCCCCTCGGGCGCGCGTATCACCAGGCCGTCCCATTTCATCCGTGCATCATCGCCACGCTGACTGCCGAACCGCGCAATGATCTCGCCGCGCACCGGCAACGGCAGCTTGCCGCGGGCCTGGGCAAAGGGCTGGCTGCCGGCGGGAGTGGGAATGCGAGTGATCGCTTCGTCGAGGCGCTTGACCAGTTGCTCCAGCTCGGCGCGCTCGGCCTCACGGGCCTTGAGTTGCTGGCTTTGCTCACGGGTGCGATTACGCAGATTGGCCAGTACCGCATTACGTTCGTCCTGACGCCCGGCCAGTTGCTGCTCGCGCTGCTTCAGCTGCTCACGGCGCTGCTGCTGATCAGCCAGCAACTGTACCCGCTCGGCTCGCGCCTGCTGCAGACGTGTCAGACTCTCGCGATACTGCTGGATTTCCTGCATGCGCGCACGATTGAGGTACTGGTAATAACGCAGCATGCGGCTGGCACGCTGCGGATCATCCTGACTCAGAAGCACCCGCAGCGAATCCTGCTCCCCCGCCATCCAGGCGGCACGCAACTGCCGGGCAATCTGTTGCTGCTGCCCGGCCACTTCCTGCTCGAGTGCCTGTGACTGCAACTGCATCTGCTGCAATTGCTGCTCACCCTGCTGCAATTGCTGCTGCAACTCGCGGCTTTGCCGGCGGATCTGGCCGATATCACGCTCCACCGTGGCCAGCTCGCGTTCCACGCCACCCAACTCGGCCTGCAGGCCGCCCAGCAGCTTTTTCAGCTGCTCGACCTCCTTTTGCGTTTGCTCAAGTTCAGCGCGGGCTTGGCGCGAATCATTCGCCTGTGCCGATGACAGCAACGGTGCCAACGCCAGCAGCACACCCAGCAGGCAGACCGCGACGGCGCGCATCGGCAGCCGCCACTCAGCCTTGCAGGCTGACGATCGAGCGACCGGTCATTTCCGGCGGCTGCGGCAGACCGAGCAAGGCCAGCATGGTCGGCGCCACATCAGACAGGATGCCGCCCTCGCGCATCGCCAGTGTGCGCTGGCCAACATAGACAAAGGGCACCGGTTCACAGGTATGTGCGGTATGTGCCTGACCGGTGCTGTGATCCTCCATTTGCTCGACATTGCCATGGTCGGCGGTAATCAGCGCCTCACCACCAACCCTGTCCAGCGCCGCCACCAGCCGGGCGACGCACAGGTCCAGGCA
>Ga0194137_10002690_pt1 | contig 10389 bp, 8 predicted proteins | sample TARM_MetaG_T3_14_FD_134025 | JGI IMG/M metagenome (GOLD analysis project Ga0194137, IMG submission 134025) | Freshwater microbial communities from Pennsylvania, USA, analyzing microbe dynamics in response to fracking - TARM_MetaG_T3_14 (version 2) | ecosystem: Environmental > Aquatic >...
AAAATGAGTAACAAGCATCCAATATGAAATGAGCAGTAATACCTATGATAAGCGAACTGCAATATCAATCGAAAAATTGAACAGCAAGCACTCAATATTAAATGAGCAGCAGTATGCTATGATACGCAAGCAGCGTTATCCAATGAAAAATGAGTAGCAAAGCATCCAATATGAAATGAGCAATAATATCCTATGATAAGCAAACATCCAATAAAAAAACAAATAAAAGGAGCTAATAATATGTTTGATCAACTATCAAAAAAAGCCGTTGTCCTGACCCTGTCCGCCGCCCTTATGCTCTCATCCACCTTAGGAATTTATGCGGATCCGGAAAATGAAGCCGATCCCGAAGAGACGGAGACCGAAGAAGTTGCTGTCATCGGGGAAGACGGATTCCCTATCATTCGGGGAGAAATGGGGATTACCATTGATGTGGCTACGGGAGAAATTCTATACGCCAAAAACATCGACCAAAAGGCATTCCCCGCCAGTACCACCAAAATTATCACCGCTCTTTTATTCTCGGAAAACAGCAGCAAAGAAGATACCCTAACCTATACGGAAAGCGCTATATCGCAACCTTCCTACTCACTACATACGGATTACGGCCCGATTCCCCTGGGTTATGAAATGTCAGGAAAATCCGCGATGGAAGCGCTACTGATCTACTCTGCAAATGATATCGCCTATGTGGTGGCGGACCATGTGGCGGAGGATTCAGAAAGCTTTATCAACATGATCAACGACCGATTTGATGAGTTGGGACTGGAGAACACGAATTTTACCAATGCCAACGGCACCCACGATGAAAATCATTACACCACCGCCTACGAGCTAAGCCTCATTACTCGGGAAGCCTTTAGCGATCCCTGGGTAAGTGAAGTGCTTTCAACGGAAAGTGTGGTTATTCCCACACCTCGGGGAACCCTGCCCTGGCAAAACGCCAGTCGGAAAGTGGCAAACGGCGATGAAGTACGTCTTAAAACCGGTTATACCCCGGCCTCCGGTCGAAGTCTCGTAGCCATTTATGAGCGGGACGGACGACAAATGGTGGGAATTGTTCTAAACTCCGAATACAACAATGAAGATACCATCGTATTTGAAGATATGGACCGTATCATGGACTGGAGTTTTGAGGATGCGGAGCGAACCGTCTATTTGGAAGCGGGAGATACCATCGATACCATCGAGATGGAATACCGACCCCTGCGTTTTTTCGGACCGGTGCACACTGCGGAAGTCCCTGTCAGGATTCGGGAAGATATTTTATATTATGAAAACGATGTCAATGATGAAGAAATCCAGGTTGAGGTGGAGATCAATGATACGCCCACTCTGTCCCTTGATACGGAAGAGCCGATCGGTACCGCAGTCCTTCAACAGCGGGAACTTACAGAAACCTATGACGTCTATCCGGAACTCAGCCGCAGCGATCTCCTTGGCAATCACGTCGGACTGTATATCGGAACCGGTGTAGGTGGCTTGGTAGGACTGATCGCCATTGCAGGCCTAATCGGACTTTTCATTCGATTTAATCGAAGACTTGGAAAAAAACGACGACAGTATCCAAGATTTTAATAGTTAATATCTTTAGAAATTTTATGCTTCGCAATTTTATGCTTCGCAATTTTATGCTTCGTAATAGGAGATTTTTGTTTCACAATAGCAAATTTTATGCGTCGCAAAATAAACGGAAAAGGCCGGGTTTTCACTGTGAAAACCCGGCCTTTCTAATGTTTTATTAAATCCTTCTCTTATCATTGCATTCCCTCTTGATTTTTTCCTTCCTTTTGCACTTCCTCAGAATCCTCGATGGCTTTTTCCTCTTCCCTGCCATCATCAATCAATATGTACTGCAGTGAACTCTTCCCGATTCTTGTAGGGAACTGAATCCCCTTTACCAGTAAATAAAAACCGACCCCGGTCATCGCTCCTATGCTATCGATCATCACGTCGGTCATCTCTCCACTTCGCCCGGGTATAAAGGTTTGATGATATTCATCGGTACCCGCATACAAAGTTGCTAGCATCCAGCCGAACAAAACCCCCCGTTTACCCGAGTATCCCGAGATTCGAAAAGCTCTTAGGGAAAGCACTCCAAGTACAGCATAAACCCCGAAGTGGGCCCCTTTTCGGAAAAGAAAATGCAGCAGATCTTCATTCACTTCCATAAACGGAATGATCCTTGCAATCCCACTGCTAATGAACTCCACAATCCTCCCGCTGGAGGCTCCCGATAGATTCCCCGGCTGATGGGAAAACAGGAAAATAACTCCCATCCAGATAATAACCGGTAACCAGGCAATAACAACCGTTGTTTTTTTTCGTTTCATGTTTTCACTGCTCCTTCGCTACTCTATTGCTGTATGAATTGACTCTTAATCTTTCGCGACATGCCTTTACTTATTTACCGAAACGATACACCAAGGCCAGCCCCATTGCGAAGGTGACCAGTGGAAAAAAGCCGATGGTTCCCGGCATAACCATCTTTAAAGACCCGATAATCAGACCCGTGAAAAAGAAAAGAATTTCCGACATATATAAGGAAAACAGTGTTTTCAGTACCTTTGCCAGTATAAAAACTCCTGCGACTGCCCCTGCAGCAAATATCCCTAAGGTCCTCATCTGAAAATCCCGTACCGCATCCAGAATCGATTCATAAAATCCCAACACAATCAGTACCGCACTTCCTGACACCCCGGGCACCATCATCGTCGAGCTGGATACGAATCCCGCTAAAAAGGTTTGAGCAACGGTCAAGTCTCCCCCCACAAACAATGTGGGAAGTTCCAATAAACTAAAAGATAAGACTCCGCCGATGATCAACAGGATCAATCGATTTTTCGTAAATCCCCCCGTCCGCTTTAATATAAAAGGGATGGACATCAACAAGCATCCTAAAATAAATGCATAGGTGGGATCCGGATGATTATCAAACAAAAAGGACAACAGTGCTCCTCCTGCAAATATCCCCACTAAGGCACCGATTCCCATAGCGATATAGGGTTTAATGTGAAACCGCAGTAGATCCTGCAGCATCTTTTCATACATTCCGAAAATCACCATAATGGTACCACCACTCACCCCCGGTATAATAATGCCCACACCGAGAATGATGCCCCGAATCCATAATACGATCTGAAATTTGCTTTTTGAGTATCCTTTAAGTACGGTTTTAAACAATTTCTCCACCCCTGCCGATTATATTGATTGATAGACCCCATAATGGTCCTATGGTATTTCATTTTGATTTATGATAAAATATTTAACAGTAATTTTAATAGTCTGACTTCCTATGGAAGACTCTATAAGATAGAATACCGCATTCCCGATAAAAAATAAAGTAAAACTATATAAAGTTGGCGTTGCTTCGTTTCGGACTTCCTTAAAATCTCCGATTATTGATAATGGGGATAGCCACGGAATCACACTTTTACATATTCGCAAATTACAGGAGGATTATCGATGGAAAAATTTACACAACAAGAAAGAAACATTGATCAATTAGAGGATGATGAACTAACAAAAAAAGAATTAATGACCCGCTATCGAAAAGCCCTGGAGAAATTGCGGGATGCCCAGGATCTAAACCGCAAATATCAATTGTTTTTGGAAGAGGTTAACGACGGATACTGGGAACTGGACTTGTTTAGAGACGAGTTTACCCTACGATCCAAGTTTTATCGAAGTCATGGAGTGATTCCCACCTTAACCATTCAGCGCAGGGATAAATGGCAGGAGCTGATTCACCCGGAGGATCGGGGGAAATTTCATCGAACCCTGGAAGCTTTCTTAACCTCCGATAAAAAAACCTTTAAGTGTACCCACCGTCTAAAAACTCGGGATGATGAATATCAGTGGGTCTTAGCCACGGGCTTTGGTCTTTCGGATGAAATGGGAACCCCGAAACGGATTATGGGAACCCATATGACCTTGTCGGAAAACGGGAAAAAACTTTCCGTGGATTAAGTGCAAAAACACGATAAAGAGTAATCGCCAGTCGCTGCAGTCTTCAGTCTGATGTCTGCAAAGTCTGCAAAGACTGCAAAATCTGCAAAGTGATTTTTAAAAGGGATTTAAAAAAGACTTAGAATGATTTCTAAGTCTTTTTTTCTTTTTGAATTTTTATTTCAACATCTTTTTTATTTCAACATCTTTTCATTTCAACATCTTTTTTATTTCAATAACTTTATAACCTTCCTAAATTCCTAAATATAGATTAATCGATTATAATTGAATCTCTTTTCTAGCATACATATCCTAAGAATTAGGCGGCGAAAGCATTTATCTTCCGAAATATTCTTCCATAGTAAGTCCGGATTCATAGATCTCCGTGGCAAGATCTACCCCTACATATCTAAGATGCCAAGGTTCATAAATATAACCTGTGATCTCTTCTTTGTCTCTGGGATAGCGAATGATAAATCCATAATTGTGGGCGTTTTCCGCAACCCACTGCCCTTCCACCGTATCTCCGAAATCTCCCGATAATCGATAATCCACACTCTCGGAAGTAATATCCATGGCCAGTCCCGTTTGATGCTCGCTTTGTCCCGGCTTCGCACTGAAGGTTCTCGCCTCTTCATAGCCATGATTATTAACAAAGTTTACAAAGATCTCCTCCTGGGCCTGATAACTTCGATATCCGGTTCGTCCGTACAGTGTAATTTCCTCTTCCAGAGCGCTATTAAACAGATCCTCCAAGGCCTCAGCGGCCTCCACTCTAAGATACCGATAGTTGGATACCGGTCCCCAAACCACATTCGGTTGCACCAGATCCTCAGGCTCATAATCCGGAGGTAGGGATAGCTCTTTATTGGTTAAGGCTTCAATCTCTTCGGGATTGGAGATTACAACCATTTCCTCTTCCATTTCTCCGGTGCCCCAGGTAACGGTGTTGATTTCCTCCTCCTCCAAAAATGCTTGATGGATGAAGGCTTCCCCTCCTTCGATTTCAATGCGGATCCACCCGTTGGCAACAAGCCCGGTGGCCTCAACAGTATCCCTCTGTGAGATTTCACCCAAAATTTCCGCCTCATGGGTTGCATCTTCTCGGTAAGATATGTCCACATTTGCATGCATGGTTTGATTCATTTCTTCTATGCCAAGTTCCTTCGCTAAGGTGTCCGGCTCCTCCGGTTCTGGTTCCTCTTCCCCGGTGCCGTTCTCTCCATTACCATTTTCATCTTCCGAATCTCCGTTGGTATTTTCCGGATCCTCCTCACCATTTTCACCGTTCTCCCCATTTTCTATTTCCTCAGGATCTCCATTTTCCTCACCGTTATCCGTAGAACCAATATTGCATCCCGCAAATAACAGTAGGGTCCCTAGAATTATCCCAATAAATAACCAATTCTTTTTCGTCTTCATATTTCAATTTCCTCCCCGGGAATTCTTAAGTTATGTAATGTTCAATCACCATGAAGTATACCACGAAGCTTTTGAAACTTCAATGATACGCTAGACTTAGGAGGACAGGGGGACGGAGCTTTTGTCCTCCCGGAAAAGAGGACAAAAGCTCCGTCCCCCTGTCCTCCGTTCCACTGTCATTTTAGTTTTGTTCTCCGAACCAGGGTAGAGGATCGAGAATTAGCCCGTTTATGTGAAGCTCAAAGTGAAGATGGGGTCCGGTGGAACGTCCGGTGCTGCCCACGGTTGCAATAAGGTCTCCTTTTTCCACGAAGTCTCCCACCTTTACCAGGTTCTCGGCGTTGTGGGCGTATCGGGCGATTATGCCGTGGCCGTGGTTGATTTCAATCAAATTTCCATAGCTCTCTCCCAGGAAATTTTTCGTTACTACGCCGGAGGTTACGGCAACGATCGGTGTTCCCATGGGCGCCGGAATATCGATGGCTCGATGAAAGCGGATATCGCCCTCAAAGGGATCTTTCCGATAGCCGAAATCCGAGGATATCCGCTGAAAGCCGGGAACCGGCCAGTACCGGTTTTGTTCAAAAACCGGAAGCATAAACCTTCTATTATTCAAATCAAATTCATCGTAAATATCCTTTATCCGAATGCGAAGGTCTTGGTGCTGCCGAAGATCTTTTTCAATTACTTCTAAGTCCTCTTGTGACAGAATCAAGGAATCTGCCAGGGTTTTTCCTTCCACTAGGGCACGATCCACTAATTCCATATAAGATTGCATAAGCATTTTATGAAGTGTATCCGGTTCTACTTCCGACTGGATTTGATCAGCTATTTGGATATGATTTCTCAAAATCCATTCTGCCCCTTCCATGATGGCTTGTTCCGGAGTAAACCATCCTTTCTCGTAGGCAGTCTCTGCAACGGATTTTTGCGGCTCTAACTCCGATGCACCGATTCCAAAGAAATTGTATACGGTTTTCGGTTCCACCGTTGAACCTGCAACTTGGTCCACTACCCATCCTTCATAAAACCCTGCAGTAGATTCCTTATAATTTTCCATAGCCAGGGCCAGTAGATAAACTTCATTTAACCCTGTCACTTCTCCCGCCTCTAAAAAAACCTTGCCGAAATTTTCAAATGCTTTTCTTTCCGGTAGCCATTGGCGAAATAATTGAAGGATCTCCTCTTCGGTAATTCCCGAAGGAACGTGGGAAGTCAGGTGCAAAAACTGATACATTTCTTCCGGTATCCCTGCTTCTATTTCTACTGCATATCCTTTGGACACCCACCCTACCTGATGTCCTTTTTGTATTTTAAACCATTCTTCATTATCCTCAATTAAGGGGTATATTTCCCCGGCGTTTACCTGATCCAGCACTTTTTCAGATGTGGAAGGCCCTTGACGAAAATTTAAATAGTTATGGATTACTTGAACATTCCTCAAAGATAGTTCTTCCATGACCCCGATGCGCCGTACTTCCGACTTTTTTACCCATCCTTCCAGGGATTCGGTTTGTATCAGTAGATAATTATTGATTTCCTCTAAAACAGCATACTTCTCACCGGTTTCCGGGTTATCCTGCTCATGATCAGCTGGGTTTTCTAGTTCACCATCAGCTATGTTCTCCTGTTCACCGACTATGTTCTCCTGTTCACCATCAGTCAGTTTATCCTGTCCATCCACTTCTAGGTTATCCTGCTCAACAGCTTCCGGATTTTCCTGTTCAGGATCTTCCAGGCTACGCTCCAGCGTGGCAATTATTTTATAACCATCCGCCGGCCCTTCCCGAAGGATGATCCTTTCTGTTTGCATTTCAGATTCCCTATCCTCTAGGTTACCCATAAATTCTACAAATCCCTGGTGGATCGGTTTGGAAAATCCCGCTGCGTGGTAAAAATCCATGGGTACCAGGAATTTAAATACTTCCTGCATGTTGATATTAACCGCTTCGCCGAGTTGAATTGCATCCTCGCCCGATATAGTTACATTCTCTTCGCCCATTACATTGCTCATGGCTTCAATAAAAGTTTTATCATAATACCTAAAGGTTACAAAAGTACCTTCCCCATTGTCGGAAAGGAGTGCAAATTCTTCTTGAGGAGGATTGGCAGATACCATCGTTGTAAAGCTTACTGCAAAGATCAGTATAATAATCAGTGTCGTCTTGGAAATCCTACGGAATTTTTTCATGTGAAACATCTCCTTGTACTCTCCACTACAATATCCAACACTTATATTTACATCTTTCAAATTACGATTCATGATTCATGATTCACGATTCACGATTTACGATTTAGCGAATTTTCCCTTCCGGATCCGTCCAATATATGTACTTGAAATATCTGTCCAGAATTTTTGTATTTATACCCCATTTTATTCCTATTCAACAAATAGTTGGTTTTTTTCTGAGTTCTTTTTTAATAAGTTTTTCTTTGCTGGTATCTGGTTATTTCTGGGCTATTTTCTGTGTTTTTGTGTGCGTTTTTTGTTGCGGTTTTGTCTGCGGTTCCTGCTGCGTTTTTGTCTGCATTTTTTGTATGCATTTCTTGTTGCGAAATTCTCTGTGTATATGTGTAGGAAATGTGCATAAATCTCGTAAGATTGATCAGATAAAAAATGAAGTTATCCACAGGGATCAATTATCTCATCTCAGATTCTGCAATTCCTTTTGAGCAGTTCTTATTCTGTTTTGGTATACATCTTTTCATTGCAAGAAATTCCTGTAGCAAGAATTTTAAACATAAAAAAAAGGACAAAGAGGACAAAAGAAACGTCCCTCTGTCCTCTTGTCCCGCTGTCCTCTTGTCCTCTTTATTCTCTTTTTTCTTTCTTGCTGCACTTTTTTTAGATTTTAAAGCGTTCCACTTCTTGCTTCATGTTTTGGCTGAGCTCTGCCAGTCGTTCGCTGGTGCTGGCGATTTCCTCCATAGCGGCGGTTTGCTGTTCTACAGATGCAGAAGCTTCTTCCGTTGATGCAGCGTTTTCCTCGGCGATTGCCGATAGATTTTCTATTGCCGCAATTACCCGGTCTTTTTCTTGAATCATCTCATCGGAGGAAGCATTCACGCTTCGGATTACAGACTTCATCTCCTCGATGGACTGATTGATTCCGGTAAATTTCTCTTTGGTGTTTTCCACACTTTCGGTCTGTTCCAGCATGATCTTTTCCACATCTTCCATGGTAGTAACCGTACCTTGGGTTTTTTCCGTTAACTCCTCGATTACAAGGCTGATCTTTTTCGTAAAGTTTTCCGATTCCTCCGCAAGTTTTCGGATTTCTTCCGCTACCACGGCAAATCCTTTTCCCGCTTCTCCCGCCCGGGCGGCTTCGATGGCTGCGTTTAAGGCTAATAAATTGGTCTGTTCCGAGATGTTTTGAATCATCCCGCTGGCGCTTTTAATTTCCTCTGCACTGTCCGCAGTATTTTGTATGACCGCCTTAATATCTTGAGAGGCCTCATTATTGGCTCTCGTTTTATCTACAAGTCCTTGAAGCTCCACATTTCCTTCTTTTCGGAGCCGGTCAATATCCTCTGCCGATCGATTCAGCTTTTCGATTAAGCCCTGGTCCTTTTCAATATGCTTTCCTAAGGTGTACATTCCTTCGGCACCAAGTTCCGTATCCTTAGCCTGGTCCGATGCTCCCTTTGCCATTTCTTCAATGGTTTTAGCCACTTCATCGGCAGCTTTGCTGGTTTCATCACTGGTTGAGGTTAGTTCCCGGGAGGAACTCTCCACATCCTTAGCCTGATCCGCCATATTTTTGGCCAGACGCTCAATATTTTGCTGCATCGTAAATAGTGAACCTACCATTTTGCCGATTTCATCCTTACGATCTTTAAACTTCTCCAACATAGCAAGATTCTTCGAAGTAAAGTCATACCGGGAAAAATGATTAATGCCCGTGGTAATCCCTTTTACCGGTTCTATAATGATACGTTTCGTTAAGATAAACATGCCTAAACTGATTATAATAATCCCTGCTATAAATATAATAGCGAGGATCAACTGGGTATTTTGAATCGTACTGACGATCCCTTCCCTACTCATAATTACTTTGTAGTACCCTTCAACTTCTCCCTCATAATTCACAAAGGGTTGCAAGATAATCCGCTGATTTCCGTCATCGCTTTGCAAAAATTCATAATTACCGGATCGAATGCTATCAATTTCCTGTTGACCCACGGTATGGGGATCGTCCCCTAAGGTTCCCACAATCATACCCGTTTCCGGGTTTTGCATGCCGGAGTCATCCATTTCTCCTTCACTGAAGGTATATAAAAAGTACTCGCCCCCTAAAATCTCCTGCAGAGTTTCCAAGTACTCTCCCCCAAAGGATGAGCCGAATTCAAAGGATCCCACATGTCTTCCCTGATACTGCACCGGAGCTACTACCCGTAGTCCGTATCCTCCAACACCCCGTTCTAATCCGATAATCATTTCTTCCCGGGCATTGGCTTCATTTACTGTCATACGAAAACCGCTTAAATCGTCACCGTAACGCTCAACTCTATGTAATCTTAAAAAACTGGTGGAGTCCGGTAAATGAAACTGCATCTGTGCAACTTCTCCTTCCAGAGACTCGAACACCGGTAGCAATTGTTCAGTCAGATCTTCACGGTCTTGCCTGGCAAAACTTTGCTGTATTTCCGGGTTGTTAACCACCGTCTTCACTCCGGTTTCCGCCTTGCTGAATTCTTGAGCCAGATTGCTCTCCATGGTGTTGATAATCATTTTATTTTCTTCATATTCCTGACTTTCAATCATATCATTCACCCGATTAAAAGTGATTCCGAAAATAATTCCAAAAACCACTAAAGATGTGGCGATGACTGTAAATAAAAATTTCTTTTGTAGTGACATGACGTCCCTCCTTCAATTTTACATGCCTGTCATAACTTAGTATCGGCAGCTAGTTGTTCATTCTTTAATCATCGGTAATAAACTTATGACTTATACGGGATTACGTCCCTCTTTCCTCCTCCCGTCCCGCTGTCCTCCTCTGTCCTTTTTAAACA
>Ga0194137_10002693_pt1 | contig 10378 bp, 9 predicted proteins | sample TARM_MetaG_T3_14_FD_134025 | JGI IMG/M metagenome (GOLD analysis project Ga0194137, IMG submission 134025) | Freshwater microbial communities from Pennsylvania, USA, analyzing microbe dynamics in response to fracking - TARM_MetaG_T3_14 (version 2) | ecosystem: Environmental > Aquatic >...
ATGCAAAAGCGTTTTATAGCGGATGCTTCACATGAACTTAAAACTCCGATTTCTGCGATTAAGGGGATGGTTGAAATATTGAATCGACCCGAATTTGAGGACGAGGAAACTGCCAAAGAGTTTTTAGTTCAGATTGCATTGGAAGTCAACCGATTGCAAGGCATTGTGGAAGATATGCTTACAATGTCAAAAATTCACGCAAACAAGCTTATCCTGGATTTACAGCCGGTAGATATAACCGCAATTGTTGATCAGGCAGCCGCTACCATAAGGCCGGTGTTACTTGCTAAGCAAATTGCTTACAAAGGGCCTACAAAGGCGCTTAGAACAGTGTTTGCGGATGGCAAGCAACTGATTCAGGCATTTGATAATCTGCTTCACAACGCAGCGCAGTACACTTCTAACGGTATGATCACGGTAACTATCGAAGAAAACGAGAAAGAATATCTGATTTCTATTAAAGATACCGGAGTTGGCATTGAGGAGAAGGATTTACCGTACATTTTTGAACGTTTTTACCGTTCGGCACAAGACCGTGCTCGCAGCAAAGGTGGTAGTGGTTTAGGATTAGCCATTGTTAAATCTATCATAACTGCACATCAGGGTAGGGTCGAGGTTTTTTCCAAGGTGAATGAAGGAACCACTTTTACTGTGATACTTCCAAAAATTAACTAAGATTTAACACAAGTTTTACAATACATTAGTACATATTTGATATAGTAACGTTGTTACAAAGGATGGTCACTATGAAAATTGAAAAAAAAATTGAGTTAATAGAAGAAACCATGGTTCAAATGGCAAAACGTGTACGTGTGATGTATGCCAGCGCATTGGATGTGTTAATTACTGGAGATAAGGAGCGTGCTTTGCACATTATTGAATCCGACGATTTCGTCAATAATGATGAAGAAGAAATCAATCAGTTGTGCGTAGTCTCATTGTCACTGCTTCAGCCAGTAGCCAAGGATTTACGCACAGTCATTGCTTCTATAAAAATAGCCACAGACTTAGAGCGCATCGGTGATTATGCCAAAAACATTGCGCGTCACGTCATTAAGAATGATGCATTACCTCAGGAACTTCACGATCATTCCACGAAGATTGGTCAGATGTTTCTTGAGTTATATGATGCTACGATTCAGGCATATGTACAAAAAGATATAAAAGCTGTTTATCAGATTCCATCCATGGACGATCAGATTGATCAGTCATTTAAACTCATGGCTGAACTTCTTGAATCGTTACTACTTGAAAAACGATCCATCGTTGCACCGGTTGCAACCATTGGAACACTACGCAATATTGAACGGGCAGGGGATCATACCAAAAATATCTGTGAGCACATCATCTATCAGATTAAGGGACAACACGTAGATTTCGGTTAAGAGTAACCACAATACTTATAAGAGGAGAAATCCTCTTTTTGCTTTCAATATGAGAAAAAAAGGATACCCTTTTGGATATCCTACGTTTATAAATTGGATGGTGATTGCTTGATATCATGAGTAACGTGAATGTTTACAGCGTTTTTAGAGATGTTACAGGCGTGGTCACCAATACGTTCAATGGTACCAAGAATGTCCACAAATACACTGCCACCCACGTTGGCGACACACTCTTCACGTGTCATACGATCGAAGTGCTTCTGACGGGCTTTATACTCAAGCAAGTCAAGATAGTTCTCATCTTCCAAGACAGAGTTGTGTAAGTTGAAATCTTTATGCTCATAAATTCTCATCGCTCTTGAAAGCATGTGAATCACTAAATCATACATCGCTGTTATATCTTCAAGAGCCGCATCGGATAGCTTCTCACGATTATCGAAAATCAGTTCGTAGAACTCAGTCAGATTAACAGCCAAATCACTAATCCGTTCGAGGTTCTTAATCACCTGAAGGTTGGTCGTATATTCTTCTAAATCGTTTTCACTCAGGTTTTCCTTTGCCACAAGCAGTAGATACTCAGTGATTTTCGAATCCAACGAGTTGACAATCGTTTCAAGCTGTAACACAGCTTCCCGGTCATTTCCATTGCCATTCAAAAGATATTTACGTGTATCCTCGAGTCCTTCAATCGCAATTTCACCCATTTTGAGTGTGACATCCTTAGCGAGTGCCAAGGCACCGGAAGGTAAAGATTTGATAATTTCGGTATCCAGATTCGTATCCACTTCACGACGGTCAGGCTCATCCCCAGGAAGTACCTTACGGATTAATTTAACCATTGCACTAATAAATGGATAGAATAGGGCTGTGGCAACGACATTAAAGATAATGTGTGCAATAGCAATCTGCATCGGAGCAGACACGCGAAAATACTGACTGATCAAAATATCGATTTGAATAAACTGACGCAAGAACAGCATGGCCACAAAGGTACCTAGAACATTAAACAGGGTATGAATGCCAGCTGCCCGACGTGATGCCAGTGAACCACCAAGAGCCGCTAAAATGGCTGTGATGGTTGTTCCAATGTTGGAACCGAAAACAAAAGGCAGGGCTGCATCCAGTGACATTCCACCAGACTCATAGATTTTCTGTACAATACCGATCATGCCTGAAGAAGACTGAATGATGGCGGTCATAATAACACCGCTGATCATAGCCAAAAGAGGGTAATCGGACATTTGTTTCGTTAAATCTGTAAAAATTTCAAGATCTTTTAAAAGTTTCAGTTCGTCACCCATGGTTTTAAGACCAAAGAACATGATACCAAAACCAAGGATCGTCGTTCCCATGTAAATGTGTTTTTTGCGTTTACCAAACAGGACAATCATAGCTCCAACAAACACAACATAAAGTGCAAAGTTTTCAATCTTTAAACCAATCAAGAAAGAAGTAATCGTTGTACCAATGTTAGCGCCCATAATCACACCAACAGCTTGTTCAAGTCGCATAAGACCTGCACGGATGAATCCAATCGTAATGGCGGTTGTGGCCGAACTGGATTGAATAATTAAGGTCATTGCCGCACCCACAATAATTCCCATCCAAGCCTTCGAAGTATATTTATCAATATAATCCCGAAGCTTATCACCAGCAGTATTTTTGAGTCCATCACCCATAAATTTAATTCCAAATAAAAATAAACCAAAGCCTCCAAGTACAAAATCCCACCGTATAGCAACCGCACTTGTGGCCTGTGTGGCCAAGATAAACATAATAACTCCTCCCATCGCTATTATTTTAACAGATTTTTATAAAAACACATCAATTTTTTGGATGTTTATCTCACTTTATACCATGGAGTGACTCTACTTAACGACATACAGTATGATATAATAAGTCATGGAGGAGATTTTGTGAAAATCAATGTCATCAATCAAACGAAGAAGCGTCAATGGAATTATTTTCGACGCTATCTAAAACCGGTTCTTACAAGAACGCAGGAAGTATTGGATTTACCCATGGATATTGAGTGTTCTGTGATCTTAATGGATGATGTGGGTATTCAAGAATTGAATCGGGATTATCGCTCGAAGGATTCGGTGACAGATGTCATCTCTTTTGCAGCGAATGAAGGAGAAATTCTTGAAACCACCAACCTGAGTGAACTTGGGGACATTTTTATTAACATGGAAGCGATGGTACGCCAGGCGGAGGAATATCAGCACTCACTTAAACGGGAGTTCTGCTTCTTGTTTGCTCATGGTCTGCTTCACTGCTTAGGATTTGATCATCAGGATAAGAGTTCTGAAGATGTGATGCTACAAACACAAAAGGAGATTTTGGATGGGGTTGCGCAACGACGTAAAACAACGCTTAAAAAATAAGTTTTCAGCGGCTTTTGTTGGGATATGGGTAGGAATAACTACCGATCGTAGCATCAAGTTTCAATGGATCATTGGTCTTCTTGTGACAGGTGTTTTTGCGTATCTGCGGATATCCATCAGTGACTGGCTCTGGGTTGTTGCCTGTATCACCAGTGTGATAACGCTGGAACATCTCAACAGTGCGATTGAGGAGTTGGCCGATTTTGTCTGGATGGATACACATATCCACATCAAGCGTATCAAGGATTTTGCGGCTGCCGGAGTATTTATTGCTTCCATTGGTAGTGCCATCATTGGTCTGCTTATATTAATACAATATATATAGAACAGGAGAATGAATATGAAATATCAATTTCTAGTTGACGAAGCATTTAAAGCGATGGAAAATGCCTATGCACCTTACTCAAATTACCATGTTGGGGCATGTGTCCTTACAAAGGATGGAACCAAATTCATCGGAGCAAATATTGAGAACGCATCCTTTGGTGCGACCAACTGTGGGGAACGAAGTGCCATTTTTGCGGCATACTCCCATGGATATCGCCAAGGGGATATCGAAGCGATTGCGATTGTCACCGATGGTAAGATTCTTGCCGGACCATGCGGTATTTGCCGTCAGGTACTGTCGGAACTTCTGAATGATGAAACCCGGATATTACTTTCGAATGGGCAGGAGTTTGCGGATAAGACGATCGATGATTTATTACCCATGAGATTTACCAAAGAGGACGTTCTATGAGTATCAAGTCAGGTTTCGTAGCTCTTATTGGTCGTCCGAATGCCGGAAAGTCGACATTACTTAATGCATTGCTCGATACCAAAGTCGCGATTGTTTCCAATAAGCCACAAACCACGCGCAATGTCATTCGGGGAATCTACACAGATGAGCAGGCTCAGATTATCTTTCTTGATACCCCGGGGATTCATAAGCCCAAGCATCAGTTGGGTCGTTCCATGAACAAAGAATCCTTAACAAGCATTACCGATGTCGACTTAGTCTACTACATCGTCGATGCTTCGGTATCCTTTGGTCCAGGAGAACAGTTTGTACTCGATCAGATCAAACGATCAAATATGCCTGCGTTTCTTTTACTGAATAAAATTGATCAGTTGACCAAGGAAAAACTCATCGAAACCTTGCTTCAGTGGCAGCAACGCCATGAGTTCAAGGAGATTATCCCAATTTCCGCTTATAAGAAAGATAATCTTGAAAAACTGATGGAAGTGACAAAAACTTATATGAAGGATACACTTCAGTACTATCCGGCAGATCAGATAAGTGATTATCCTACGGAATTTCTCATTAGTGAGATTATCCGAGAAAAAGTACTTCAGACTACGGAACAGGAAATTCCTCACTCGGTTGCCGTGATGGTTGAGAAAATGGAACGGGATGCTTCGGGTCTATGGATTGATGCAGTGATTTTCGTTGAACGGGATTCTCAAAAAGGGATTGTGATTGGCAAAGGGGGTCTTTTGCTTAAAGAGGTGATTCAACGAGCCACCAAGGATCTAAAAGAGTTACTGGCTTCCAATGTGCATCTCGACATTTTTGTGCGTGTAGAGAAGGACTGGAGAAACAGAAAACGACAGCTCGTCTCATTGGGGTACGAGCACAAAGACTGATATGCAATCAGAAACATTACAGCAGCAAGTACTCATTATTTCCAGCAAGGACTATAAAGAGTATGATTCGCTGATTCGAGTGATTGATGATCGGGACATAACTTCAACTTTTGTGGCCAAAGGGGTGCTCAAACCCACAAGTAAAAATGCGTCCGCATTAACCGTCTGTACCTTAAGCAAGATAACCTACATGCAAAAAGGGTCGATGCCACTTATTTTAACCGCCAGTATCGTCGATTATTATCGCTTGATCAAGGAAGATTTGCATCGGATGGCTGTGGCAGCCTTATGCCTTGAAATCACCGATGCCATGCTTATGAATCAAACTAAGATTGACGGTATCTATAGTTGGATTACCAGCGTACTGTCTTCACTGAAAACAGAAGATCCCATGCTTGTGGCTTGCTGGTATGTACTCAAGATGGCTGATGAGTTTGGGGTTGGTTTCTATGTGGATGGCTGCGTGGTTTGCTCAAATACATCCATTAGCTCTATCGGTATTTCTGAGGGAGGATTTATGTGTGCGGATTGTGCCACATCACATAAGAGTGATGTGTTGGGAGTCGATGATTATCGCCTTATCCGCTGCCTTGTTAAAGCAGATGTCACTCAAATGAGTAAATGTTTAACTGTGAAAACACCAACGATGGAACATTTGCGATTGATTATGGAGTTTTTTATGGAATTCACGTCAATTTATCCAAAAAGCTGGGTGTTTTTAAAGAATTTATAATATAATAGATAAGTTATAGAAAATGAGGTAAATTATGTCAAAGCAAGAGTTTGAAAAAATTGTAACGCATGTCAAAAGTTCTGGATTTGTTTTCCAGGGATCTGAAATCTATGGAGGACTTGCAAACACTTGGGACTTTGGTCCTCTTGGCGTAGAACTTAAGGACAATATCAAAAAAGCCTGGTGGTTAAAGTTCATCCAAGCTCACCCAAATAATGTCGGTATTCAATCGGCCATTTTAATGAACCCACAAGTATGGCAGGCAAGTGGACACTTGGCAACCTTTTCAGATCCTTTGATGGATTGCAAACAGTGCAAAACCCGTCATCGTGCGGACAAACTGATTGAAGAATTTTCCAACTATACTGTCAATGCTGCTACGATGAACAATGAAGCCATGAAAGAGTACATTGAGTCCAATGGCGTTGGATGCCCAAACTGTGGTAGCCGTCAATTTACGGATATTCGCCAATTTAACCTAATGTTTAAAACGTTTCAGGGTGTTATTGAAGATGCAACCAATGTGATTTATCTTCGTCCGGAAACGGCACAGGGGATGTTTGTCAACTTCAAGTCGGTCCAACGTTCAAGTCGTAAAAAAATTCCATTTGGAATCGGTCAAATTGGTAAGAGTTTCAGAAATGAAATTACACCTGGAAACTTTGTCTTTAGAACTCGTGAGTTTGAACAGATGGAACTTGAGTTCTTCTGTAAACCAGGCGAAGATCTAGAATGGTATAGTTACTGGCAGAACTTCTGCATGGATTGGCTGGTTAAGCTTGGTATAAAACGCGAAAACCTTCGTCTGCGTGAACATGACCAGGAAGAATTGTCACACTATTCAGTTGGAACAAGTGATATTGAATACAAGTATCCATGGGGATGGGATGAGCTGTGGGGGATTGCGGATCGAACCGACTACGACCTTGCCCAGCATCAGCAACATTCTAAGCAAAGCATGGAATATTTTGATCCAACCACAAATGAGAAATATATTCCTTACTGTGTTGAACCAGCGGTTGGGGTTGAACGATTATTTTTAGCATTTATCTGTGATGGATATGAAGAAGAAAACATCGGCGATACCGACTCACGTCTGGTCATAAAACTTCATCCGGCATTAGCGCCAATCAAGGCAACGATTCTTCCTTTATCAAAGCAGTTAAAAGATAAAGCGCTGGAAGTTTATGGCTTGTTAGCTGAAAGTTTTGCCTGTGATTATGATGAAGCAGGAAGTATAGGTAAACGTTATCGTCGTCAGGACACCATCGGAGCACCTTTCTGCATTACCGTGGATTTTGATTCAGAAAGTGATCAAAGTGTTACCGTTCGTTTCCGCGATTCGATGGAGCAAAAACGGATTAAGATTGATGAATTAGAGTCATTTATTTCTTCATATCTCAAATTTTAAGAAGGTGGAAGTATGCCGATGATTTCGGATAATCAGATTCTTCAAATACGTAATCAAGCAGATATTGTAGACATCGTCGGTCAGTATCTGCCTTTGGTGCGTCGTGGAAAGAGCTATTGGGCTATCTGTCCATTTCATGATGATCACGACCCATCCATGTCTGTTTCGGCAGAGAAACAGATTTACAAATGTTTTGTCTGTGGTGCGGGGGGAAATGTCTTTACCTTCGTACAAAACTATGAGAAATTGCCCTTTGTGGATGCAGTGGCAAAGGTGGCATCGAGCATTGGTATTCATCTGGATGTCTCATCACATATCAAAGAAGAAGTAGATCCTCATACCCGTCAGTTGCAGAAGCTGGTACGTGAGGCTGTCAATTATACGAAGTATCAGTTGCAATCTGCAGAGGGTGTTGAAGCCAAGGAAATGGTTCTGCGCCGAGGTATTACCGATGCTCAGATTGAAAAATTTGAAATTGGTTTTAATCCTGGGAATGGGGGACTCAGTCAGTTTCTTCTTGCAAAAGGATATGAGTTGCCACTAGCAATAGAAGCCAATGTTACCTCAGGTACATTGGATTACTATCGGGATGTCTTTGCCTTTCGGATTACCTTTCCTTTATATGATTTGCAGGGTCACCCCGTTGCTTTTAGTGCACGTGCCATCAAAACAGATGAGCAGGCAAAATATATCAATACGACAGAAACACCACTCTTTGTCAAAGGAAATTTATTATATAACTATCATCGAGCAAAGCAACCGGCAAAAAAAGAAGGGTTTGTCATTGTCTGTGAAGGTGTAACCGATGTGATTGCCTATGATCGCATTGGTGTTGAACATGTGGTCGCTACGTTGGGAACAGCCTTTACACCTGTTCAGGTGCAGTTGCTTCGTAAAATGCATTACCATGTTGTCATTGCCTACGATGGGGATGCGGCTGGAAAACGCGCTACCTATCAGCTAGGCAAGGCCTTACTTGAGCAAAACTGCTTAGTTGAAGTCATTCAGTATCCAAAAACATTGGATCCCGATGATGTGATTGCAACCTATGGCACAGCTTCGTTAAAGCAATGCATTGAGTCACGCTTGCCTTTGATGGAATTTGTGTTACAATATGGTACCACACTGTATCAGCTGGATAACTTTAATCAGAAAAAGCAGTACATTTTAGCCATGGTGGAGCAAATTCGCAAATTTGAAGATCCACTTGAAGCAAGGCACTTTACCAACCGACTAGCAGATATGACTCAAATGCCTTTTGATGACTTATTTGCGATGGTTGCCAAAAAAGTCGCTTCAAAACCTCAGCGGAAAATGGTCAACACGAGCGATCCGCTTGCTTCGATGAATCGCTATGAGTGTGAGATACTGGCTCAAATGATGTTAAGTAAAGAAGTATCCAAGCAGTTTACAGATCAGCTTGGCTTTCTGATAACACCGGTTGCTCAGCGTTTATCGATGCTTATTTTGGATCATTACCGCCAGTTTGATCAGTTTGTTATTGCGGATGTTCTGGCCCGTAACTTAGAACCTAGCATTAGTGAAACCCTACTTGCCCTCAGTGATTGGGCTTTGTTTCCTAAACAAGTCAATGCAATGGCTTTAAATGATGCGTTCAATCATGTTAAAATAAGGTTGATCGAAGATCGTATTGCAACGTATAGAAAAACATCATCTCAACTTGTCGATCCAATTGAAAAGGCAAATTATGCCAACAAGATTATCGAGTGTAAGCGTGAGATTGCCTTATTGAATCAAATAACAAAGGAGGAAGACAATGGCAGCTATTAAAACATTAGAACAGATTAAACAGGACTTCCTAGCAAAGAGTAATAAAAAAGAAGTGATAAAAGAAGATGAGGTTATGGAAGCATTATCGCATTTGGATATGAGCGATGATGATTTGACGGAAATTCGTGACTGGTTTGAAGAAGCGGGTATTGAACTGGTTAACGACGCTGAGGAAGAGGTTGTGATAACGGATACTGCCAGCGATGATGATGACCTGGATTTTCTGGCAGATGACTCATCGGATGAAGATGAACTGGAAATCAATGTGGTTGATTTGGAAATTTATGATGCTCAGTTTACCAGTGGACCGGCTGTGAAGATCAATGATCCTGTAAAGATGTATTTGAAGGAAATTGGTCGGGTAAATCTGCTGAATCCAAATGATGAACCTGAAATTGCGCGTCGGATTCGTGATGGTTATGATGCAGTGGATGCTCTTGAAAAAATGTATTTTTTAGACCATCCGAAAAAGAAAAATGCGGATGGAGATATTGTACGTACGGATATTGAACTGATTGAACGTACTCTACTGGAAGAAAACCGCGGAAATCCGGAAGAGCTTGCGAGAATCCGTCAGTATATGGCAACCCGCCTGGATGGTGATGATTCCAAACGGGTACTTATTTCTGCCAACCTGCGTCTTGTCGTCAGTATTGCCAAGAAATATGTTGGTCGCGGTATGTTGTTTCTTGATCTGATTCAGGAAGGAAACATGGGTCTTGTCAAAGCAGTTGAAAAGTTTGACCATACCAAAGGATTCAAATTCTCTACATATGCTACATGGTGGATCCGTCAGGCTATTACCCGCGCCATCGCTGATCAGGCCCGTACCATTCGTATTCCTGTGCATATGGTAGAAACAATCAATAAGCTAACTCGCATTCAGCGTCAGCTGGTTCAGGATCTGGGTCGTGATCCATCAGCAGAGGAAATTGCGGCGAAGATGGAGAATATTACACCGGAGAAGGTTCGTGAAATTCAAAAGATCGCGCTTGAACCTGTTTCACTGGAAACACCAATTGGTGAGGAAGATGATTCACATTTG
>Ga0194137_10002694_pt1 | contig 10377 bp, 6 predicted proteins | sample TARM_MetaG_T3_14_FD_134025 | JGI IMG/M metagenome (GOLD analysis project Ga0194137, IMG submission 134025) | Freshwater microbial communities from Pennsylvania, USA, analyzing microbe dynamics in response to fracking - TARM_MetaG_T3_14 (version 2) | ecosystem: Environmental > Aquatic >...
ACGTCGACTGCGATCATACGACCGAGCCTTCCGTCCACTTTGCCGTGCGTTCCATTGACTTGTGAGCGAAAAAAACTCGTCGCCCATATCTTGTATGGACAATTCTCAGTGGAAATTCTCTCACAGTTAAGTAACTTTCCACGTCATCGCATTAGTGCACCAGTACATTATATAATAACCCCTTGCAATATGCAAGGGGTTATTTGCTTTGTTTCATATTTTTTTTTCACATCAATAGAACGCCCAAAGGACGTTCTATCAAATAAACATTATTTTAAAGAATAATCTTATTGTGTAATCTTGTTAACGTTACCTGAACCTACTGTTCTACCACCTTCACGAATTGAGAATTTTACACCCTCTTCTATCGCGATTGGTGAGATCAGTTCGATATTCATTTCTACGTTGTCACCAGGCATACACATTTCTACGCCTTCTGGTAATTCTACAGAACCTGTTACGTCTGTTGTTCTGAAGAAGAACTGTGGTCTATAACCTTTGAAGAACGGCGTATGTCTTCCACCCTCTTCTTTTGTTAACACGTATACTTGTGCTTCGAATTTTGTATGTGGTTTAATTGTACCTGGCTTCGCGATTACTTGGCCTCTTTGGATTTCTGTTCTTTGAATTCCTCTTAGGAGTAAACCTACGTTATCGCCTGCTTCACCTTGGTCTAATAATTTCTTAAACATTTCTACGCCTGTTACAACTACTTTTCTTGGCGCCTCTGTTAAACCAACGATTTCAACTTCTTCTTGTACTTTTACGATTCCTCTGTCAATTCTACCCGTCGCTACTGTTCCACGACCTGTGATTGAGAATACGTCCTCTACTGGCATTAAGAAAGGTTTATCTGTTGCTCTTTCTGGCTGTGGAATGTAGTCATCAATAATATCGAATAATTCTACGATTTTTTCTGCCCACTCTGCTTCGCCTTCTAGGGCTTTAAGTGCTGATCCTCTAATAATTGGTGTATCATCACCTGGGAAGTCATACTCTGTTAGTAATTCTCTTACTTCCATTTCAACTAACTCTAATAATTCTTCGTCATCTACCATATCACATTTGTTTAAGAAAACTACGATATATGGAACACCTACTTGACGAGATAATAAGATATGCTCTCTTGTTTGTGGCATTGGACCATCTGCTGCTGATACAACTAGGATTGAACCATCCATTTGTGCTGCACCTGTGATCATGTTCTTAACGTAGTCAGCATGGCCTGGACAGTCAACGTGAGCGTAATGTCTTGCCGGTGTTTCGTACTCAACGTGAGCTGTAGAGATTGTGATACCTCTTTCTCTTTCTTCTGGTGCCTTATCGATGTTTTCAAAATCAACTTTTTCTCCAAGTTGATATTTCTCGAATAATACTTTTGTGATTGCAGCTGTTAATGTTGTTTTACCGTGGTCAACGTGACCAATTGTTCCAATATTACAGTGCGGTTTATTTCTTTCAAATTTAGCTTTAGCCATTTTAATGTTCCTCCCTTGGTATTATTTATTACCTAATACATCATCAGCAATATTTTTTGGTACTTGTTCAAAATGATCAAATACCATAGCATAAGTTCCTCTACCTTGCGTATTGGATCTTAAGTCAGTTGCATAACCAAACATTTGTGAAAGAGGTACAAAAGCTCTAATGATTTGTGCACCATTGACAACTTCCATGCCTTCAAGGCGACCACGTCTAGCGCTGACATCACCCATAACATCACCAAAATACTCTTCAGGAACTGTTATTTCAACTTTCATGTAAGGCTCTAATAATACTGCGTTACCTTTTCTCATTGCTTCTTTTAAAGCCATAGAAGCAGCAAGTTTAAACGCCATTTCATTCGAGTCAACCTCATGATATGAACCATCATAAAGGTTAGCGTGAACGTCAACGACTTCAAAACCACCAAGAATACCTGACTTCAATGCGCCAGCAACACCATCTTCGATAGCGTTGAAGTATTCTCTTGGTACTGAACCACCTGTAACAGTTGATTCAAATGAGAAACCTTCACCTGGTTCAGTTGGATTAAACTTCATCTTAACATGACCATACTGTCCACGACCACCTGATTGCTTAGCATACTTGTAGTCAATATCAACAGCTTTTGTAATTGTTTCTTTATAAGCAACTTGAGGCGCACCAATGTTCGCTTCAACTTTAAATTCTCTCAATAAACGGTCTACGATGATTTCAAGGTGAAGTTCACCCATACCAGCAATAATAACCTGTCCGGTATCTTCATCTGTATATGTTTTGAAAGTAGGATCTTCTTCTGCAAGTTTTGCAAGTGCAATACCCATCTTTTCTTGACTCGCTCTTGTTTTAGGTTCAATGGCAACATTGATAACTGGATCAGGGAATACCATTGTTTCTAAGATAATAAGGTGGTCAGGATCACAAAGTGTATCACCAGTTGTGGTATATTTAAGACCTACAGCCGCTGCAATATCTCCAGAGTAAACAACATCTAGTTCTTCTCTCTTGTTTGCATGCATTTGTAAGATACGACCCACACGCTCTTTTTTATCTTTTGTAGAGTTATGAACATATGAACCTGAATTAAGCGTTCCTGAATAAACTCTAAAGAATGTCAATTTACCTACGTAAGGATCCGTCATGATTTTAAATGCTAACGATGAGAAAGGTAGCGAATCATCCGCTGGTCTTTCAACTTCGTTGCCGTCTTCATCAAGACCCTTGATAGCGTCAACATCTGTTGGTGCAGGCATGTAAGCAAGTACTGCATCTAACATTAATTGAACACCTTTGTTCTTGTAAGCAGAACCACATAATACAGGAACAATTTCGTTATGAATCGTTGCATGTCTTAAAGCCGCTGTAAGTTCTTCAACTGTTAGCTCTTCACCTTCAAGATATTTTTCCATCAAAACTTCATCAGTTTCTGCAATAGCTTCTACTAAAGCCGAACGATACTCTTGTGAAATTTCAGCAAATTCCTCAGGGATTTCAATGCGCTCAATAACCTCGCCTTTTTCATCTCTGTAGTAAACTGCTTCCATTGTCATAAGGTCGATAAGGCCCTCATAATTATCTTCAGCACCAATTGGTATTTGAATAGGTACTGCGTTTGTTTTAAGGCGATCTTTCATCATTTTTACAACTCTGAAGAAATCCGCACCTGTAATATCCATTTTGTTAACAAATGCCATTCTCGGTACACCGTACTTATCAGCTTGTCTCCAAACCGTTTCCGATTGTGGTTCTACACCACCTTTGGCACAAAATACAGCGACTGATCCATCTAATACACGAAGTGAACGCTCTACTTCAACTGTAAAGTCAACGTGACCAGGTGTGTCAATAATGTTAATTCTTTTGCCTTTCCAGACACAAGTTGTTGCAGCCGAGGTGATTGTGATACCACGCTCCTGCTCTTGCTCCATCCAGTCCATTGTTGCAGCACCTTCGTGAACTTCACCAATTTTATAGTTAATTCCTGTATAAAAGAGGATTCTCTCAGTAGTCGTTGTTTTTCCAGCATCAATATGAGCCATGATACCAATATTTCTAGTATTCTCTAACGAATAAGCTCTACTCATCTTGATCCTCCTTTCTTACTGTACTTAATATAAGCATAATAAAAATGCCTGCTGTAAGGGTTTAGAATCTATAATGTGCAAATGCTTTATTAGCGTCTGCCATTTTATGTGTATCTTCTCTCTTCTTAACTGAAGCCCCTGTGTTGTTTGCAGCATCCATAAGTTCTTTTGCAAGTCTATCCTGCATTGTTCTCTCGCCTCTTTTACGTGAGTACGTAATTAACCATCTAAGGCCAAGCGTTTGACGTCTTTCAGGTCTAACTTCCATTGGAACTTGGTAGTTTGTACCACCAACACGTCTAGCTTTAACTTCAAGAACTGGCATGATGTTGTTCATCGCTTCTTCAAATACTTCAGCAGGTTCTTTACCTGTTTTTTCTCTGATCTGTTCGAACGCACCGTATACGATGTTTTGAGCAACACCTCTTTTGCCATCAAGCATGATTGCATTAATTAACTTTGTGACTACCTTACTTCCGTAAATTGGATCAGGTAGTACTTCTCTTTTAGGTACATTTCCTTTTCTAGGCACTTTCTTCCCTCCTTATAATATGTTTTCGTCATTCATCGGTACTCGACAAGCTAATGTCGTATGTGCGAAATTTATTGAATTTTTAGGTTTTGCTTTTCTAAAAGTAGTTTACTATATAAAGCCCCTTCCAGATGGAAGAGGCTGATTTATACACTATTTTTTCTTAGGTCTCTTAGCACCGTACTTTGATCTCGATTGTAATCTATTGTTTACACCCGCAGTATCAAGCACACCTCTGATAATATGGTATCTACAGCCCGGTAAATCTTTTACTCTACCGCCTCTGATAAGTACCACACTATGCTCTTGAAGATTGTGACCAACACCTGGGATATATGCTGTTACTTCTAAGCCGTTTGTTAATCTAACCCTTGCAACTTTTCTGAGTGCCGAGTTTGGTTTCTTAGGTGTAACTGTTTTTACACTTGTACAAACGCCTCTCTTTTGTGGCGAACTCATTTTAACGTTTTTTCTTTTCAACGTATTTAAGCTTCTTTGAAGTGCAGGAGAAGTAGATTTTTCTTCAACTTCATATCTTCCTTTTCTTACTAACTGGTTAATAGTAGGCATTCTATTTCTGTACCTCCTTTCCTCATTAATGATAGTTCATCTATTTTTCAATAACCGCTGTCGCAGCACCAACGTCAATGTTACAAGCTTTACCTAATTCTTTCATTGTATCAATAAAAATAATCTCAACTGATTTCGCTTCACAAAGGTCTAAAATATTGCGAATGACGTGCTGTTCTGCATCCTTTGCAATGAACACAAGTCTTGCTAAATCATGTGTTAAACACTTTGTTGTCTGTTTAACACCAACGATTAATTTAGGGTTTTTAGAAAGCTCATTTAACTGCATAAAGTCTACCTCCTTGAAGTCGCCATTATGCACTTCACCATTTTAACACCATGCTTATAGCCTGTCAACTAAATTTGTGTTAAATACTGTTAAAGGAATCTTCATCTACAAAGTTGTACTCATCCTTTGATTTTACTGAAAATTCTCTATAATAGCGCATACCTGTTCCGGCTGGGATGAGTTTACCAATGATGACATTCTCTTTAAGCCCTAACAGTCTATCTTCTTTACCATTAATAGCTGCTTCCGTTAATACTCTTGTTGTTTCCTGGAATGAAGCTGCTGATAAAAATGATTCTGTCGCTAGTGAAGCTTTTGTAATACCTAGAAGTGATCTTGAACCCGTTGCCGGAATACCACCATCTTGTTCTATTTGTGCATTGATTCTATTGAAATCCTTTAAGCTAATCACGCTGCCTGGTAGATGTAAAGCATCTCCTGACTCTTCGATTTTAACTTTAGAAAGCATTTGTTTTACAATGATTTCAATATGTTTATCATTGATATCAACACCTTGTAAACGGTATACTTTCTGGACTTCTTTTATGATATACTCACGAACACCCTTTACACCGACCACTCTTAAAAGGTCATGAGGATTAATTGAACCCTCTGTAATAGGAATACCTGATTTAACACGATCGCCTTCTTTCACTTTGAGTCTAGCCCCAAAGACAACGAGTGATGCATGCTGTTCCCCAGTTTCTTCGTTTGTAATAACAACTTCTTTTTTCTTCTTTGTTTCCTTAAACGAAATTACACCATCCATTTCTGCAATGATTGCAAGTCCCTTAGGTTTACGTGCTTCGAAAAGCTCTTCAACCCTTGGAAGACCCATTGTAATATCGCCACCGGCTACACCACCTGTATGGAAAGTTCTCATGGTAAGCTGTGTACCTGGTTCACCAATTGATTGTGCTGCAATAATACCAACTGCTTCACCAACATGGACTGGTTTACCCGTTGCAAGGTTAAGGCCATAACATTTAGAACATACACCATACTGTGTATCACAGGTAAGGACTGATCTAATCTTAAGACTCTCGTAACCTGCTTTGATAATTTTATCAGCAATACGTACATTAATGATACGATCTGTAGAACAAATGAGTTCACCAGTTTCTGGATGAACGACATCTTCTACTGGATAGCGTCCCAAAATACGTTCTTCCAGCGGTTCAATGAGTTCATTACCATCTCTAAACTCGACAACTTCAATACCAGAAACAGTTCCGCAATCAAGTTCTCTTACAATAACCTCTTGACTAACGTCTACAAGTCTTCTTGTTAGGTAACCTGAATCGGCTGTTCTCAGGGCTGTATCGGCAAGACCTTTACGAGCACCTGTTGTAGAGATGAAGTATTCAAGAACTGATAAGCCTTCACGGAAGTTAGAGATAATCGGAATCTCTACCGTTTTACCAAGGGCATTGGCCATAAGACCACGCATCCCAGCAAGCTGACGAATCTGGTTCTTAGAACCCCTGGCACCTGAATCAGCCATGATTTTAATATTGTTAAGGACAGACAGATTTGAAATAAGTGCATCTGTTACATCATCTGTTGTTTTCGTCCACGTTTGAATAATTTTCTCGTAACGCTCTTCTTCAGAAATAAGACCACGTCGGTAAGCCTTTTGATATTTATCAACCGTCTCACGCGCTTCATCAATTAAACCTTGTTTAGCTTCTGGAATAACCATATCCGAAACAGATACTGTCACTGCACCACGCGTTGAATACGTGAAGCCTATATTCTTAATGTGATCAAGAAGCTCTGCTGTGATGGTGTTCCCAAACTCGCTAAAACATCTAGCAATAATTTCTTCAAGGTCTTTTTTCTTACATAAAAAGTCTACTTCAAGGCCATATCGACTTTCTTCTCTGTCTACAAATCCAAGTGTTTGAGGAATGTTTTCATTGAAGATAAAGCGTCCTACTGTACTTTCAACGATTACGAACTTAGCGTCTTCTTCAAAGTATTTTCTAAGTTTAACACGTGTATGAAGATCAACTTTCTTATTGTAGTACGCAAGTTGCATTTCTTCGTAATCTTTAAAAATTGGCATTGTTTCAGGTTGATTCTCTTTTTCATACGTTAAATAGTATGCGCCAAGAACCATATCCTGCGTTGGCGTCGTAATTGGACGACCATCTTTTGGTGCTAAGATATTGTTAACTGAAAGCATTAAAAATCTTGCTTCAGCTTGAGCTTCTACTGATAAAGGAACATGGACTGCCATCTGGTCACCATCGAAGTCAGCATTATAAGCTGTACAAACGAGAGGATGAAGTCTAATCGCTTTACCATCTACTAAAACAGGTTCAAAGGCTTGGATACCAAGTCTATGAAGTGTTGGTGCACGGTTTAGTAGAACTGGATGTTCTTTTATAACATCTTCAACGATAGCCCAAACTTCGGGTTTAACACGTTCCACCATACGTTTAGCGCTCTTAATATTATGGACATAACCATCTTTTACAAGACGTTTCATGACAAATGGTTTAAAGAGTTCAAGTGCCATTTTCTTTGGCAAACCACATTGATAAAACTTTAGTTCTGGACCTACAACGATAACCGAACGACCTGAATAATCGACACGTTTACCCAGTAAGTTCTGACGAAAACGTCCTTGCTTACCTTTTAATAAGTCTGAAAGCGATTTTAACGGACGGTTACCAGGACCTGTTACAGGTCTACCACGTCTACCATTATCAATGAGGGCATCTACTGCTTCTTGTAGCATACGCTTTTCATTACGAACGATAATGTCAGGTGCACCAAGTTCTAAAAGACGCTTTAAACGGTTGTTTCTATTAATAACACGTCTATAAAGGTCATTTAAATCTGCTGTTGCAAAACGTCCACCATCAAGTTGAACCATCGGTCTAAGATCTGGTGGTATAACTGGCACAACATCAAGAATCATCCATTCTGGCATATTACCAGATTGTCTAAATGCTTCAACCACTTCAAGGCGTCTAACGATACGTACTTTTCGTTGACCTGAACTATCTTTGAGTTGCGCTTTGAGTTCTTTTGCCAGTTCTTCAAGATCCACTTGTTGAAGAACTTCTTTAACGGCTTCCGCCCCCATCATCGCTCTAAAGGCATTACCATATTTTTCACGGTATTGTGCGTATTCGCTTTCGGTTAACAATTGTTTCTTTTCTAGGCTTGTTTCACCCGGTTCAATGACAATGTACGATGCAAAATACAATACCTTTTCAAGAGACCTTGGTGAAAGGTCAAGTAAGATACCCATTTTTGATGGGATACCTTTAAAATACCATATATGCGATACGGATGCAGCGAGTTCAATATGCCCCATACGTTCACGGCGTACTTTTGATTTAGTAACTTCAACACCACAGCGGTCACAAACGACGCCTTTGTAGCGTACCTTTTTGTATTTTCCACAGTGACACTCCCAATCTTTTGTTGGGCCAAATATTTTTTCGCAGAAAAGCCCCTCTTTTTCGGGCTTTAATGTTCTGTAGTTAATTGTTTCAGGCTTTTTGACTTCCCCCTTTGACCAAGATCTGATCTTATTAGGTGAAGCCAAGCCAATTCTAATGGAATCAAAATTATTGAATTCGATCAAGGGGTACCTCTCCCTTCTCTAAAAAAAGTAATTACTCGTTGTAGTCGTCGTCATCTAAGAAGAATTCTTCAGCATCAAGTGCCTCTTCCGTACCTTCCGGTAGTTCGTCTATAAATGCGCCACTTTCTAAGTCTTTTTGAATTTCATTGCCTTTGAGTGCAGCGTTATAGTCAAGTGCTTCTTCATCTTCATCGCCGATTTCTATTTCAATTTCTCCTGCGTCATCTCTTAAGACTTTAACGTCTAGTGCAAGAGCTTGAAGTTCTTTGATTAATACTTTAAACGATTCAGGAATACCTGGTTCAGGGATGTTCTCACCTTTTACAATCGCTTCATATGCTTTAACACGGCCTACAACGTCATCTGATTTAACTGTAAGAATTTCCTGGAGTGTATGTGCAGCACCGTATGCTTCAAGTGCCCATACCTCCATCTCACCAAAACGCTGTCCACCAAATTGTGCTTTACCACCAAGTGGCTGTTGTGTTACGAGTGAATAAGGACCTGTACTCCTTGCATGAATCTTATCATCAACTAAATGGTGAAGTTTAAGCATGTACATGTAACCTACTGTTACAGGATTATCAAATGTATCACCTGTTCTACCATCACGAACTTTAAGTTTGCCGTTACCTGGATAACCCGCTTCACTTAAGATCTCATTGATTTGTGATTCTTTTGCACCATCAAATACCGGCGTCGCAACTTTCCAGTTGTTTTTCTTAGCTGCAAGGCCTAAGTGGACTTCAAGAACCTGACCAATATTCATACGTGAAGGTACACCAAGAGGATTAAGAACAATTTGAACTGGTGTGCCATCTTCTAAAAACGGCATATCTTCTACAGGTAAAATTCTTGAGATAACACCTTTGTTACCGTGACGTCCCGCCATTTTATCACCAACGTTGATCTTACGTTTTTTAGCAATATAAACGCGAATAAGTTTGTTGACGCCTGGCGATAACTCATCACCATTCTCTCTTTCAAACTTTTTAACATCTACGATAATACCTGACTCCCCATGTGGTACGCGGAGCGAGGTATCTCTAACCTCTCTTGCTTTTTCGCCAAAGATCGCACGTAATAATCGTTCTTCTGCAGTTAGTTCAGTTTCGCCTTTTGGCGTTACTTTTCCAATTAAAATATCACCTGAATTGACTTCTGCGCCTATGCGTATAATCCCTTCAGCATCCAAATTTTTAAGTGCATCTTCGCCGACGTTCGGAATGTCTCTTGTAATTTCTTCTGGTCCTAATTTTGTATCACGCGCTTCTGATTCATATTCTTCAATATGAATTGAACTCAATCTGTCTTCCATAACTAGTTCTTCGCTAATGAGAATCGCATCCTCGTAGTTATAGCCTTCCCATGTCATGAAACCAATGAGTAAGTTCGTTCCTAGGGCAATCTCACCATTATCAGTTGAAGGACCATCTGCAATGATTTCATCAAATTCTACTTTCTGTCCTTTTTTGACAAGTGGTTTTTGATTGATACAAGTCCCTTGATTGGAACGCTTAAATTTCAGTAATTTATAACGGTATTTTTTACGATCTTCATCGCCTCTAACAATAATTTCATCTGCCGATACGTATTCAACAATACCGTCAACATGGGATTTAACCACAGCACCTGAATCTTTTGCAGCGATGTGTTCAATACCTGTCCCAATGATAGGCGCTTGCGCTCTAACAAGCGGCACTGCCTGACGCTGCATGTTTGATCCCATGAGCGCACGGTTCGCATCATCGTTTTCCAGGAAGGGAATCATGGCTGTCGCAACGGAGAATACCATCTTCGGTGAGACGTCCATTAA
>Ga0194137_10002695_pt1 | contig 10376 bp, 9 predicted proteins | sample TARM_MetaG_T3_14_FD_134025 | JGI IMG/M metagenome (GOLD analysis project Ga0194137, IMG submission 134025) | Freshwater microbial communities from Pennsylvania, USA, analyzing microbe dynamics in response to fracking - TARM_MetaG_T3_14 (version 2) | ecosystem: Environmental > Aquatic >...
AGGTTCTAGTACCTGATCGTCCATTGGGTTAATTGCCTGAACGCCCCCCTCCCGACCACTGACCATCTGTTGTCCGATTAATAATTTCCCAGTTAACATCATAGAACTCTCCTTAAATAATCAGAAAACGAAGCTCGGCAGCGCTAAAGAAATTGCAGGAATAAAGGTGGTTAGCAGTAATATGCCGATCATCACCAGCCAGAATGGTAAAATGGCACGAATAAAATCGGCGATACTGACCCCAGTAATACTACAGGTGGTAAACATCACTGTACCCAACGGCGGAGTAATGGTGCCGATAGTGGCATTAATAATAAAGATGATGCCGAAATGTACTGGGTCAATACCAAACTGGGCAGCCACTGGTGCGAGCAGCGGTGACAACACTATTAGGATGGCATTCCCTTCGAGAAACATACCCAGTGCCAAGAGCAATAAGTTGGCCAACAATAGAAAGGCAATGGCACTCGCTACTTGTGAGGAAAGCAGCAGAGCTATTTCCTGAGGTATCTGCTCCCATGTAAGGAAACGGGCGAATCCGGAAGCCACCGCAATAATAAAGAGTACGTTGACAGACGCCAGCAGTGACTCATTGGTAGCAAGGGCGATGCTTTTAGGCGTCATTTGTTTATAAACAAAAACCCCTACAATTAAGGCATAAAGCACAGCAATCGCGCCCGCCTCGGTGGGCGTGAATACACCGATACGAATACCGCCAATCACCACAAGTGGAAGCATTAAGGCAATGATTCCTGCACGAGTAACACTAATCCATTCATGACGACTAACTTTACGGCGTTCAGGCGGTTGGTAACCGTGGCGACGACAAAGATATGACGTCAATACCATTAAACTGGCCGCCATTAAAATGCCTGGCACAACACCCGCCAAGAACAGCCGCCCAATTGACACATTATTGACGTACCCATAAACAATTAAGGCAATACCAGGAGGAATAGTAGAGGTAACGAGTGATGAAGCCGCAGTTACCGCACTGGAAAATGGTTTCGGGTAACCCTTTTCCGTCATGCTGGGCACCAAAAGTTTAGCGTTCATAGCAGCATCAGCAATATTGGAACCTGATAGCCCCCCCATAAACGTACTCAACAACACGTTTGCCTGCGCCAGTCCGCCATGCATACGCCTAGTGAGTAGCTCTGCTAACTTCAGCAGCCGATCTGTAATGCCGGAGTAATTCATAAATACCCCAGCCATAATAAAAAACGGGATCGCCAGCAGCGAGATAGACTCCAAACCTCCCGCTAAACGCTGAATAAGCATCATCATTGGCTGTTCTGCACCTATGATGAAATAGAGGAAGGTAGCGAAAAAGAGCGCAAACGCGACAGGAGTGCCTAATAGAAATAGTAGAAACAGTGCACCTAGAGCAATGCTAACAGTCATGTGGTTCACTCCTAAGGGTTAACGTTGCTGAACCAACCGCACCACGCAATGATATATCATCACTATAGCGCTAACGGGGATAGCCACATGAATCCAGTAATAGGGGATTTGTAGCATCGGAGTGCTACGGAACGCTGAAAAACTGAGTAATAAAGTACCCCAGTACAGCATGGCTATCGCGCTGATCAGGATGATACCAACGCTGAAAACCTGCTCATTCCAGTGAGCAAGACGGGGCGGCAACTTATCGGTCACAAAACTGATAAATACATGCTCTTTACGGCGAACGAGCGCACTAGCCCCCAAGAAAGTCGCCCAAACCAACAACAGCTGAAGAATCTCTTCGGTCCATGCTAGGGGAGCACTGAACACATAACGCATAAAAATATTGCTAATTGCCACGAGAAACAGCGCAAATACCGCTGCAGTGGCCACAACCTCATCCAGCCGCATAATACGGTCTAGCCACGTAAAAATAAGCTTCATTCCAGACTCCTGAACCAAGGCTCTCCGGCAAGCCGGAGAGCCAGGTAAGCACCTACTGATCAACCGTTAATAATTTCGTAGACGCTATCGTAGAGACCGTCACTCCACTGCGGAAATGCGGTGGGGATCTGCTCAGCGGCACGCTCACGGAAGGGAGCCGTATCCACTTTATGGATTTCGACGCCTTCACTGCGTAGCCGCTCTAACGCCTGCTCACTATCCTCGGCTACCAGCTCACCCAGGTATTCGGCCATTTGCTGCCCGGTATCGGTCAACACCTGCTGATGCTCTTCACTCAGCTGATCCCAGAACGCTTTGCCAGTGACAAATGGAGCAACCGTGTGCATATGTGCCGTTAAGTTCAGATGTTTGACTACTTCATAGAATTTACCGCCGTAAAGTACAGCGGCTGGGTTTTCCACCCCATCCACCATGCCTTGGGCCAATGCGGGATATACATCACCTAAAGACATCGGTGTTGGCGTGGCCCCCATCGCCCGAATGGCCTCAACGTACATCTGTGAGTTTTGTACGCGGACGCGTACACCATCCAAATCGTCAGGACTGCTGACAGGCTCACGAGATAATAGGTGGCGCACTCCATAAATCGTATTAGGAATGACAATGTGGTAACCAGATGATTCAACCTTGGCCAGTTGGCCCTCAAACCATTCTGAATCAAACACTCGAAGCTTGGATTCAAAATCTTCACTCAAGTAAGGAGCATCCAGAACAGCCAAATCGGGCACTGAGTCCAAGAAGTTGCTGTAAGCAGTAATAGAAATGATCGCCGAGCCGAAGCGGGCCTGCTCCATTACCTCGGTTTCAGAGCCAAGCTGGCTTGCAGGAAATGCTATAAGTTCCAGCTCACCGTCACTGGCTTCACTTACCCATTCAGCCCATTGCTTTACCGCTACATCAACAGGCTCACCGGGTTGATTACCATAGGCAACGCGGATAGTCGTACTGGCATTCGCGGCACTAACAACACCGATACTGGTGATCGTTGCCAAAGTTATCGCAAGTGAAAGTTTGTTTAGTTGCATGAGAAGAGCCTCTTTTTTTTGTGGTTAACGCTGAGGTAAACCTGCCATTCAGGCAGTAGTATTCTGCATCTATGTTTAACGTTATTTGATTTAGATTGCCCAGGTGAGATAGCGTGTAGAAACTCACCTTAAGCTTCATCGTGAATATGTTTATTGTCTAAATAACCCTCCCCGTTGCAGCGCCTCATTGAGTAATGGTGTCGGTATCGAATAGGTTTCCGCCATTCGCACTATAGGCATTACACGGCGCTCCAACTTGTCGCGGTGATAATTGGCAATATCTTCAAGTCGGTGATCAAGGTAGGGGTTATCGAAACGCTCAAGCGTGCTTTGCCAATAGCCTTCGAGATCCATTCCTGGTAGTTCTTTCGCCAAGACAGGCAGTACTTCACTGTTCATGACATTACTAAGGATGGTGCGCAGCTTAGGCTCCCGAGTGGCCTCTCTGACGTACGCGATTGATTGCCCCAAATGCTGCTGCCGCCATTGATCAACCAGAAAAGTGTGGGCCAAATTGAGGATATGTAACTTACGTAGCTCATAAGGGCGAAGCGAATCCACGAGATCAATCGCATCGTGTGTAAAAGGCATTACTAGCCCCGGCAATTGCTGAACAGCCCACAGTGAATAAGGTTCAGCCACAGCACCAACAGGTTCAATGGGCGCGGACACAATGCGGTCTACCAAAGTGTTGGCCCAGCAGCATTCAGCATCCAACCAAGCAACAAAGCGGGCATCCTGATAATCCTGCTGTGCCAGTTGGATCACGATCTCTTTTAGCACCTCGCCATTACAACTAATCAACTCGCAAGGCAGCAACGTCAGCCCAGCTTTTCCCGCAAGAAATCGCGCCCGCAGCAGCTTGGTCAGCTTGCCAGGAAAACTCGCTGGAACAGCTGCCAAACTGGAGTCACCAGCGACTTGATAACCACTATCGCCCGTATTGGAGACAACCCATTGAGCCGTATCAATAAAGTGCTGTGTTAGTTGCTCCCATTCATCCTGAGCAACCATGCATCCGGCAATGCAGCCAATCGAAAGCTGCTCTTCAACGGGCATCCCACCGCGCAGCCCCTTTATCTGTAAAGGGTAACTGTTCTGTCTAGCCAAGGCGGCGGCTTTGGCTTTACCCTCTGGACGTGGTGAGGTTTGTACCACCAGCACAGCCTCAGAGCTGCGACCTTCTGCCAGTGCAGCACCGGCAAAAGCAGCCACATGACCCAGCAAAAACCGGCTGGTGCCAAATTGCACAATAGTGGCTTGTGAGAGAGGCAAACTCACAATGAGACCCCTCTCTTCCATGGAATAAAGTCCATTTGCGCAAGACGGACAGCTTTTGGCACATATCGACCTGATGCAGCTTCAACACACAGCGCTAGCAGTTCATCGGCTAGTTCAGCAATTTGCACTTCCCCGCGGATAATGGGGCCTGCATCAAAGTCGATGACATCGCTCATACGGCGAGCCAGCTCACTATTGCTGGAAATTTTCATAACCGGCGCAACAGGATTACCTGTCGGTGTTCCAAGGCCGGTTGTAAATAGCACTAGATTAGCGCCGGACCCTACCAGCCCTGTGGTGGACTCCACATCATTTCCTGGCGTACACAGCAGGTTGAGTCCTTTCCGAGTCATGGGTTCGGTGTAATCAAGAACATCTACTACAGGGCTGTCACCTCCCTTCTTAGCAGCGCCTGCTGACTTCATGGCGTCAGTAATCAATCCGTCACGTACGTTGCCTGGCGAGGGGTTCATGGAAAAGTGTGCACCAACCGCTTCTGCATGGCGCTGATAAGCGTTCATTAACGATGTAAACCGTTCAGCTACTTTAGCATCGCGACAGCGTGCCAACAGCTCATGCTCAACACCGCATAATTCGGGGAACTCACTTAAAATGCCACTACCACCCAGGGCCACCAACCGGTCTACAACCGCTCCTACGAGAGGATTGGCAGATAAACCCGAAAAGCCATCCGATCCCCCGCACTCGACACCAATGGTCAATTCGGAAAGTGGCGCTGGCTGACGGCTTATCTGATTGGCCTGTCTGAGGCCATCAAATATCGCGCTCAGCGCATCGCTGATCAGCACTTCTTCGCTTGCAGATTGCTGCTGTTCAAAATAGCCGACCGGTTTGTAACCGTTAGGATCCCGCTGTGCTATAGCGTCCTGGAGCATGGCGATTTGAGCTTTCTGGCACCCTAAGCTCAGCACCGTTGCTCCAGCCACGTTAGGATGGCAAATATACCCCGCCAGTAAGTGGCACAACGTTTCAGCATCGCTGTCGGTTCCGCCACAGCCAAGTTGATGTACAAGGAAGCGCACACCATCCACATTGGGGAACAATCGATCACCCGCAGGAGCCTCAGAGGCAATAGCCTCTTCACCATGTAGGAGCTTTCTGGCCAGTTGCTTGTAGCTATGATAAGGATCATCGCCCAGGGCATCCGCCACACACTGGCGCAATACTTCGATATTACGGTTTTCACAAAACACCAGAGGTACCACGAGCCATATATTCGCAGTGCCTACCCGGCCATCAGGACGGTGGTAACCTTCAAATGTGGTGGTTTCAAATTGTTTGACCGAAGGCGGCAGCCAAGCTTTCTGTTTGCCGTCTGCGGGCAAGTCATCTGTAGAGTGGACGAGGTTTTCAGTGGTAACAGCCTCCCCTGCGGCAATTGGCTGTGTCACCTTACCCACCGTAACACCGTACATAATCACCACATCGCCTACCGCCATATCATTCAACACAAATTTGTGCTTATGACGGACAGGTCCAGGTAGCGTAATTCGCTTCCCATGATCCTCGACTACGGCCCCTGTCGGCAGATCGGCTAAGGCAACTCGAACATTGTCCAAGGCATGAACGCGCAACGTCAGATGAAAGGTTTGACTAGCAATCAGGTCGCTCATACGAGCACCTCTTCTGGGTCGATGGAGATCATAGCTTTGATGACCTGGTGGGACGGATCACACCACTGCGGCATTTGGGAGGCTGCATCAGCCAGTCGAGCACGATGAGTAATCATTGCTTCAACGTTTATCTCTCCTGTTTCCATCAGTGATGTAACCTGAGCAAAGTCTTCCGGAGTGGCGTTACGGCTCCCCATTAACGTCAACTCTTTTTTGTGAAAGTCAGGATCACTGAACGAGATATCGGCTTTTACAACGCTTACCAGCACATAGCGCCCGCCATGACCAACTAGGTCAAACCCTGCCTGCATCGCCCGGGGGCTACCTGTGGCATCAAAAACCACATCCGCTAAAGCGCCATCGTTCAACTCACTAATCAGCGCAGCGGTTGTCGTCTCCTGTGGGGTGGCGATGGCATCAGCTCCCAGCACATCGCGGCAAAAGGCCAGCCGAGCAGTATTGGTATCAAGCATCAAGGTGCGCGCCCCTTGGCTCTTCGCTACCTGCAGCACACCCATTCCAATTGGCCCAGCCCCTACGATGACAGCAAGCTCTCCAGGCTGGATAGCACTACGTCTGACCGCATGAGCGCCGATCGCCATGCACTCCACCAACGCCAGCTGATCAAGGTTTAGCGTCTCGGACACTACTAGATGGGTAGTAGGCACTGCCAAATACTCCGCCATTCCACCATCTTTATGCACACCGATCACCTGCATGTTCTGGCAGCAATTGGTTTTACCCATCTGGCAGGCCCGGCACTCACCACAATGTAAATAAGGGATAACATACGCCTGCTTTCCCACTAGGTGCGCTGACTGTTCATCAGCAACCTCCACTACCTCTCCAGCCAGCTCATGCCCCAGCACTCGGGGATACTGAAAATAGGGTTGATTGCCGCCATAAGCATGGATATCAGTGCCACAAACTCCAATACGGCGTATCCGCACCACTGCATGCCCAGGGCTACACTCCGGGTAATCAAACTCTTGCAACTCAAGATGCTGAGGCTGCGAACAGACGAGAACTTGCATTAATGCATCCCTCTTCGCCAGACGCAGTTTATTGAACACTGGTCTGACAGGTACTTTGATCCAGTGGTCAGGCCTTTTAGAGCACAAGATGCCCTAATATAAGCCCTGACTCAAGTAGTGTTTAAGGCGTCAACAACTAGACATAAGTTGCAGACGCGATCATCTTTTAAGCTTGCACGACTTGTTGTTGCTGCTCGCCCAAGCCTTCAATTCCCAATCGCATACACTGGCCTTCCCGCAAATAAGTGGGCGGCTGTTGCCCCATACCTACACCAGGAGGCGTACCGGTAGAGATAACATCACCAGGCTGAAGGCTCATAAAACGACTGAGATAGCTGATAAGAAAAGGAATTTTATAGACCATGGTACGAGTACTACCATCCTGATAACGCTTACCATCAACCTCTAACCACATACTTAGCTGGTGAGGATCGGCAATTTCATCACGGGTGACCAGCCATGGGCCAAGAGGTCCAAAGGTATCGCACCCTTTTCCCTTATCCCAGGTACCACTGCGCTCAAGCTGGAACTCACGTTCAGAGACATCATTTACCACACAGTAGCCGGCCACGTGCGACATAGCATCCGTTTCGTCGATATAACGCCCACCCTTACCAATAATGACTCCTAGCTCCACTTCCCAATCAGTCTTTTGAGAGCCTCGTGGAATCTCCACACGGTCATTGGGGCCACAAATAGCGCTGGTCCATTTATTAAATATGACAGGCTCAGGCGGCACTTCGGCACCGGTTTCAGCCGCATGGTCAGAGTAGTTCAGACCAATGCAAATAAACTTGCCTACCTGCCCTACGCAAGGCCCCAAACGGGTGTCGCTTGCCACTTCAGGTAGCTCCATAATATTAATGTCACGCAGCCGTTGAAGGCCCTCATTACTCAATACATCACCGGCAATGTCATCCACAATGCCAGAGAGATCACGGATTACCCCTGCACTATCGAGGATGCCTGGTTTTTCTTGGCCCGGCTGACCAAAACGCATTAATTTCATATTGTTGTAGCTCCTTAATGATCAATTAGCCCAGCCACCATCAATCAACTGAGTGGTGCCGGTAATAAAAGCTGCCTCATCACTGGCCAGAAACGCTGCCAAAGCTGCAACCTCTTCCACTCGGCCCAGTCGACCCATTGGTTGACGCGAGATAAATGCGGCTAACACATCCGCTTCACTACGGCCTTCTTGGCGTGCCTGATCAGCGATACGTTGCTTTAGCGAAGGCGACTCGACAGTACCGGGGCAAATTGCATTACAGCGCACGCTTTGAGTCATAAAATCTGCGGCAACCGCTTTGGTTAACCCAATCACTGCTGCCTTGGTAGCGCCATAGGCACAGCGATTAGCAACGCCCTTAATACTTGAAGCAAGCGATGCCATATTGATAATACTGCCACCTCCATTTTCCAGCATTCCCGGCAAAAACGCCTGAATGGTATGGAACATTGAGGTGACATTCAGCTCCATCGTGCGATGCCAGGATGCCTCACTGCACTCCAGGATGTTGCCTCCCGGCACCATACCAGCGCAGTTAAAAAGCACATCCAACGCTGGCAGAGAAGCGGCAAGCTTGTGGATGGCAAGGCTATCCGTCACATCTAATTGATACGCTTCAACGCCTTCCATCCCTTTCAACGTGGCAATATCAATATCAGTGGCAAAAACATGTGCTCCTTCAGCGGCGAAACGTTCGACGCTGGCACGACCTATGCCATTAGCAGCGGCAGTGATCAGTACCGTTTTATTGTTAAGTCTCATCCTATGGCACATCCCTATAAATCGTGGGAACATACATTAGGCCAAAACATCCAGACATCCAATGGCCTGACCAATACACCGAGTATGAGTGAGAGTGTTTCATCCTGACAAGCCTTCAAAAGCGCATTTTGATGCTTTATAAGATGAACTTTAGTCGTAAACCAAAGTTAAAAGTGCAGGAATTCCGTGCCATGCCAATTCAAGCAGTTCGCTCGCAACGACTCTACCGCCAAATTGCGGATCAGTTGCAACAGCTGATTAATGAAGGTGAGTTCCCTCCAGGAACCCTGCTTCCACCCGAGCGTGAGCTTGCCCAGTCGCTAGGCGTCAGCCGAGCTTCTGTGCGAGAGGCCTTAATTGCACTTGAGGTCGTGGGGCAAGTAGAGGTGCGCGTGGGGCACGGAGTCGTCGTTATGGAACCTCGAACCACTATTCAAGAATCAGTAATGCGAGCCGCTGCACGCACTGAGCCCTGGGCACTCGACCCAGAGTTCGCCAGCGAAATCGAACTGAATTTGGACGAAGAGATTCCCCCGTTCTCTCTGCTGCAAACTCGGCGTTATCTGGAACCAGAAATTGCTGCCCTAGCCGCCATGAATGCAACAGAAGAGGATATGGAGGCCATCCGCCGCGCCTTCGAACGAAATGTTGCTGATAACGCTAATGGAGGCAGAAACTGCGCTGGCGACCGTTTATTACATATCCGCATTGCTGAAGCATCCGGCAATGCGGCTTATGCCTTACTGATCAAACATCTATTAGGTCATCAGTATGGTGCTATGTTTCGTCGCCTTCAGGACCTCTTCATGGAAACCGATATGCCAAAGCGCTCGCAGGGAGATCACGAACGCATCGTGAATGCTATTGAAGAAAGAGACCCAGCAGCAGCCAGACGCGCCATGGAAGTCCACCTGGACCATGTGCTAAACGTTTTCTTTTCTGAGTAGAATGGCGGCTACTGGGTATTAGCACTGCCTAAATAGACTCTAAAGCGACGATTATCTGCCAGAGTTTCAAAATGACTAAAAGAGCGTTCAAAAAGTTCTGTGTAGGGTAGAAATGCATTGGCAACTACTATCAGTCGCCCTTTGGCCTTCAAGTGGCTGGATGCACCTTCTATGAGCCGCGTGCTAGGCCCATAGCTAATATCTCGCTCCTGATGAAACGGCGGGTTGCTAATAATCAAATCAAACCGCTCGCCCTCCAGCGCGGAGTAAACGTCGCTCTCCAGCACCGTGCCGTTCAGCTCATTTTCATGAAGGGTGCGGCGGCAGGCTTCGGCGGCGAAGGCGCTGACATCGGCAGCCGTGACCATATGGCCGCGTTTCGCCAGCCAGGCGCTGATAATGCCGTCGCCGCAACCCATATCCAGCACTTTCAGCGTTTTTTTCGGTAGTATTTCTTCAAGGGCTTGCAGCAGTAGCTGCGTTCCTTCGTCGACTTTGCCATGGCCAAACACGCCAGGATGGCTCACTAAGCGCATATCCAGGGCATCAAAGGTTTGCCAGGCGCTATCGGGCGCTTCCATTTTCACCGTGCGGGTGGCAAACAGCGAGCAGCGGCGGGCGTTATCGAGCTTGTCGCAGCTCATGCCCAACTCGTCCAGCATCTTGGGAACACGTTTGATGCCCCCTTGGTGCTCACCGACGATATCGAACGGCGTATTGTCAGGCAGCACGTAGCAAAGCCACTCAAGCCACCATTTGCCTAGCTGGTGGGC
>Ga0194137_10002696_pt1 | contig 10374 bp, 14 predicted proteins | sample TARM_MetaG_T3_14_FD_134025 | JGI IMG/M metagenome (GOLD analysis project Ga0194137, IMG submission 134025) | Freshwater microbial communities from Pennsylvania, USA, analyzing microbe dynamics in response to fracking - TARM_MetaG_T3_14 (version 2) | ecosystem: Environmental > Aquatic >...
CAAAAAAAGACCCGGCGCTTTACAGTACCGGGTCTTTACTCTCACCACATCAGGGACATCATCAAAACGAGAGGCTAGGAGCCTTATCATTTCCGGCAGTACAGCCCTATTTCGATCTCATCCTCTCTCTTCTCGTGAGCCAAGATCATGTTGGCTATTTCTCTGACATTTGTCAGTTCACGAAGCGCAGCATCGCGCATCACATCAAGAGTTTCGTTGCATTTGGCCCGCCGAAATCTAAGGAGCCAGTCTGTTCGATCCATTTCCTTTCGCTGCATCTATCTCGTACCCGCTAATCCAAAATAACTTTGCGCTTACCTGGTTTCACATCACCGGCTACGTTATCCAGAACCTTTGGCGCAGCGGACGAAGCGCTGACAATGGCGGGCTGGCCGCCCCTCAGGGTGTCTATGGTGGGGGGATCGTTGCGTTGATTCTCCCCACCCCCATCGTGATTGGCCTCACTTTCAGGCTGGATGTAAACCAATACTAAGTAGACAGCGATCATCAGCGCCAAGACGATTACCAGTGCTTCGATTATCAAACCGTTTAGAACAATCAGGACGATGAATAATGGTATGAATCCTATGACTATCTTCCAAGGTTCTCCCTTGATAATTCCGGCTAAAACCCCAGTGATTAACATCATGCCGGATAGGCCATAGAGTATGCTGTGAATGGACTTGGTGATGTCTTCGACATCATGAATCATTAACATAAAGCCTCACCTAGCATTGAAGAGCTTGCCCTGCTGATAGATTTCCTCCTTCTCAAACGCGATCGCGGCAGCCCTGCACTGGAAGGGTCCATAGGTTTCGTCGTCAATGAGCACCTGCCATTCACAACCCCAGCGCCGAGTCCATGCCGCCAGTTTCGACTTGTCAGGACACATCTTTCGGATGACCAAGAACGCGGCCATTAGGAGAAATGAGGTGGGTACAATGCGTGATACTCGCTGCTGGCTTAACGCCTGAACATCCAGCCCCAAGAAGGAAACTTCATCGGCAAAGCCGCACACTTCGCCCCCCTTAATCACAATCCGCTTCTTGCTCATCCTTGCTCTCCGTTAATCCAAAATAATTTTGCGTTTGCCTGGCTGCACATCCTCGGGTTCATCCCTCGGAACCCTAGATGTTGCGGCCGAAGAACTGACGACAACGGGTTCGCTCGTATTGTCCTGCTGCTGGCGTTCGCGAAGGATGTCTATGGTGGGAGGTTCGTTGTTCCGGCTCACAGGGGGGCTACTTTGAGCCGCAGCTCTGTTCAGCCTCAGCAGCGTCTCAAGCCGCTCTTCGGCAACACGATCGGCATAGTAGCGATAGACGAAGAAGGCAATGACACAAGCCGCTGTGATACCAACCAGGAATATCGGAGCACCCTCCCCGCCACCGCTGTCTGGTGTCGCAGGCGTTTCAGTAAGCTCCCCTGTGAAGAAGAGCATCTTCGCGACCGTTGGGAAAAAGGCCATGGGAATGAAAAGCAGCGCCCCATTGATGTTGCCCCGTAAAATGCTATGACCCACCCCCGCGACAGTGAACACCAGGATAATGATCTTCATTGAGGGACTATCTAGCCATTCCAAGAAAAAATCCGGGGCAGATGTGACGTTTTGGCTATTCAGCCCCTGAGGTTTCTTCTCCACCTCAACTGGAGCGCTGGTGGTTGCCTGCCCTGAACTGCCCTGCTCCAGATTATGGGTAAGCTGAGCACTCCCCCCCGCGGCTTCAATTTTTACCGGAGTTTGTTTTACCGGAACAATGAAGTATTTGACTGCCAGCTGCCTTGATTCGATCTTTAGGGACTCCAGAGTGATAGGCTTTCCTTCCTTGGCTGCGAGAGCTTCCGCCAATGGGAGCTCCTTCGCGTCCTTCATTCCCCCCATAAAGCCCGAAAACCCCGTGTCTGCAACCCGGCAACGATAGCGCCCCGAGTAGCTGCGGAACTCCCCATTACCTGGGCAGATAAAGTATCGGCTTTGCCCGTCAGGCCACTCCTCTCTGCGCCATTGTTTGCTTTGAAACCAGACCTCTTTGCTAGTCACTTCTTGTGCGGCATTGAAATCAACAAACTCCTTATCTCCCTGGGCGTCATCCCCCTGCTTCGTGCTGCCGTTATTGTTCGAGAGAGCTTGCCCAACTACAAGGCCAGTCACAAAATCACTGGCAAGGGATGCTGAGGAAGCCATCATCAGACTGGCGAGCAGAAGCAGGAAGGAAACCCTTCCCCTCTTCACTACCATTTGTTGTTCTCCGTTTCTTGCTCGGTGAGACCAGCACTAAAGTGGTATTCCGGCTTGAGCTCCTTCTCTTCAATGTCGAGCACATCTGGGCGGATCTTTTGCTCCAGTGCCTCGCAGGCCTTCCCCTGGAAACCGGTAAAGTCGGCAGCGATTTGGCCGCCCTTGATCTTGATGTTCACCTTTTTCACTTTGCCACCTCATTGCTTGACTCTACGACCACATCAGAGCGGAGGGATAAACGCCCCTGCACCTGAACCGTTACCATGAGACCTCCTCAGCCTCCAGTTCCAAGGTCCCGTCATGGTGCTGCTTCACCGTGACGTTAAACCCCTCTTCGCGTAGCTGCTGTTCGTAGTGGAACGCAAGATAGCGATCCTGGATGGCGCTGCTTGCTTGCTTGGTCCAGCGCCCATATGAGCCGTAATCCTCCTGGTATTGCTCCCAAATCCCATTGGTTTCCTTGTAGCCGATGCGGTGTTCCTTGTTGTTTTTGTCGATCAACACCAGTGGGTACCGCTCGAAGGTGTACCCTGCACCAACTCGGTACAGTTTTTCGTTTTCAACGACGACACCAACACCCTCCAGTGCCTTGAGCAGAAGCTCCTTGCTTCTGTAGGCAACCGACACTTTTCCCTTCACGATATGGCTCATCTAACAACTCCTGAAAATGTTCATTCACGATGGGTCTGCTGGCTTAGGCATTGGCTATTCAGCGATAGCGAGCTTCCTGCCAGTCCCCTCCTGCTCTTCCTCCACCCTGTTGGCCGGGTAGAAACCCTGATCGCGGAGGAGGCGGATCTGGTCGATGTCTTCTCTACGGGTCTCACTCGTCGGTGTAATGTGGGTCACCGCATCCAGCAGTGTTTCGTTATCGAGGTCCACCCCCTTAGCGTTCGCCAGGTACAGGGCATCTATGACAGCCTGCTCGATTTCAGCGCCGGTATATCCCGCAGACTCACGCAACAGCAGGGACATGTTGAAGTCGCTTACGTTTGCCTTTTGCTTGGTGATATGGATGTCGAAGATCTTCTCACGCTCCACGTCGGTGGGCAGGTCGATGAAGAAGGCCCGATCCCACCGGCCAGCTCGCATCAACTCGGGAGGCAATGACTTAACCCGGTTGGCTGTGGCAACGATGAAAATCTTGCTCTTCCGCTCTTGCAACCAGTAGAGGAATGTACCGAGCAGGCGCTTAGAAACTTCGTGCTCTCCGTCAGCGTTCCCAAAGAACTTTTCCATCTCGTCAATCAGTACGACGACCGGCGAGATCTGTTCGATAGTTTGCAGGGCGCGGGAGAACTGGCGCTCAGTCTCCCCCAGGTACTTGCTGTAGAACCGCCCCATATCCAGACGAACCAGGGTAGTCCCCAATACTCCGGCCGCAGCCTTGGCGATCAGCGATTTACCTCCGCCAGGTACACCAGCCAGAAGGACACCTTTCACCGGTAAACTCTTGTCCCAACCAGCCTTGCGGATCTGGAGAAACTCCTTGAGGTTCTCCAACCCACCCACGTTGGCGATGTCGATGGCTTCCAGCACATCAAGACCAACGTCGCGCAAGATGTGAGCCTTCTCTTTGCGGATCTCCCCGAGATATTCTTCGTTCTTGTATTTCAGGTAGGCAGAGTAGGTGAAGACATTCTTCATCTGGGTATAGGACAGGCCCAGCGCATGGTTTGCGATGACAGCACGTTCCTTCTCATCAAACACGCCTTTCTCCTGAACGTTTTGTTCGCAGGTGCGAAGCAGTTCCAGGATGTCTGCATTGCTCATGGCCGGGAGGTCGAGGTGATACACGAACTCTTCACTGAGCAGATCTTTTCCCGCGATGATGTAGTTGATCCCCTCGTTTTCAAGGAGGGTCAAGGAGGCTTTCAGGGCAGGCATGGTCTCAGGGTTCGCCCGTTGGCGGTCGAAAAAGTAGGTGTCAAACACCACCACGCCCTTCTGTTTATCTTTCTTTGCCTCCTCTACATATGCCTTCAAGCTCGGCGGGTCTGGCAACTTTTTGAATGGCATCACGACAAAATGCTTACCAACTTTTTTCGCAATGTCTGAAAAAACACTTTCAGCTCGCCCCAGCTCGAAGGTGTTGACGTTGATCACCGGGAAGGAAAGCTTGATTGGGATCTCAAGCTTTTCCAATTGCTGCGCATTTTCCTTCATCACTATTCCTTACTCATCGCAGTGAAAAACACACGCCCTCACCATGGGAGCGTCGTTCAATTCAGTTCTGAATGTACCGGGCCATCACAGCAGACTGATATTGCTTCTCAGCGATAGCAGCAACCCTGTTTTGGTAGGCTCGGTCGCTAACCAAATATGCCCGTCTGCACTCTTTCATCAGTCCCTCTAAAAAATTTCACATGTGAAATTTTTGCTCTGTTGGCTACCCATAAGAAAACGGGAGCCAATCAAAAACCAGAGCCAACGATAGCATCATATATTGATTCAGTAAACATTCAGAGCATCATTCCATTGCACAATCCGAACCCTTTGATTTAGTTGTTATTGGAAAAATTAAATCAGTTATCTGCCCACATGCCAGAGGGCAAAAAAACATCAATTTCAGCTCGATTTTCGCCACCATTACAGTTGCATTATTTGAGCTTGTGATAAGATGAACATATAACCAGTGAGGAGATAGACCATGAAAGACTTAATCAACATTTTCCTGATGGCCGTAGTTGTTCTTGGTACCGCAATGTTGCAAGCGACGGATTGGGGTTATGCAGTGATCGCGATTGCAGTGGTTTATTGGGTAAAACCAGTGCTGGATCTTCTCCACAAGAATTACTGGGTAGGTTTGGCTTTCTGGGGGCTGGTGGCTTTATTCGCTTGGCAGGGAGCCCTTGTAGGCGGGTTGTTCTACGGCTTGCTCGCTGCACCGAAAGACCAAGCTGATGGTAATGTAGCCAGAAAAAAGAGCTCGATCCGCCTTGTTTCTAATGGCTATGACATACATACCGGGGAACCTGTCGGCTCAGTGTTTTGGTAAGCCCGCAGGTTTTCAGGACGCTAACATGTCTCTTCGGCCCTGGTTTGAAAAATGTCTTTGGCCTTTTCTCGCCCGTCAGCAGTCAGTGTGAAGGCCAGCAACAGCGATGACGATCTGTACTTACTCAGCAGGCCATTGGTGACCAGGGTATGGCATGATGTGCGAAAGTTAGTATCGTGAACCTCGGTACTGCGTGTCCTGTTAAGTATCTCCAGCAACTTCATACCGGGAACCGGGTCAAACTTCCCCCTTGCCTCTATACAGAACAGGATGTATAGCACGTCCTTTTGCGTTGCCGACAGCCTCATATCTCCACCTTATTCATGTGACACATGAATAAGGCTCCCATAAAGAGAGCCCGATGTAAACACCAACTGTATCCATGTGCCACATGAATAAGGGATCAGTTAACCGCATCTTTCAGTGCTTTTCCCGCCTTGAAGCCAGGGATATTTGCTGCGGCAACCTCAATTGCCTCGCCGGTTTGCGGATTACGCCCAGTACGGGCGGCTCTGGCTCTTACCTGGAAGGTTCCGAAGCCGGTGAGGGCTACAGAACCACCCACTTTGAGTTCGGTGGTGATAGTCGCCATCAAAGCATTGATCGCAGCCTCGGCCTTAGCCTTCGTGATGTCAGCGGACTCAGCCACCGCCATTATCAAGTCACTTTTGTTCATCCGTCTTCCTAGTGTTTCATGGTTGTGATTGCCCCTTCCTGATAACGGAAGGGGTTGTGTTTAGTGCACCTTGCGCCATTCCCAGGGAGGGATTCTCTCCGGTTCAGGCAGAGCCCAGAGGCCGCGCTTTCCTTCCCTTGCCTCTTCTTCGAGTTTGAATAGCGCGGGGGTTTTGGCGTACTGGCGATACACCCAGGCATCCCCAGAGCGGACCATCTCGGCGTTTACCCATTTGCCATCAGCATAGAGATTGGCAACCAGGCGGCCATAGCCGTCTTTGCCCACTTGTTCAACGGTGATCATCCGCCCAGCCACCAGCGCCGACAAAGCAGCCTTGGCCTTTGAGCCAAATGGCTGCTTCTTCTCGGGAGCATCGATCTCGGCCAACCGAACCCGGTATTGTACTTTACCACTTCTGCAATCCCCCCCGGAATTGCAGGTTTGGTCTGTCAGGACTTTGACCGTATCCCCATCAGACACGCGGACGACCTGGCCCGTGAAGGTATCTGCCGATAGGAAGGGCGAAGTAATCCCAAGAGCGAGCAGAATAATGACCCTGCCAAATTTATGGACTGATTGCACATCGACTGTCATTGAACGAATATCTCCCTGCTAGGCAAAATAAATTTCACATGTGAAATTTCTCAGCAGCCACCAGCCAAGTTACTTGGTCGTTAAATCATGCTCCCGAGTGAGAGAATACCCACTCCGGATCAAGCTGGTACTCATCATCCAGCTCTTCGGGAGTAACGACGGCAGTAGACCAGTCAGTTGCCAAGAGAGGGTTGTCGATGTCTGCGAACCAAGCATCGATCTGGTGCCTGAACTCCACCCGACGACTCTCCCCCGCGGTGGCTTTCACATGTTCAACCTCTGCATCCCAATAGAGGATCTCGCCTTCGGCATCCTGGGTTGCGCACGTTGCGCCGCTAGGCCATGCCCTCCGTTCGCTGACCAGCTGACGCAGTGTTTTACTCCCATCAGGTGCGCGGTAGTCCATGTCGAGGTTGATGATTATTGCCTCTGGCTTTTCCAGCACAGTAGTTTCAGGCAGATACTTGGCGACCAATGGCATGGTCAGAATGGCGGCCCCCTCACAGAGGAACTCTGACGGTGCACTGACTATTACTGTCATGCACCAGTTCCAGGCATACATCAGGCGATCATCGATCTTGCCGTCTGCCTCGATTTTACAAACTAATTGGCTGATTCTGGGTTCGAAATCCAAATACAGGCCAGAACTCTGGCATTTTTTGCTGATTGCCCGGATCAGAGCACTTTGCTCTATGAGCTGGTCACGAGTAACGGCATCAAGTTTCCCTAGTGCCTCCAACAACATTCTCATTTGATCACGGATTTCCATCTGCTTCTCCTTCAATGTCAAACAGCTTGGCAATGTCATCTGCGCGCCAACCCAACGAAGCGCGGATATTTTTATTGCTCCGCGGTATTCTGTTCCTGGTCTTCAACCAACATTTTTCTCATGGCCGCCATGATGGCCTCAGGCGGCTGAGCGCCGCCCAAGAGCTGGCTCTTACCCGTTTTGTTGTCAACGACGAAGGTGGCCGGAGTGCCGTTGATCCCTAGGCCCTTCGCCTGCTGGATGTTCTCTTGAACCTTCTCGTCCATCTTTCCTGCCGCGAGGCATTCTCTGAACGCATCCAAGTTTGCCCCTACACCGGTCACCAGCGCTGACAGATCCCGCACACCAGCCCCATTCCCCTGGGTGTGCTCGAACATGTCATTGATGAAGACCCAGAACCCACGGTTACCCTTCTGTTCCGAAATACATTCGGCGGCCACCGCCTCCTTGAGTGCAGCTGGGTTATGGAAATCCAACGGCATGTGTTTCCACTGCCAATTAACATTGCCCTTGCTGGCATCCACGATCTGTTTAGGTGTGTCATGGAACCGCTTGCAGTAGGGGCATTCGATGTCGGAGAACTCGACCAGAGTAAAGCGGGCGGTCAGGTCACCGTAGATATGCTTACCATCGCTGACCTTCTCCGCCGCAGCATTGAACTGCGTGTACTTTTGGTTGATGTCGTCCTGCTGCTTCTTTTCCACCAGCATGTTGATACTGGCGGCCACCGCGATATCAAACTCGGCTTGGTTCTTGAACGTGATTGAATTGGTGGTGATGGCATTCATGTTGTTGACAGAGTTATTCAGCTTGGAGATGTCATTCGTCAGTTGGTCCACCTTCACTGACTGATATACCCCAATACCGGTGCCGAGGGCCCCCAGCACGATTGCTGCGATAACACCTATCTGGATCTTCTTGTTGCTTAGCTCGGGCATGTCAAACCACTCCTGATGGGAAAATAGTCAGGACGCTGTGTTCTGTTGGAGGGGGGGGGTAGGAAGGTCTTTCCATTCAAAAAGAAAGGAGGCCAAAACCTCCTTTCTGGGATTACCGCACTCCCTTTCATAAAACCGGCGTCCAGGCCAGGTGAATTAGCTGCTCTGGACGGCAGTTACGATGAAAGTGCAGACCTTGGCATAAAGTGGAGCCAGGCAGACAGAGGCCAGCACCATACCAAAGGCCTTCGACGGTGCTTGTTTAACGAATCGGGGCAGCCACGGCATCATTCCACAGAACGCAGCCAAGATGGCACCTGTTGCTCCGAGGGTCGGGTACAGCAGAACCTGGGCCAGGATGAAGGTGCACTGGGCATAGGCAGCATGGTTCATTGCTTCTTTGTCTTCGGCCGTGAACTCCGCGCCGCTTACTTCATTGGTATTTTCCATCACTTTGTCCTCAAGCATTATCGGGCTTTCCGAAAAAGGTTTCGTATGCCTCAAGGTCTGAGGCCAACATGAACTTCGCTTCGGGTTCGCTGAGCGGTTGAAGGTTAAGCAACTCTACGTTTTGGGCTCTTGATACAGCCATGTCCAGACTGAACCAAGTTCCTCCCTGAGCTACAGCTATGACCCGAACCACTGACCGTCCATTTAACTCAACTGTTGGCAGCTGTTGGTGCAATACCTTCGCTACTGTTGCTCTAGCGCCAACCCAGCGCTTATCGAACATCACCACATTCAGCGACTCAAATGCTCTCTTAGCCGCCTGGATGCTGGAGTTAACCATTTCCGACTTCGCGCTCAATGTGAGTTGCCTGACAGCAACCCAACCAAATAGCAACGCTAGGAGATTCATTCCACTGATTGCTAAAGCTCCTGACAGAGCAAAGGCGCCAAACATGATGACGCGGCTGCGTTTAAACTGGGCCACTGCTTATCTCCTTTTCATGCCAACAAGCCTACAGGATTTCCCAAAAATGCAAGCCCGCGAAACTGCCCGGATTGGGCACCAACACCGCTAAAATTTCACATGTGAAATTTTTCCTGCTGGTATGGCGGCACATGCAACGCCGAACAGGGCCGTGCATCACCGCGCAGCTACCTGTCTGTTTCATGCTATCCCGAAAAAACATAGCACCATTTTATGATACTGTAAACAATATGAACCACCAGCGTGCTGCTAGTACGGCTCGCGTTCGCTGCGGATTGATAGGTGTTGCTGGTGAGGAATGTAGGGATTGAGTCATACCCAAAAGATGGGCATCAGCTTGTAAATGGTTGGGCCCCAGCGAACACCGTCTTTTGTGTTTGGGGGTTAAATCAAGCGGTGGATCGTGCCAATTTGGCTGTTAAGTCAGATGAAAGTAAAGCTCACGGGAACCGACAACAGGATAGCGAGGATCCATCATGGGCAGGCTTGGATCCCGGCAAAACCTGCTGGTTCTACCACGCCGTACCTTGAGGATGCCACACAGCGGCGCTGTGACGCTCTGTGCGGCGTTTTTTTAGTATAGGTAATGACTTATCGCAGCAAGCTTGCATAGATGGCCTCATATCGCATCCCAGGGGCTTGCTTGCTCTCCCCAAGGGAAGCCAAACGAGAGCATCGAAAAATGTGTTGAGAGAACAACTTATAATTTTTGGGTCCTTAAATTATTTAAATCCCTGATCTGTAGATCTTCTGTAGATCCTCTTTAGATCCTAAGATCATAGATAAAGGATCAAGGATAAAAGATAGAGGTCGCAACCAGTTGTTTTAATTGAATTAAATCTCAAATTTAACCCCCAAACAGCCCACATTAACCCCCAAGCACATCAATTTAACCTCCAAACAGTATATTTTGGCCTCCATATTGGGTATTTTGACCCCCACACAGCGATTTTTGACCTCCAAACAAGGTAGTTTTAACCCCCAAACAGCCCATATTTAACCCCCAAATAGGTCATTTTTTTTGGTTCAATATGGGCTTAAATTATGCTTTTCAACAGCTTATACGCAGTTATGTACAGCTTACTTACAGGTTGCTAGGGATGTGTTATGACAGATGATGCGGTAGCGCGAATTGTGACGGCAATCGCTAAATATGAGGCTCAGAAGATCGGGTTGCCTGCCAACCAGAAGAGCATCGCTTTCTTTAGCAGCCTTGTGGACCGAGC
>Ga0194137_10002700_pt1 | contig 10360 bp, 8 predicted proteins | sample TARM_MetaG_T3_14_FD_134025 | JGI IMG/M metagenome (GOLD analysis project Ga0194137, IMG submission 134025) | Freshwater microbial communities from Pennsylvania, USA, analyzing microbe dynamics in response to fracking - TARM_MetaG_T3_14 (version 2) | ecosystem: Environmental > Aquatic >...
GGTAAAGCCCTCGAAACCTGGCAGGCCCTGTTCGGCGGCCGTGGGCACATCGGGCAGCACCTGCAAGCGGCGGCGGCTGGTCACGGCCAGCGCACGCAGCGCGCGCGATTGCACATGCGGGATGGCGGTCACGGCAACATCAAACTGGTGCGAGATGCGCCCAGCCATGAGGTCGCGCAGCCCCTCGGCGCCGGCGCGGTAGGGCACGTGCTGAACCTCGACCCCGGCCGCGCGCGCCCACATCAGTCCGGTGATGTGGGTGGTGGTGCCGCGCGGGCCCGAGCCGTACTGGTAGCGCCCCGGCGCAGCGCGCAAGCGCGCGATGTAGTCGCGCATATTGCCGGCCGGATCGTTGGGGTTGACCAACATGACCAGCGGCACCTTGTTGATCATGGCCACGCCGCGCAGGCTGCCCACGAGGTCAAAGGGCATGGGGTCAAACAGCGCCAGGTTGAACACCAGTTGCGACGCCGTGCCCACCAGCAGCGTGTGGCCATCGGGCTCGGCGCGCGCCACCGCCTCGGTGCCCTGCATGCCCGACGAAGCGGCGAGGTTTTCAACCACGATGCGCTGCCCCAAGCGCTGCTCGAGCTCGGGCGCCATCAGGCGCGTGACCACGTCGGCGTTGCCGCCGGCGGCCGAAGCCACGATCAGGCGCAGCGGGCGCGAAGGAAAGCTCTGGGCGCGCACAAACGCGGGGGCAGCGAGCACGGTGGCGGCAGCGGCCGAGGTTTTGAGCAGGGTGCGGCGGGTAGTCATGGGTAAACTCCAAAATTGTGGTTGACGCAAGCCCCATTACACCATAAAATAACGCTAATGCGAATAGTTCTTGTTGCGTATATGCCCAGGATGCTTGACTGGCGCCGTGTCTGGGCTCCGTTGCTGGTGGCGCTGGCCTTGGCGGCTTTGGCCTTGGGGGTGTTGTGGCACATCGGCAACAACCCGAGCTTGGCACTGGGCAGTTTTGCCCGCATGGGGCCGGGCTATTGGCCGGCGCTGCTGGCGTGCGCCTTGCTGTTGGTGGCGGCTTGGCTGCTGTGGCGCGACCGTCCCGGTGCGGCGGCCACTGCCGCACGCGCAGCCGACGCAGCCCCTGCTTGCGGCACCGAGGTGCCCGCCGACGGCCACCTGCAGGCCGCCCTGCTGACGCTGCTGGCCGTGCTGGCGTTTGCCCTGTTGGCACCAAAGGTGGGGGTGGCTGGGGCGACCTGGCTGCTGGCGTTGGTGGCGGCCTGGGCTGCCGATCCGCGCTGGCTGCAGGCTTTGGCGGTGGGCAGCGCGCTGACGCTGGCCTGCTTGGCGCTGTTCGTCTATGGTTTGCAGGTGCCGTTTCGGCTGCTGCCCCCTTAAATTTAGGCTCCCACCCCCATGAGTTTCGATTGGCTGCTGGCGCTGGCGGGTCCGGCGCTGCTGGGTGCGGGTTTGGGCACTTTGGTCGGCGTACTGCCCGGCATCGGGCCGGCCGCCACCATGGCCTTGCTGCTGCCGGCTTCGTTCCTGCTCGAACCGCAGGCCGCGCTGGTGCTGCTCAGCGGGGTTTATTTTGGGGCGCAGTACGGGTCTTCCACCACCGCCATTTTGCTCAAACTGCCGGGCGAGGCCTCGGGCATCGTCACCGCCGAAGAAGGGCACCGGATGGCGCTGCAGGGGCGCGCCGGGGTCGCGCTGGCGGTGGCGGCGCTGGCCTCGTTTCTGGCCGGCCTCATCACCATCGCCTTGGTGGCTTGGCTCACGCCGGCGCTGGCGCGGCTGGCCCTGGGGTTGGGGCCGGCCGATGTGGCCGCACTGGTGTTGCTGGCTGCGGTGGCGCTGGTGTGCATCGGCGGCCAGCAGCGCCTCAAGGCGCTGGCCATGCTCTTGCTGGGGTTGATGATCGGCCTGGTCGGCACCGACTTTGGCGGCGGCGCCCCGCGCTTCACTTTTGGGCTGGCCGAGTTGCGCGACGGCATCGGCTTGGTGCCGCTGATCGTGGGCCTGTTTGGTCTGGGCGAAGTTCTGGCCAGCCATGCCGGGCGCCACGCCAGCGTGCGCATCGCCCCCATCGGCCGCATCTGGCCGCGCCGCAGCGAGCTGCGCGCCAGCCTAGCCCCAGCGCTGCGCGGCACCGCGGTGGGCGCGCTGGTCGGCATGTTGCCCGGTGGCAAAACGCTGCTGGCTTCGATGATGAGTCTGGCGCTGGAGCGGCGCGTGGCGCGCGACCGGGACCAGTACGGGCACGGCGCGCTCTCGGGCGTGGCCGGGCCCGAGGCCGCCAACAACGCCAGCGCCCAAGCTGGTTTGATCCCCTTGATCGGTCTGGGGCTGCCCGGCAATCCGGCCATGGCGGTGTTGCTGGGTGCTTTCATGCTGCACGGCATCGCGCCGGGGGCGGTGCTGTTTGCGCGCCAGCCCGAGGTGTTCGAGGCCATCATTTGGGGCATGCTGCTGGCCAATCTGGCGCTGCTGGTGCTCAACCTGCCGCTGATCGGGCTCTGGGTGCGCTTGCTGGCTTTGCCGCTGGGGCTGCTCACGCCTTTGATCGTGGTCATCGGCGTGCTGGGTGTTTTTGCCCAGAGCCGGCTGCCCTTCGATGTCGCCTTGCTGGCGCTGTTTGGCCTGCTCGGCTATGTGCTGCGCAAGGCCGACTACCCCTTGGCACCGATCGTTTTTGGCGCCGTGCTGGGACCGATTTTTGAGGATAACCTGCGCCGCGCCTTCATGCACGCGCGCGGCGACGGACTGGTTTTGCTGGCGCAACCGCTGGTGCTGCCGGCGCTGGCGCTGGCAGCACTGCTGCTGCTGTGGCCGCTGCTGGGGCGCTGGCAGGGCAGTGACCGATGATGCGCGGGGCAGCACAGATAAACCAAATCAAATCTGGCACCAAAATTGCTTTGATAAAAGAGCAATCAATCGATCCAAAACGCCACCCCATAACTCGCTCTGACCACACCCCATGCCCTGGAACGCCACGCTTGACTTGCGCTACCAGCGCCGCCACGAAACCACCACGGTGGAGCATAAACATCTGGGGCCGCTGCGAATTTTTCACAGCCACTATCCGCAAGGGCCCGGCCTGTGCCACAACGTCTTGATCCATCCGCCGGGTGGACTCGTGGGCGGCGACCGTCTGGATATCCGCATCCATGCCGAAGCCCATTGCCACGCGCTGCTCACCACTCCGGGTGCCACGCGCTTTTACCGCTCGCTGGGGCCGGTTGCCACCCAATCAATCGACATTCAGCTGGAGCAAGGGGCCAAACTGGAATGGCTGCCCATGGAAACCTTGGCCTACCCGGGCTGCCAAGCAGTCAATTCCTTGCGCGCCGAACTCGCGCCCGATGCCCAATTGCTGGCATGGGAAGTGACAGCGCTCGGGCTGCCGGTCTCGGGCCAGCCATTTGATACCGGTTGTCTGCAACAGCGCATCGAAATCGCGGGTTGCTGGATCGACCAGGGCCGGATCGACGCCCTCGACAAGCGCCTGCTCGACTCGCCCTTGGGGCTGGCGGGGCAGCGCTGCCTGGGAACCTTGGTGCTGGCCAAGGGCAGCCCTTGGCCGCCGCAGACCCGCGAGGCGTTGCTGCAGTCGGCTCGGGACAGCCTCACCCAAAGCCCTACCGCAACCCGATCTGGCGCCACTTTCCCGCACGACCGGGTGCTGGTGGTGCGGGCGTTGGGCCCACTGGTGGAGCCCGTTATGCAAACCCTTAAAGCCGTATGGCGCAGCGTGCGCGCCAGTGCATGGGGGTCCGAAGCGGCAGAGCCCCGCATCTGGCAGACCTAAAAAGCGGGCACCTCCGCCCAACCCATGCCGTGGCAACCGCAGCAGGGGGACTTAAATCGCAACCAATTTGCTGATGTGGGCCGCTCCCATTTCCTCGCCGCTGCCCTCGGCCACCACTTCACCGCGCTGCATCACCACAAACTGGTCGGCCAGCGCCTCGGCAAAATCGTAGTACTGCTCGACCAGCAAGATCGCCATCGGCTGGCCATCGAGCCCGTTTTTGGCCAAATGCTGCAGCACACGGCCGATGTCTTTGATGATATTGGGCTGAATGCCTTCGGTGGGTTCGTCGAGCACCAGCAGGCCGGGCGCGGCAGCTAGGGCGCGGGCAATGGCCAATTGCTGTTGCTGCCCACCCGACAGATCGCCGCCCCGGCGTCCGCTCATTTGAGCCAGCACCGGAAACAGCTCGAACAGGGCCGGCGGAATGGGTGTCTTGGCGCTTTTGGTTGCCAATCCCATGAGCAGGTTTTCCTGCACCGTCAGGCGGGAAAAAATTTCGCGCCCTTGCGGCACATAACCAATGCCTGCGCGGGCCCGCTGGTAGGGCGTGGCCTTGACCAGTGAATGGCCATCGAATTCGATGCGGCCGCTGCGGATCGGCACCAAGCCCATGAGGGATTTGAGCAGCGTGGTCTTGCCGACGCCATTGCGCCCCAGCACCACCGTGATTTCACCCCGACGCGCCTGCAAGCTGACTCCGCGCAAAATATGCGCACCGCTGTAATACTGGTGCAATTGCTCAATGATCAACATCGCAGGTGCCCCTCATCGGCCCAGATAAACTTCGATCACGCGTTCATTGGCCTGCACTTCATCGAGCGTACCCTCGGCCAGCAGCGCGCCCTCACAAAGCACCGTCACCTTTGAACAGATGGAGCGCACAAACCCCATGTCGTGCTCGACCACGATCAGGGAGTGATGCCGCTTCAGCTGCGTCAACAACTCGGCCGTGCGCTCGGTTTCGGCGTCGGTCATGCCGGCCACGGGCTCATCGAGCAACAGCAACTTGGGCTCTTGCATCAGCAACATGCCGATTTCCAGCCACTGTTTCTGCCCATGACTCAATGAGCCCGCCAAGGCGTGGCATTGCGGGCTCAACTCGATGGTGTGCAGCACCTGTGCCAGGCGGTCGCGCTGCTCGGCCTTCAATCGGAAGCGCATGCTGGCCCAGACCCCCTTGTGGCAGGCCAAGGCCAACTCAAGGTTTTCAAACACCGTCAGGTGCTCGAACACCGTGGGCTTCTGGAATTTGCGTCCTATGCCCATGCCAGCGATTTGCGGCTCGCTGTGGCGCAGCAAATCAATCGTGGAGCCAAAGTAAACCGTGCCCGAATCGGGCCGGGTTTTGCCGGTGATCACGTCCATCAGGGTGGTCTTGCCCGCCCCGTTCGGGCCGATGATGCAGCGCAGTTCGCCGGGCGCAATATCTAAATTGAGGTTGTTGAGCGCCCGAAATCCATCAAAGCTCACCGTTACGCCTTCGAGGTACAGGATGCGCCCGTGGCTGACGTCCACCACACCCGCTTGCAAGGGATGGGCATAGCCGGTTGCACGCCCGCCCGAGCCGCCCGGCGGGGTCTGCGCCCGCGCCCGGGCTTCTTGCAGGCGCTTGGCGCCGAGGTCGAGCAAATCGGGGCTCAAGCGCGCACCCTCCGGAGCTTGGCCCACGCCTGGTGCGCCACACCCGCCAATCCATTGGGCATAAACAGCGTAACCACGATAAACAAGGCGCCCAAGAAAAAGAGCCAAAATTCAGGGAAACTCACGGTCAGAACGCTTTTGGCTCCATTGACCACAAAGGCCCCCACGATCGGTCCGATCAGGCTCGCGCGGCCACCGACTGCGGCCCAAATCGCCATCTCGATGCTGTTGGCAGGGCTCATTTCGCTGGGGTTGATGATTCCCACCTGCGGCACATAAAGCGCTCCTGCGACCCCACACATGGCGGCAGAAATGACCCAGATGCTCAGCTTATAGGGCAAGGGGTTGTAGCCGCAAAACATGACGCGGCTTTCGGAATCACGGATGGCGTACAGCACGCGCCCAAATTTTGACAGCAGCAGCCAGCGCGCCAGCAGCACGCAGCCCAGCAGCGTGATGCCCGAGAGGGCAAACAAAATCACGCGCATTTCCGCCGTGGCCAAGGGAAAACCCAATATGCGCCGGAAATCGGTAAACCCGTTGTTGCCACCAAAGCCGGTTTCGTTGCGAAAAAACAGCAGCATGGCGGCCAAGGTCAGGGCCTGGGTGATGATGGAAAAATACACACCCGTGATGCGCGAGCGAAACGCCAGGTAGCCGAACACAAACGCCAACGCACCCGGCACCAGAACCACCAGCAACAGCGTGGCAACGAAGCTGTGCGAAAGCGCCCAGTACCATGGCAGCTCGGTCCAGCCCAAAAACACCATGAAATCGGGCAGGGCACTGCCGTAAACGCCATCGGCCCCGATCTGGCGCATCAGGTACATGCCCATTACGTAACCGCCCAAGGCAAAAAACAGGCCGTGGCCGAGCGACAGGATGCCGGCTTGGCCCCAAATCATGCCAATGGCCAGCGCGCAAATGGCGTAGGTGAGGATTTTCCCCAGCAGCCCGACCATGAAATCGCTCACGTGCAGCGCATGGTCTGCGGGCAGCCACAGATTGAGCACCGGCACCACCACGCACAGCAGAACGGCGGCGACGAGCATGGCAGCCCACCCGGCCCGGCTGAACAGGGGCTTGGAGGGCATATTGATGCCGTGGAAATCGGGACGGGTCATATCGGTCATGGCGCTTGCCCTAGGCCGAGCGGCCTTTGAGCGCAAAAAGACCTTGGGGGCGCTTTTGGATGATCAGGATGATCAGCACCAGCACGGCGATTTTGGCCAGCACCGCACCGGCCCAGCCTTCGATGAATTTGTTCACCACCCCCAAGCCCATTGCGGCATAGACGGTTCCGGCCAACTGCCCCACCCCGCCGAGCACCACCACCATGAACGAGTCGATGATGTATTGCTGCCCCAAATCGGGTGCCACGTTGCCGATCTGGCTGACCGCCACGCCCGCCAGCCCGGCAATGCCGGAGCCAAAGGCAAAGGCCAAGGTATCCACCCGTGCCGTGTTCACGCCCATGCAGGCCGCCATGGGCCGGTTTTGCGTCACGCCGCGCACAAACAGGCCCATTCGGGTGCGGCTGATGAACAGCGCCACCCCGATCACCACCGCAGCGGCAAATGCGATGATGAAAATTCGGTTCCAAGGCAGCGTCAGGCCGCTCATCACTTCAATGCCGCCGCTCATCCATTGCGGGCTCACCACGGCCACGTTTTGCGCACCAAAGGTGCTGCGCACCAATTGAATCAAAATTAGGCTGATGCCCCAAGTGGCCAGCAGCGTTTCGAGCGGGCGCCCATAGAGCCAGCGAATCACGCCGTGCTCCATCAATGCCCCCACCAGCGCCGCCGCCATGAAGGCAACTGGCAGGGCTGCGAGCAAATACCACTCGAACCAACCCGGCAGAAACTGCTGGAACAAGGCGTGCACCATGAAGGTGGCGTATGCGCCGATCATGATCAGCTCACCGTGCGCCATGTTGATGACCCCCAGCAGCCCGTAGGTGATGGCCAGACCCAGTGCCACCAGCAGCAAAATGGAGCCTAGGCTGATGCCCGTAAACACCTGCCGCACCACCTCGGCCAGCGCGAGCGTGCGGTCGATCGAAGCCAAGGCTGCGTGCAAAGCCTGTTGCACCGCTGGGTCGGACTCCCGCTCCAGTTGCTCGGCCAAGCGGTTGCGCACCAGGGGTTGCGCCAATTCGGCCAGCACCTGCGCCGCTGCCACACGCTGCGGCGCGTCGGCGCTGCCCAGCCACACCACGGCTTGCGCCTGTTCCAGCGCCTGCCGCGCCGGGGCCGCCAAGCGCTGCCCATAGGGAGGCAACAAAGCGCGCTCGATCTGTGCGGCCAGCACCGGGTCGGGGCGCGTAAGTTGGCTCTCGCGCAGCCGCTGCGCCGCCGCTTGCTGGCGCACGGGGTCGGGGTCGAACAGATCCAGCACAGCCAGCGACAGCTCCAGGGCGTTGCGCAGCCGGTTGTTGAGCATCACAGCCACCGCACCTGTGCCGTCAACCGCCGCGCCGGTGCTCGCATCGATCCAGCGCCCGTTGTCCACGATCAAAACCTGCTGGCTCTGCACCTGTACCGCTTCGCGCGCCAGCGCCCGAATCAGCTCGTGTGCGCGTGGGCTGTCCGATACCGCCAACCGGTTGAGCGCTTCGATGCGCGTTGCGGTGTCGCCCTCGGCCAACATCCAGGCGTCTTCGGGGCTGAGCGCATGCGCTGCGGCCGACCACAGCGCACAGAGCAGCAGCAAGCACCAGCCCAAGTGCCTTCTGCATGCAAACGGTGTGGTCGGGCCTGACATTGCGGATTCCGAATCAATTCAGCGGGTGCGCTGCGGAGTTTCGGGGCGGCGGTCGTTGCCCTCGATAAACGGGCTCCAAGGCTGCGCCCGCACCGTGGTGCGGGTGCGCCAGACCACGTTGAACTGCCCGTCGGCACGCACTTCGCCTATGAAGACCGGCTTGTGCAGGTGGTGGTTGCGGTCGTCCATGCGCACCTGAAAACCGCTCGGGGCCTGAAAGGTCTGCCCGCGCATGGCCACACGCACCCGGTCGACTTCGATCGAACGGGCTTGCTCCACCGCCTGACGCCACATGTTGATACCGATGTAGGTAGCCTCCATTGGGTCGTTGGTGAGCGGGCGCTCGCGGTGGCCGGCGATGTTGCGGGCTCGGGCAAAGGCCGTCCATTTGCGGATGAACTCGGTATTGGCCGGGTTTTGCAAACTCATGAAGTAGTTCCAAGCCGCCAAGTGCCCCACCAGCGGGCGGGTATCGACGCCGCGCAGCTCTTCCTCGCCTACGCTGAAGGCCACCACCGGCACGTCGGTGGCGCGCAAGCCCTGATTGCCCAGCTCGCGGTAGAAGGGCACATTGGAGTCGCCGTTGATGGTGGAGACCACGGCGGTTTTGACACCTTGGCCGGCAAACTGCCGGATGCGGGCGATGATGGTCTGGTAATCGCTGTGCCCAAACGGGGTGTATTCCTCCATGATGTCGGCAGTGCCCACGCCCTTGGTGCGCAAAAATGCACGCAGGATGCGGTTCGTGGTGCGCGGATAGACATAATCGGTGCCCAGCAGCGCGAAGCGCCGAACCGAGCCACCATCCGGACTCATCAGGTACTCCACGGCAGGAATGGCCTGCTGGTTGGGCGCGGCGCCGGTGTAGAACACGTTCGGGCTCATTTCTTCGCCCTCGTACTGCACTGGGTAGTACAGCAGGCCGTTGAGCTCCTCAAAAACCGGCAACACGGCTTTGCGACTCACCGAAGTCCAGCAACCAAACACGGCCGCCACCCGGTCACGCGTAAGCAGTTGGCGCGCCCGCTCGGCAAACAGGGGCCAGTTGGAAGCGGGATCAACCACCACCGCCTCCAACCGGCGCCCCAGCACCCCGCCGCGGCCGTTGATTTCGTCAACCGCCATCAGCACGGTGTCTTTGAGCACCGTCTCGGAAATGGCCATGGTACCCGACAGACTGTGCAAGACACCGATCCGAATCGGCGCATTGGGGTTGGCAATGGCTGCGCTGGCGCCTAGAGCGCCTACGCTGCTGGCGGCCGCTGCGGCCGATATTGCTTTCAAGGTGGTGCGTCGCTGCATCATTCAAAACTCCGGTTTACTAGCCAAACATTCCCGGCGCGCCTGCATGGAATGCCAAGGCAGATGGGCCGTGTACGAAGCCTCATGGTAGGAAGGCCTGGGTCCGATGTCTGTACGCCAGATGGCGTATAAAAACCAAGCTGGGGCATGTGCCGACCCGCCCGGCGCATGTCAAGATAGTTGTCGCCGGGCGGCCAGGATAGTTGACGCGGACCATGCCCCAGTCCTGTCGGACAAACTGCAGCGCCACCAGGCGTTGTACGTTGCGGGTCTGCCTCAGGCGCAACAGTTAGGACTGGCCCCGGCGGCCCAAACGACGCCTGCCCATCACACCCCGCATGGTCAATCCCGAGACCCTTCCTTTGCATGCCCAAACGCCGCAGGCGTTGCCGCAGTCAATGTCGACCTGCGGCCGCAGCAGCGCTCGACGGTCTTGCCATCGTGATGTGCGATCGGTGTAACGGGTAGTGGGAAGCCGACCAGGCCTGACGTGCGGCAGCGAGCGGTCACCTGCCGGAGCAGGAGTCAGTACGTCTTGTACGGCAGGAACTTGCCACTCATCGTGATGCTGACACGGTCACCGGCTGCGTTGGGTTCACGCTGCAGGTCCATGCGAAAGTCGATGGCACTCATGATGCCGTCGCCGAACTCCTCGTGGATGAGCTCCTTGAACGTGGTGCCGTAAACGTTGATCAGCTCGTAAAAGCGATAGATCAGCGGGTCGGTGGGCACGCTGGTGGGCAGGCTGCCCTTGTAGGGCACGATCTTGAGCCACTGGGTCTCGGCCTCAGTGAGGTCGAAGATTTTGGCTAGGATGGTGGCCTGCGTGTCATCAAAGGTCATCTGGCCTAGGCAACCAGCGGTGACCCACTCCTTGCTCAGACC
>Ga0194137_10002702_pt1 | contig 10355 bp, 9 predicted proteins | sample TARM_MetaG_T3_14_FD_134025 | JGI IMG/M metagenome (GOLD analysis project Ga0194137, IMG submission 134025) | Freshwater microbial communities from Pennsylvania, USA, analyzing microbe dynamics in response to fracking - TARM_MetaG_T3_14 (version 2) | ecosystem: Environmental > Aquatic >...
ACGCACATCCGGACCCCCAGGTTGTACCAAGCAGGTCGTGCCGGCAGGCCTGCGGTGAAGCCCCCGCCGGTGTTGATCGGGGCCGGCCCCGTCACGTCCCGTCGATACGATGAGCTGCGGAATCGTCGAATGCTTCGGAGGGCCTCGCGTGCTGGTTTTTGGGTTCAGCTTCATCCCAGAAGAAGCCCGGTTCGACGAGGACGAAGTTGATTCGAGCGTGGTCAACCTGGTCACCGATTCGGGCGTCACGGTTTGGGGCGCCGCCCGCTCCCCCCAGTGCCGAGCCCTGGTCCGCGACGGCCAGCAGGTGCCTTCCGCCGCACTGCGTGAGGCGGCGATGTCCATCACTGCCGACCTCAGCGACGCCGACACCCCTCCCGGTGTCCGGACCGCGGTCTGCTCCATGCCGGACCTGACCGGTAGTGGCCCCCAGCTAGCGATGACCGTCGCCCGCCAGTTCGCCACGGCCTCCTTCCACGGTGACGCTATGCGCAACGATGCCGAAGGTTTCATTGAGGCACTGCAGCTGACTAACCCGCTGATCCGCGAGGAACACAGCAACGCCTACCTGCCGCGACACCTCGGCGGCCGTCGAGACGTCGACGTGGTTCGGGCCCTCGGTGGAGCAGAGAAACCCCTGCTGCTGGAAGGTCCACCGGGCTCGGGCAAGACCACCTTGTGCCGGGAAGCGTTCGGACAGTCCCTGCTGGTTGTCCAGTGCTCCCACGCCACCACCATCGGCGACATCGTGGGCGTCAACCAGCCCTCTGGCGACTCAGAACACCCATTCACGTGGGTGGACGGGCCGCTCCTCGAGGCGATGCTGCAAGGCCGGCCCGTCTTGTTCGACGACATCGGCGCACTGCACCCGGGCGTCCAGACGGCCCTGCACTCGGTGTGTGACGCCCGCCGCAGCATCGACGTGATCGACAGGCCAGGAGGCGGGCACATCGCCGCCGCCGCAGGTTTCAGCGTCGTCGCCACCCTCAATCCCGGAGAGGGGCACGGAATCACGACCCCCATGCGCAACCGCATGTCGGTGGTCCTGACGGTGCCAACCGACCTGAGCGTGGCCCGGAATCTGCGGGTGCCGGCAGTGTTCGTCGACGTGGCCGAACGGCTTGAACGGCGAGCAGAGATCGACAGGGAATCCGGATTGACTCCCTGGGTGCCGTCCCTGCGCGAGCTCGTCGGGGCCCGGGATGTCGCGGAGGTCTTCGACAACCACTTCGCGGCCCTGGCCCTGGTGTCCAAGTGCCCGGAAGGTACCGGGCGGGATGCGGCGATCGCCGAGTTCCGGCACCACTTCGGGGAGGACTTCGCCGCCGGCGGCGTCCTCGTCTCAGGAGGGCACTACGACACGGTGCCCGCCACTTGGTGACGGGCACCGCCGCCTAGCTGGCCGCAGCCAACTCCATACCGTCGCCCACCTGCTCGGTCGACCCGAGCGGCTGGCGGGCGAGGGAGACGACCTGGGAGGCCAGGTCCAGCGCCTCCGCGGTGTGGGAGATCAGCAGCACCGACGGGAACAGCTCCTGCAGTGCCGACACCACCGCACGTCGGCCCTCCTCGTCGAGGTAGTTGGTGACCTCGTCGCCCAACACCTGATCCGGCACACCACCACGGGTGATCTGCAAGGTGATGCCGAGCCGGAACGCAAGCCCCGCCCGCGCCTTCTCGCCGCCGGAGAGGGTGCGCGTCTCCACGAGCGTGCCGTCCACCAACTGCACACGCGGCACGAAGTCAGCCCCCAGCTGGAACGCGACATGTTCGCCACCGAACCGGGCCAGAAGCTCGCTTGCTGCACTGGAGATCTGGCCGGTGTACTCGGTCAGCAATTCGCTGCGCAGCGCCTCGATGACGTTTGCCGTGCCCGTCGCGATCTCTGAGTTGGTCAGCGCCTTCTGCTTGGCCTCCCACCGCTGCGCCTCCACATCGGCGTCCGACGACGCCTTCGCGAGGGTCACGTTCGCGGCGTTGAGGTCGCTGGCAGCTGTGGATGCGGCTTCTGCACTGTCGTCGTACGCGGCCTGGAGCCGGTCGACCTCCCCTACGGCGGCCGCGATCGTCTCGGGATCGGGAGCGGAACCGATATTCGCCTCCGCTTCCGTGGCATGCGATTCCGCCTGCTCGGCAGACTTGCGGGCCGACACGACAGCTGACACGGCCTGCCCCCGGGCGTCGATCTCCGCCATGTTGGCCCGGGCGTCCTGTCCCGCCTGGCGTGCGGCGACCAGCAACTTCTCGCCCTCGAGGTCGCCGGCAACTGCTGCACCCAACGCCTGCATCGCTGCCCGCAGCTGCGCCGCCCCCTTGCCGAGGGTCCCGGTGAGGGTGTCGAGGTCTGCGCGCGTGCGCTGAGCCTCCCGCAGTGCAGCGTCGGCGTCCCGGTCCAGCCGCTCAATCTCGGCCAGCACACTCGAGGCCTTCTGGTGGGCGGCGTGCGCGGTGCGCTGAGCGGCCACCGCGCGGTCGATCTCGGCCTGCGCCGCGGCTCGGGCCTCCTGGAACGAGCGCACCAGCACGTCGACATAGGCGACCTGCTGCTGGCACGTAGGGCAACACCCTTGCCCCGGCTGGGCCTGGTCGAACTGGGCCAGTGCCTTCGTCAGCCGGTCAACCTCGGCCTGCCGGCCAGCCCGCAGTTCAGCGGCAGCGCGGCCCTCGTTGTCGGCGCGATCCTGCTCGGCGACCGCCTCGGCGCGACGGCTGGCCAGCGCCTCCCTGTCGATGCTCTGCACCTCTCGTGCAGCAGCCTGCGCTGCCTGCTCGGTGCGGGCGGCGGACTCACGCAGATGCGCATAGCTGCTGCCCGCGTCCACGAGCGCGGCACTGAGCGAGTCCAACCGTTCCCGATCCTTGCGCAGGGACTGCAGGTCGAGGTCCGGGTCCACTCCCCGGCTGGCCAGCTCCGCGGTCAGCGACTCCACGCGGGATCTCTCCTGCCGGGCCACCGCGCGGGCACCGACGGCGGCATCGCGGCTGGCCTGTGCGGCACGCTCGGCGTCCTGCAGTGCGCGGGCGTGAACCTTCGCATCGTCCAGGGTGGACCGGATGTGCTCGGCGCGCTTGCGGGCGTTGACCGCCGCGGCTGACGCGACGTCGACGGCCTCCTGTGCCTCGTCCCTGGCCTCGGCGGTGCGCTCGACGTCATCGAGGGCCCCGGGCAGGGCGTTGGCTGCGGAGACCGCATCGCGGGCGGCTTCACGCTGGCGCTGACGCTCCTTGGTCAGGGACGCCAAACCGGTGTGGTGCTCCACGAGCTTCTGCACCTCTGACGGGGTGGCTGTGGCCAGTACGTCAACCTCGCCTTGGCCGATGAAGTTGGCGCCCCGGAACGCATCACGGGGCATCCCGATCAGGGCGGTGATCTCTTCGGTGAGACGGGTGGGGGTCATCCCCTCGACGGTGTTTCCGTTGACGGTCAAGGTGGCGTGTCCGGTCTCCTTGACCTTGCCGCGGGGCATGGTGCGGGTCAGCCACCGCGACGCGACGATCGTGTCCTGTCCGTGGGTCAGGGTGACGGTCCCTCCGCACAGTGCCTTCGGGTCAGAGCCGCGGCGCCGCAGGTCGGTCAGCGACCCGTTCTGCCCGGTGTCGCCGTAGAGGACGAAGGGGATGAGGGAGAACAGGGACGACTTGCCGCTGCCGGGAGGGCCGACGAGGGCGGTGAGGCCATCGTTGCTGAAGTCCAGGGTCAGGTCGTCGATGGAGCGGAAGTTGAATCCGTGCAGGTGGGTGACTCGCATGATGTGTTCCTCGCAGAGTGTGGCGGGTTCAGGCGTCGGTGGTTGACAGGTCGGTCAGCAGGGCGGTCGCCCGTGCGGCGACCCGCTCGCGGATCTCGTCGGTGAGCGCGTCCAAGGTGCGGGCGACGGGGCCAGAGCCCTGCTGCCGGCGGGTGAACTCGTCGACGTAGCTGCTGACGCGGCTGTCGGTGTCCCGGTCCTGGGTTGCTCGGTCTGTCGAGCGGGCGGCGATGTCGATGCTGTTGGGGTAGGTGACCCCGAAGTAGGCGGCGCGGGAGGCGATGGCGTCCCATTCGATGGATGCGGCACGCAGGGCGGGCTTCTGGTTCGGGGAGGCGTTCGAGATGGTCTGGCGCAGGATGACTCCGCCGTCCCCGGTCATGGCCTCTGATTCCTCGTCCCACATGGGCTGCGCGGCCAGGCGGGACCGCACCTCCGCGTCGATCTGCTCGACCGACATGGTGGCGGCGTCCAGCGGCGGGAAGTCCACCTGGGGCCGCTGCCAGACGTAGCGTGGCTCTACGGTCACCCGGCCGTCGTCGGTGAGGGTGACGTGCAGCCAGCCGCGCCCACACGACTCGTCGCTGTAGCCACGCCTAAGCAAACTCCCGGTCATCCATATTTGGCCCCGCTCGCGGCCGTCCTCGGGTCCGAAACCGGGGATGGGTCCCAGGGTGTGGTAGTCCGACAACAGATACTGGTCGAACCCGCGGTCGGCCCATTCGGCGGGGATCACGCGCTCGGCGCCGTGCCGCTCATCTGCGCCGAACAGGCGCCCATCCGCCGAGAAAATGCCGTGCGCGAACAGCAGGTTCACGCCACCGTCGAGGGGCCGCGGGTCGATGTGGATACCGCGGTCAGCCAGAGCGGGATCGAGACCGTTGTGCGACACGACGTGCAGGTACAGCGGAATGTTCGGGTCGGGCTGGTGGATTTCGTAGAGGCCCGGGTGCGGGGTGACCTCGTCGTAGGCAGGCCGGGTCGGATCGGGGAAGACGGCGTAGCAGCCGAGGTGCGGGCGGTGCAGTGTCGAGACCGCTGACCGGTGCCGGCCGGAGCCGTTGTCGTGGTTGCCGCCGTTGTTGACCCGCCAGATGAGGCTGTCAGTGTCGGCGTCGACCCTCAAGTCGTCCACGCGCAGAGCGCAGTTGATGGCCTCGGTGTCGGGTTCGGCGACGTGGTAGAGATCGCCGCCGTCGACGATGCCCCGCACCCCCGCCGACAGCATGTCCTCATAAGTGGCCCGGTGAGCAGCGAAACCGTCGACCTCGCGGATGTTCAGACCGGATGGGTGCAGGCGCTTCATGCCTCCCATGCGGTAGCCCAGGTGCTGGCAGCCGACGATTCCGATCGAGTAAGCCATGGTGTCCTTCCCATTTCCGACGCCCAGTTGGGTGCCTTGGTGAGTGCTCCGATGGCGCTAGTTTGGCACCCCCTTACGACAGTGCAGCAGAGCGTCCATTTGGCCCTTGCAGTGGAGGTTTGACGCGCCGAAACCGAACGGGGTCATGCAATAACGACCCTTCTGGGGTAATGTTCGCCCCATCGGAGATTCACAAATGAACGTCACCCTGAAGTAGTGACCTTGCGGTCACCAGTTCGGGGCCGAAAGGAACATCATGTCCCTCGGACTATTGCCTTCAACTGCCGCCACGCGTGTCCAGTCCCCCCGCCGAACTGGGCTTAAGCCCCAGACGGTGAGGCGAAGGGCCTGCGAAGTCAACCTGGGACTGTTCGACCCATTCGATTTCGTCAACGGTGACCTGCCCGCCAGCGAAGCCAGCCGCGCCCGCACCGCAATCGCCGCGTGCCAGAGCTGCCCCTTCCTCGCCGACTGCAAAGAAGACACAGTGGCCGCCCTGACCGGGGAATCGTCCAACCACTACCCGCTGCACCCGCCAACGGATGTTGTGCAAGCGGCGATCCTGTGGGACGAGAACAGCGAACCGTATGTCCCGCCGGCCGTCGAAGCCTGCGACGACATGCTGCCGATGGAGCTGTTCACCACCGGGCCGATCTACAACTCCTCCTGGTCGCCGCCCTCCCGGGCCACCCGACTCAACGAAGCCGCCATCAGCGCGGCCCTCTCCGCAGACGCCCTTGACCGCACTGTCACCGCGCATTACCTCAAGCGCATCCGGGTCTCGGAGGATCCGACCCGGATGGTGCTCTCCAGAGAAGAAGAGCTCGAGGTGATACGCCGCGGGATCGCTCTCGGCTACACCCACTACCACCTGGCCGGGAACCTACGAACCTCGTGGCGGCGCATCAACCGCACCCGCATCAAGTACAACCTGGACGCGCCGGCAGAGGACTAACTCGCCCCCACCGCAGCAAACAGCAGGGCCCCCGAAGCGATTCGGGGGCCCTGCTGTTTGTCGTGCCCTTATAGGTCACCGATCACCGCAAGTAGAGGCGCCGTCAGCGTCACATAGAGACGCGATCCGGTCACCTCGGCCACCTCGCGACACAACACCGCCACCAAGGCGTCGCAGATCGCAGCCTGCTGCACCGTAGAGAACTGATCCGTCAGGACTGACTGCTGCAGAACCGCGTTGATCAACGCGGAGGATTCGGGAAATCGCCTCTCTAGGTCGGGGTACCGCCACCCCGTCTGGTCCAGGGCGTCCGTCAGAACCGACGCCGCCGCCGACCGGCCGGACACTGTGCGTTCACACTCGAACTGCAATCGCGCATGAGCCTCATCGCCCATGGCGGCGAGCCGACCGATGGCGGATGAGATCCGTTCGGCCTTGCTCCGGTCGACCTCGGCGTCGGTCTCCCGCACGTCACTGATCCGCACCGGGGACGTCAGCCGCGATGCTCGGCAACCACACGGGCAATCTCCTCGACTGTGGCCGTAGCCAGTTCGAGTGCCTCTTCCGCTGCGGTCTTCTGATCCGAGTCCGCCATCGGCTTGAGCAGCTCGCGCTGCTCAGTCAGCGCCCGCTGTGCCTCCTCAAGATCCTCGCCGCTGACACTGCCCTTCGTCAGCGCCGCCACCGTCTTTGCATGGGCGCGCATGTGCGTCCCATGCGCCTTCAGTGCGGCGTCGAAGGTGCGACTGTCGGCGGCGGCTGCGAGGGTTTCCTTCTCCCCGTCGTCGAGCTGGAGGATCACCTGAAAGCTGGGCATGATTCGCGCCTTCCGTAACTGTGGCCCCCACCGGGGCGCCGACTAATGCGTGACTGGCGATAACCCTACGGACGACTCGTGACCCCCTCCTGTACTGGGAAAAGGCCCCAAGAAATGCGCAGCAACCGGCATGGCCTGACCACCTAGTTCCGCACCTCGGGATACAGTCAGACAGTCACAGCGAAGGGAGTGCCACGATGTACACGTCAGGTTTCGGACTGGATGAGTCCGCAGTAGAAGAAACCGCCAGCGTGATGCTTCTGCTCTCCCATCCCGGGCGCCTCAAGCTGATGCTGGCGATCCAGCACGCACCGCACTCAACCCGCGGGCAGCTCGCAGAAGACATCCATTTGGATCCCCGCCAGGTGACCCACCTCCTGCGCAACCTCCGGGAGAGCGGCCTGATTCACCGTCGCAAGACCGGCAGATCGGCCCACTACTCCATCGCTGACCCCGCCGTGGGCGTGCTTCTGGACACTCTGCGTGACCTGGCGGGGCGCGAGCACGCCCTGTCCGCCTGACAATCGACCGCTAGAACGGCGGCTCGTCGTCGAACTTGGTCGCCCAGGCTGACGTGGTCGACCGCTTCACCGTCGACCCGCTAGCGGTGCCTGCGCCGGCCACTGCCGAGACCGCAGCCGCGTTCCCTTTGCCGCCGTAGCGTGCCCGAACGGTGCTCTGCGCGGCCACCGCCTCGTCGGTGTGCGCGGGCCGGGCTGGGAATGACCGTAACGGCCCGCCGGTGTCCCCTGCTGGCAGTAGGTGCGCAAACTGGCGACGCGTTTCAGTGATCCACTGGGCATTGGCCTCGAGCCACCGCCCGGGATTGTTGAACGCTTCCACAAAGACTGGGTTCTGGCCGAAGCTGAGCCCTGTCACGCCGCCGCCGATCAGCATCCACGGGTACCTGCCGGTCGCCTCTGGGGGCGGGGAGGCCCGGTACAGGTCCAGGTGTGCATCGGGGACGCGGCCGGCGAGCCGCTTGAGTTCGGCGGTGTCGAGGAGCCCGTAGCCGACAAACACGGTGCTGATTTGCTTCCAAATCTCCTCGTTGAGGCCGGTGGCGGTCTGCAAGATGCAGGCGAAACCAATCCCGAACTTGCGCACTTCCCTGTGCATGCGGGCCAGCAGCTGCGACAGCTCGACTCGTGCAGCAGACGAGGACTTCGGATCGGGCTGGCCGGCCCAACGGTGCGCTTCGTCGATGTCCACTGCGACATTCAATGTGCGGCCGCGCGAATACTCCTGCTGCCCGACGAGCTCAAGGGTGGTCAACAGTTGCTTCATGATGCGGGCCTTGACGTCCGGGTCGTCCAGCAGGCGTGCGGCAGCGGCGATGTCGGGGTCGACATCCCCCTCGCCGTGGAGGCCATCGAAGTGCGTCATGTCGGCACTCAGGTCGAGCACCAGCCAAGGGGCGGGGCCATCTCCGGAGGGAGCGATGACCTCGCGGATGAGCGACCAGGCGTCCCGACGACGGTCGACCCCGTCGAGTTCCTCCAAGCGGGCGCCGGCGTCGAGCTTGGCGCGGCCGGTTGGTGAGACGGGCGACCACAGCGAGTGCAGCGCCATGAAGGGCGCGAGCAGCCTGTCGAAGGTGGCCTCGCCGCCCTCGTCCAGAGCGCCCGGTGGCAGCCGGTCGAGGATGGCCGGGTCGATCGGTTCGCCGTCCGCCCCATGCCTGGGGAGCCGGATCGTGCGCTGGACGCGCTCCTGCTGGTCACGTCCGGCGTAGATGGTGCCGGTGGGAAGAACGTCGTGGAGCAGAGTCAACAGGTAGCGCATGAGCGTGCGGGGGTCAGCCTCGGTCCAGTCGGCGGTGCCGCAGTCCCGTGTCATCGCCCGCTGGTCGCGGAGCGCGGCTTCCATGGTGCGGCGGGCGGAGGCTACGTTCTCGTCTGCGCCGGCACCAAAGGCCAGGTTGCGAAACCAGCCGGCCTCGTCGAGCAGTGTCAGGAACAGCGGCGCGTCCTTACGCAGGCGCAGGGACTGCGACAAGCGGGCGACGTTGACGGTTCTGCCGCACGCCGCAGCGAGTCCCTGCAGGGAAAACGGTAAGCCGACCTCCGAGCTCCACTGACCCTGCGGGTCCACAATGAGGTGCCCCTTGGTGGGCCAGCGCAGGTCGTTGGCCAGGGCGTACGCGTGCCAGGTGCTCTTGCCCGAGCCAGTACTCCCGAGAGTGGCGGAGTGGAAACTCCCGCGGGGGCCCGAGAAGTCCCGCAGGGTGTACGGCACTTGCACAGACGATCCTCGAAGGGTGCCGATGAACGCCGGCCGTTCCGCCTCGGCCATCAACTCGTTGGCGGTGGACTGGTCGAGCTCACGCACCACGGTGCCCGTATGCGGTGAGTTGGACAGGGTCGACGAATGTCGCCGCCACGTGCCGCGGTCCTCGTCGGTCTCCCGGAACACCGCCTCCACCTTCACCGACACCGACCGCGTATCGGAGGCACTGGCGGCGGTGGTCTTGCCAGCAGCGATGTGGGTGCCAAGCCGGCCGCTGGGAGCCATCTCCGGGTTGACGGTCTGAATAGCCGTCACGGTCCCGAGAGCCAGCTCGGTCGAACCATCGTTGTAGTCGTTGCGAAACAGCAGCATCTTGCCCAGAAGAGGCACTCCGAACGCGGGCTTGAGCAGGTTCAGTACCGCAGACGAACAGTCAGACGGCGAGCCGATCACGGCGATGGGTTCTGGTGCTGTCACTTCGTCCTCCTGGGCGTGAGCGGTTCGGCGGCCACACTATCGGCGCCCCCTGACGGTGCATGGCCCGCAGATTGAAGGGGTGCTACCTCGGCAAACGGGGCGGTTCTGCACCGGGAAACGGCACGTCAGTGGGTGTAGGGTGGAAATAATCGGAGGATCGAACTGGAAGGAGCGTCGGGGCGAAACTGGTCCCGTCAACACAGAAGATGGCACCAACACAACGGACCAAGTTCGCCGCGGTAGCCGCGCTCGCGGTCGGCAGTGTCGCCGCCGCTGCAGGTACCGCGAACGCCGCTCAGGGTGGCCTGGCCACCGAAAACGCCGGCGGATCGCCCGCGCCCACCAAGGTGAGCCAGACCAAGACCCCTTCATCCCTCACCAAGTCGGCCCCCAGCAGCGGCGGACAGGGGGGCGTCACCACAGAGACGAAGAAGGCCCCGACGGGGTCACCGGCCCCGGCCACCACCTCGGCCACCGTCCAGAAGTCAGCGCCCAGCGGCGGCGGCCAGGGCGGCATCGCCACGGAGGCTCCGGCCCCGACGATCGCGCAGGCCGAAGCTGAGCAGGAACAGCCGAAGCCCGCAGCGCCGGCGGCCCAGTCCACCCCGTCTGCCGCTTCCGCCCCGTCGACGTCCACGCAGTCTGCTCCCGCGCGGGCGCAGACCGCGGCGTACACCGAGACGTACACCGACACGTCGAAGGTCACCGCCACGCCCGCCACGCCCGCCACCACCACGGCGCAGGTGGCGCCCGTCGCCTACACCG
>Ga0194137_10002708_pt1 | contig 10346 bp, 7 predicted proteins | sample TARM_MetaG_T3_14_FD_134025 | JGI IMG/M metagenome (GOLD analysis project Ga0194137, IMG submission 134025) | Freshwater microbial communities from Pennsylvania, USA, analyzing microbe dynamics in response to fracking - TARM_MetaG_T3_14 (version 2) | ecosystem: Environmental > Aquatic >...
CAGCGGCTCGGTCCGGTCAAGGCGCAGATACATGCCGGCGGCAATCATGCCGAACAGCAGGTGTCCCATGAGGGCGGCCCAGCTCCGCAATTCCGCAAACCAGGGGAACAGCCCTGACAACACATGGAAGTTGAACAGATAAAGCAGCAGGCCGAACAGCGCGCCGGCGAACAGGGCGGCGCCCGGATTGGCGGTGACATGCGCCGATTCGAGGATCAGGGCCAGGACCGCGGCAAACAGCGCGCCCAGCACATAATGCGTGATCAGGGCCACCCCCACCACCATCATGCTGAAGTCGGTGCCGTTGGCCACGCCGCTGCCCATGGTGATGGCGGCGATCTTGTGCGATATCTGCCATGGCGAACGACCGAGCGTGGTGGTGGACCAGAGCAGTTCCAGCACCATCAGCACCGCGCCGGCGACAATGCCGGCGACGACGGCCGCGGGCCAGTGCGGCATGCGCATGTGCATGCGATGCATGTTCAGATGCAAGTCCATGATGACCTCCTGTAGCGATCAAGCGGTGCCCGTCATGCGCCATCTTTTCCGCCGCGCTGTCGGCCTCTCCGGTCAGGCAGCAGAGACGATGACGCATGACTTCCTCCCTGCAAGGGATTGATTTCAGTATATGCAGCATGGTGCGGCATGCAAACCGGATTTCCGGCGCGCCCGCTCTGCGAAGCAGGGGTTGTAGCGGACGCGCCGCAGCGCTAGGCCGGCGCAATGTTCTGGTTCTGCCGGAACAGGTTGCGCGGATCGTATTTCGCCTTGATCTGCCTGAGCCTTTCATAATTGCCGCCGTACGCCTCGGCGATGCGGTCGCCCTCGTCCTGCGTCAGGAAGTTGATGTAGACGCTGCCGGCGGTATGCGGGGCGGTAGCGTCGAAGAGCGTACGGGCCCAGCCGATGCACCTGTCGTCCTCGGCCGGATCGGTCCAGCGGGTATGCACGTTCATCGCAAACGTCACGTTGCGGTGGGGATAGGCGGTCGCCTCCGGCGGCAGGCGGTTGGCCTGCCCGCCGATGTGGCCGAGAAAGATTTCGCACTCGGGCGTCGGCAGTTCGCCGGCGAAGCGGATGAGCAGGTCGATGGCTTCATCGCCGAGCCGGTCGAAATTGTGCGACTTCCAGTAATTGCGGGCGCCCGGCGCCTGCAGGGGATCGAAGGCTTGCTGCCAGGCCAGATAGGGCGTTGCGCCGACATGTTCGCCGCAGGGCTGGCCGAAGTCCCGCACCGCATCCAGTTCGGTGCTGACCGCATCCGGCGGCAGCAGCGAGAAAAATGCCATCACCACGACTTCCCTGCCATGCACCTCGGGCGGCAGGAAAGGCAGCGGAGGCGCCTGGCGCAGCCCTGCCCAGAGGCTGATGTCATCTGACAGGCCGTTGACGAAATCGCGATAGCGGGTCAGCACCTGTTTGGCCTGGCTGAACGGAAAGAAGATGAGGCCTGTCGTCACTTCCGGGCCGACTTCATGCAGCCGGAATTCGAACATGGTGGCAACGCCGAAGTTGCCTCCGCCGCCGCGGATGGCCCAGAACAGGTCGCTGCACTGTTCGGCCCGGGCGCGCAGCAGGTCGCCGTCGGCAGTGACGATATCGGCCGACAGCAGGTTGTCGACGGTCAGCCCGTACTTGCGGCTGAGCCAGCCGAAGCCGCCGCCCAGCGTCAGGCCGCCGACACCGGTGGTGGAATTGATGCCCAGAGGCGTGGCAAGCCCATGGCTCTGCGCCTCATGGTCGAAGTCGCCCAGCGTCGCGCCGCCCTGCACGAAGGCTTTTTTCCCCTCGCGGTCGACATGAACCGCGCGCATGCCGGACAAGTCGATGACCATGCCGTCATCGCACAGCGCATTGCCGGCGATGTTGTGGCCGCCGCCCCGCACCGCGAGCCGGATGTCATGTTCGCGCGCGAACCGTACCGCGACCCTGACATCGGATGTTCCCCTGCAGCGTACGATCAGGCCGGGCCTGCGGTCGATCATGGCGTTCCAGATCTGCCTGGCCTCGTCATAACCCGTGTCGCCCGGCTGCAGCAGCGTTCCGCGCAGCTTCGTCTTGAAATCATTGATGACGCCAATATTCATGCTGGTCATGCTTCCTCCGCGCATTGTTGGTGCCATGGACCGTCATCGGAGCGCCCGCGGCGGTCCATGACAGGTTTCAGGCAGCCGCAACGGCCGGGCGCTCTACCGGCGGAGTGCCTTCCTTGAACAGCTGCCGGATCTGCTGCCGAAGTTCGGGACTGTCCTGATGCTGATGCACGGCGACCGCGTGCTGTACCGCAGCCTGGAGCAGTTCCTCTTCGGAGTCGGCTGCGATCGCAACCGAGCAATGGTTGTCGCTGGGAAATTCGCGGCAGTCGATGTATTTGCGTGACATGATGAGCTCCCGTCTTGAGATGGAAACGGAGCACGGACAGGTGCGAACCATTCCATGCCGGAATGGCTTGCAGGAATCCGGCAAGCGCGCAGCACGTCACGCAACGTGCCAACGCACTGCACGCTCAACCTCAATATAGGGCGAGGACGGCCTACGGCATTGTTATCTGCAGTGACTCATGAGATTGCGCAAGCAGGCAGCATGCGGTGCGCCGTGTATCGGCCTCGATCCCATCACGGCCTTGTCATGCAGCATGGAATGTAAAGCCGCATCAGCTTCGATGCGGCAGGGATTTTCCCAAGGCCGGGCTCGCCTTGATCCCGCGATATACCGACGGCATATCGACGACCCGATTGCCGCGCACCATGATCCGGCCTTCGCGGATGCCCGCATGGCGAAGCTGCAGCATGCGCTCGCCGGAAGCGACCGCCACGCAAACGTCCGGATGGGAAACAAGGAGTTCAGCCAGCATGAGGGCGCCCGAAACATCGATAGCCCTGCTGTTGGTCAAATCGATTTCATGCACGCGGCGCACACGGTCATCAGCGGACAAATGACGGGCGATTTCATTTCTGAGAGCCGCGCTGTTGAGAAAGGTGACGCTGCTTTCGACCAACAGCGAGGAACCCTCGCCGCGTTCAACAATATCGATCTGTTTTTCGTTGATCATGCGGCGCAGGGCCAGGATCAGCATCGCTCCCACGCCCGACGGAACGGCCACGGTCAGGTCGATGGTCACGGTGAGCAAGGCCGTGGCGATTACGAGCAGGCCTTCGGATCTGTCGATGCGGAATATGCGCCTGCTTTCCTCGAGATCGATCAGCCGCTTCGCCGTCAGTATCAGGACGGCGGCCAGCGACACCAGCGGCAGCATGCCGACCAGCGGAAACAGCAGGGCGATGAAGGCTGCCAGAAACACGGCGTGCAGGACGGAGGATGATTTGGCGGTGGCGCCGGCCATCACGTTGGTGCTGCCGCGCACGATGACGCCAGATACCGGCAAGCCGCCGAGAAACGGCACGGCAAGATTCGCGAGGCCATGTCCTACAAGCTCGCGGTTCGGATCATGCGTCGAACGCGTCATCGCATCCAGCGCGCGCGAGGACAGCAGGGTCTCGAGCGCGATCAGCAGGCCGAGCGTCACGCCCGCGATGAGCACTTCCGCCAGCTGCTCGTCGGTGAGGACGGAAAAATGTCCGAGGAATGATGCCGAGGCCGACAGGCTGCGCAGCGACACATGATACATCTCGCCGATGGTCCTTACCGGAAGATGATTCGCTTCGAGCAAATACGCAAACACGCCGCCTGCGGCCAGCGCCACCAGCGGCGCCGGCACCCAGCGCACAAAGCGGGTGCGGGAATACAGCACCGTAATCAGCAGCGTGATTGCAAGCAGCAGCGGCTCCACGGGTTTTGCTTCATCGATGTGACTGAAGGTGTACAGCATCTTCGCAACGATGTCTTCGCCCTTGGCGTCAATGCCGAGCGCCACCGGCCATTGCGACAACAGAATGAGTATGCCGATACCGCAGGTGAAGCCGGCGATGACGGAATGCGGCATGAGTTCCATGAGCCTGCCGAGACGGAACAAGGCGATGAGAAGCACGACCACGCCGGCGAGGAAGGTAGACGCGAGCAATACCGTCACGCCGTGCGATGCAATGATGCCGTAGATGATGGTGATGAAAGCTGCAGCCGGACCGGATACCTGAAACCGCGAGCTTCCGAACAGGGCGGCAATGTGTCCGCCGAGCACACCGGAAATGATGCCGGCCATCGGATGGGCGCCCGAGGCGATGGCAAACGCGATGCACAGCGGCAGCGCCACCACGGCGACGATCAGGCCGGCCAGGATGTTATTGAGCTTGAAGTGTTCGTTCATCGTTTTCATGCATGTTCTTTCTGCTTTGAGCGAAACAGGGAATGACGGCCGAACTCATGATGCACGGGTACGAAGGCCGTCTGCTTCTGATCGTATTGCTCCACCTCGCCCTTCTCGATGATGTAATACCAGCCGTGCAGCTCCAGCTGTCCGGCCTGGGCCGCCCGGGAGACGGAGGGATAGGTGCGCAGGTTCTCCAGATGCTGCACGATCATTGCGCGTTCGGTTGCGCGCAATATCTCTTCGCGCCGCAGGTGGCTGCCGAGTATGGAGGTCACATCGCCGCCCCGCAGGTCCGCCTGGTTCAGCACCAGCGACTTCACGTGCTGGCCCTGCGCTATCCAACGGCTGGTGATCGGCAGGCTGTGTTCGAGCGAAGGGTTGTACAAGGCCGCGCAGGCGCCGCAATGGGAATGCCCGCATACCACGATGTTCGATACCTTCAGGACTTCGACCGCATATTCGATCGCGGAGCCGATGGACGATACATCGTGTTCGGATCGGTACGCCGGCACCATATTGCCGACATTGCGCAGCACGAAGATATCACCGGGGCTGGCTTGGGTCAGTGCTTCAGGCAGAATCCGCGAATCGGCGCAGGTAATGAACAGCGTGTGCGGGTTCTGCCCGTTCCGAATCAGTTCGGCAAACGCGTCGCGCTTGCGGCGGTAGTAGCCCCGCCGGAAATTCCGGACGCCGTTGGTGAGTAAGCTGTACATGGCACCTCGTTCATCACGCTTGGTTATGAGACAGGCGTTGCAGTGTAGACGAAGGATGCAGGCCCGCAGGGCGTATTTAAAGGACGCGCTTGATGCGCATCAATGGATATATTGTCCCCGGCAGGGAAAACACTGCGATTTTTGTGGTAACGATTAGGTCGTGTAGCAGCTACATCGACAAGACCGGAACTGGGCACTGGGCACTCGATGCGGCTGCGCTGGCTTCCGGCTTTTCCTTTTCGTTTTCCGCAAGCAGCGTCTGTTTGCCGTTTCTGGCGGTACGGTCAAGTGGAAGCGTCGACGCGCGCCCGTCCCTGCGTGAGATCGCGCAGCACGCCGCGCGCAGATTCGGCGTCGGGCGCGGGCAGTTGCACCGTCATATGCACGCCGTCTTCATGGTCCGCATTCAGCAGCGTATAGCCCTGCTGCTCTATCCAGCGCCGCACGCGCGCCTCGTCGGCATACTCCAGCCGGACCGAGAGCCGCGACATCGCGATGTGCTTGATGAGCTGCGCCTGCTTGAGCGCCGCCGCAACCGCGTCGGTATAGGCGCGCACCAGGCCGCCGGCGCCGAGCTTGATGCCGCCGTAGTAGCGCACCACGGCGGCAAGCACGCCGTCGAGGTCATGATGGCGCAGCACCTCCAGCATGGGCCTGCCGGCGGTGCCGGAAGGCTCGCCGTCGTCGGACATGCCGGACTGCCCGCCTGCCATCAGTGCCCAGCAGACATGGGTTGCCGTGCGATGCTCCTCGCGCAGGGCCGCGATGAGACGCATTGCCGCATCGCGGTCCGGTACCGGCGCAACGACGGCGATGAAACGGCTTTTCTTGATGTCGAGTTCAGCCCGGACGGCTGCGGACAGGGAATGGACGGGCACGGGAAATCGGTGTGAAAAAGAAGCGGACGCAGAGCGCGCCATGCCTGCGGATCGCCCTGCCGATGCGATGCCTGCGGCAGGGCCGGGGGCCAGTCGTTCAGGCGCCGGCGCGTCTGAGCCTCGATATTGTCTCGATCAGGTGGTCGAACTTGACCGGCTTGACCAGATGATCGTCGAAGCCCGCCGCCCGCGTGCGCTCGATGTCGGCCTGCTTGCCATAGCCGGTCAGCGCGATCAGCGACGCATTTGCCGCCTCCGGCATCTGCCGCAGCTTCCCGGCAACCTTGGTGCCGTCCATGTCGGGCAGGCCGAGATCGAGGATGGCGATGTCCGGCCGGAACGCGGCGGCCTGCGCCAGCGCATCATTGCCGGTGTGGACCGTCATGACTTCATGGCCGCTCAGCCTGAGCAGTTCGGAAATGATTTCCGCCGCGTCGTAGTTGTCGTCCACAACGAGAATGCGGTAAGCCTGCTTCCCGCCGGCAGCCTCGGGCGCCGCGGTTCGATCCTCGGCCGGCGCCTTTGCAAGAAGCGGCAGGCATATCTCGAAACGGCTGCCGTGGTCGACACCCTCGCTGTAGGCCGCAATGGTGCCTTCATGGAGCTCGACCAGGGTCTTGGACAGCGACAGCCCGATGCCGAGTCCGTCCTTGACGCGGTCGGACGAATGGCCCGCCTGCGCGAACATCGAGAAGATGCGGTCGAGATGCTCGGGCGGAATGCCGATGCCGTTGTCCCTGACCTGGATGCAGACGGTATCATCCCGCTTCTCGGCATGCAGTTCGATTTGACCGCCCTGGCGGGTGAATTTGGCGGCATTGTTGAGCACGTTGCAGATGGTCTGCGACAGGCGAACGGCATCGCCGTCGATCCAGATTTCCTCCTGCGGAAGCTGCGCGGCGAGCTTGTGCTGGCGGGCTTCTATCATGGGCCGGGCGGTCTCGATGGCGGCATCGATGATGCCGCGCAGTTCGACCGGGTGCCGCTGCAGCAGCAGCTTGCCCTGGGAGATGCGGGCCACGTCGAGCAGGTCGTCGACCAGGCGCACCATGTGTTCGGTCTGGCGCAGGATGGTCTGGTGGGCCTGTTCGTGCGCCGCCCGGTCGTTGGGGTCGAGGCTGCGCATCAGTTCCACCGCGTTGCGGATCGGTCCGAGTGGGTTGCGCAGCTCATGGGCCAGCACGGCAAGGAACTCGTCCTTGCGGCGGTCGACTTCCCGCAGTTCGCGCTCCACATGCCCGAGGCGCAGCAGGGCGCGCACGTTGGCCACCAGTTCCTCGGGCTCGATCGGTTCGAACAGGTAGTTGTCGGCGCCGCCTTCGAGCGCGCGGATCTTGTCGGAGGTGCCGATGTAGGACGCCGACGTCTGGAGAACGAGAATCGTCTTGGTATCGGTATTGTCCTTGAGCTGCCGGCAGACTTCGAAACCGTTGATGTCGGGCAGCTTGACGTCGAGCAGCATCAGCGCCGGCTTTTCGCCTCTGGCCTTGCTGATGGCTTCCGCGCCGGTGGCCGCCTCGATGACGCGGAAGCCGGCCCGCGACAGGATGCGGCTCTTCGCATAGCGCGACGCGTCGGTGTCGTCAACATTGAGGATGAGCTGATCTTGATCCATGGACATCATGTCAGGTTTCATAAGAATGCGTTCCGCTGCTGATCCTGCCGGACGAGGGCGCCGCGGCATGCATGGTGAGGCGCGTGAGTTCGACGAGCAGCTCGTCGCGCAGCACCGGCTTGACGAAATACGCGTCCGCGCCCAATGCGAACCCCTTGGCACGGTCGTCGATCTCGGTCGCCACGATGACGGGGATTGCCTTTCGCAGTTCGTTGCTCTTGGTTTCCATCAGCCAGCGCCAGGTATCCTCGCCGTTGAGGTTGAGATCGAGCACGATGGCGGCCGGCGGAAGCGTCGTCCAGACTTCTTCCGCTTCCCACAGGCTGCGCACCGGGATGGGACGGAAATTGGTGCCGCGCAGATATTTCTCGTAGAGCATCCTGGTCTGCTGGTGGTCTTCGATCACCAGCACCGGCAGGCGTTCGTCGGCAACCGGTTCCGCCATGACGTCGGCGGCGGATGCCGCATCTTCCTGCCGCAGCGTGACCGGGATGACGGCCGAGAACACCGATCCCTTGCCCAATTCGCTTTCCATTTCCACCCGCCCGCCGAGCAGCTCGGCCAGCTTGCGGCACAGCGGAAGACCGAGGCCGGTTCCCTTCACCCGGTGCTGCAGCCGGTTCTCCACCTGGCCGAACTCTTCGAAAATGATCTGCTGGTGTTCGGGGGCGATGCCGATGCCGGTATCGGCCACGGAAAACCTGATCGCGTCCGCATCCGGCAGGCGCGCCGCGCTGATCCTGATTTCCCCGGCCTCGGTGAACTTGATCGCGTTGGAGATGAAGTTGCGCAGGATCTGCGACACCTTCGCCTCGTCGTTGTACAGCATCATGGAATCGGCCGGCTCGTCGAAAATCAGCTTGACAGTCTCGGTGACCAGCAGGGGACGCAGCATGCCGCGCAAGGCGCTGAACAGTTCAGCGACCTCGAACTTCTTGGGCCGCACCTCGACCTTGCCGGCCTCGATCTTTGCCAGGTCGAGCAGGTCGTTGACCAGCTCCGTCAGGGATTCGGCGCCCTTGAGAATGAAATTGACCTGCTTTTCCTGCTCTTCGGTGAGATCGCCGTCGATCCGGTCCAGCAACAGCTTGGACAGCCCGCGGATGGAACTCAGCGGAGTGCGAAACTCATGGCTCATGTTGGACAGGAAGCGCGACTTCATTTCGTCGGCGCGGCGCAGGTGGTCCGCCTTTTCATCGAGCTCCGCATACAGCGCCACGACGCCGCGGTTGGTGTCTTCCAGCTCGCGCGTGAGCCGCACCAGTTCTTCCTGCCGGGCGCGCAGCTCGGCCAGCGTGGCCAGCAGCTCCCGGTTCTGCTGCTGCACTTCGCTCAGCGTGATATCGGGCGTCGCCGCCGCCAGCTGCATGCCCATATCGCCGATCGACGCCGGCGTCAGGATGGGCGCGGCGGACGGCAGCAGCTTCTTCATCGTGATGGATGTGCCTTCGCCCTTCCTGCTGGAGATGTCGAACTGGTCCATCAGGCGGCGAGCGCCGATCAGGCCGAGGCCCATGCCGGTATCCGACTGGTAACGGCCGGACAAAATCAGGTCGAGATTGGCAATGCCCGGCCCCTGGTCCTCGATCAGCACGACCAGGACCTGGGGCGCGGTCTTGCCCTCGATGGAGAACTCGACGCGGCCGCGCTGCGCATAGTTGTAGACGTTGCGCGCCAGCTCCGATACCGCGGTGGCGATGCGGACCTGGTCCTGCACCGCAAAGCCGCACAGCGCAGCCACCTGGCGCGCCCGCTGGCGGGACATCACGACGTCGAGTTCGGTGTGGATGGCTGTAGTCAGGATTCGCATGGCATGCTCAATGCTAGGTTCGTTCGCGCAATACCAGTACCGTAACATCATCGCGGCCGCGCGCAAAGTCGCGGTACAGCACGGCCGCGATCAGGCCGGGATGAGCCAGCACCAGGCCGGGATACTGCTCAAGGTGCCAGCGGGTGCCGAGACCGTCCGAATGCATGATCAGACAGGTACCCGACAGCCACTCGGAAGAGAATTCCTGCAGCTTGCGCATGTTGCTGCCGACGATGCCGCTGTGCGACACCAGCTGGCGGCGGGTGCCGTCGCTCTGGACGACTGCGGCGATGTTGCCGATGCCGCAAAAGCGCATTTCCTCGGCCAGGGTGTCGATTCTGGTCACGGCAACCGCCGCGCCGCGCGTGGCGCGCAGGGCGGCGTGGCTTTCCCACAGCGCCGTTTCCGGCATGGCATCGGGAAAGGCGGCGACATAGGCAATGGCGGCTTCCGAAGCCTCGGCTGCCTGAATGCCATGGCCCAGCCCGTCGGCGACCATCACCGTTGCCGTGGTCGGATCGGACGCGATGGCCCAGGCATCGCCGCAGACGTCTTCGCCGGCGATAGGCAGGCAGACCGCGCCGGACTGCCAGGTGCCGGCCTGCGCGTCTTGCGGCTTGTCCCACAGGGCCATGTAAATGGCCGTGCCGAGTCCGCTACCGGTAAAGATGTCGAATTCGTCGGCCATCCTGCGCATCGCGCCGAGCCCGACGCCATAGGTGCCGGAACTCGATACGCCGTCCTGCATGTTGAGGCCGAGATTGACGATGCCCGCACCCTTGTCCAGCGCGATGATCTCGATGCCGGCGGCGCTGCCGCAAGCCAGCGGGCGCAGCAGGATTTCGCCGTGCCCCGCATGCTTGAGGATGTTGGTGGCCGCTTCGGTGATGGCAAGGGACACCTTGCCGGCCACGGTTTCGTCCAGTCCCTGCTTGCGGGCGATGTCGGCCCCGCTGCGGCGCACCACTGCGATCTGGCTGGACTCGTCGATTGCGAAAGCCTGTTGCCGTCCGCCGGTGCTTAGAAGGGTTTCCATTTGGTGATTCTCACGGTCGTGCCC
>Ga0194137_10002711_pt1 | contig 10341 bp, 7 predicted proteins | sample TARM_MetaG_T3_14_FD_134025 | JGI IMG/M metagenome (GOLD analysis project Ga0194137, IMG submission 134025) | Freshwater microbial communities from Pennsylvania, USA, analyzing microbe dynamics in response to fracking - TARM_MetaG_T3_14 (version 2) | ecosystem: Environmental > Aquatic >...
GAAAAATTCACTGGTGAACCATGTGTCAAGTGACCGCCATCAGACAAGTTCATCCCAAGTATTTTGTCACCTGGTTCAAGAATTGACATGTAAACGCCCATGTTTGCTTGTGAACCTGAATGCGGTTGTACATTTGCATGTTCAGCACCAAATAGCGCCTTCATACGGTCACGTGCTAAATCTTCACTAATATCAACAAATTCACAACCACCATAGTAGCGTTTGCCTGGATAGCCTTCCGCATATTTATTGGTTAGATGTGACCCCATTGCCGCCATAACTGTCTTACTTGTAAAATTTTCTGACGCAATTAATTCTATGTTGTTTGACTGTCGCTGTAATTCTAATTGCATACTCTCATAGATCTCTGGATCATTTTCTTTTATTAGTGTTAGATTCATGCATCAAACTCCTCTCGCTACTTTTTTTATTTTTTAGAAGGTGCCATGTGGATGGCTTCTCCTTTTATGCCTAAGACTGCTTCGTGAAAAGCTTCTGACAAGGTAGGATGTGCGTGAATCATCTCTTTTATCGTATCTACTGACATAGCCTCATTAACTGCAAGGGTCGCCTCATGAATCAAATCCGAAGCATGCGCTCCCATAATGTGGACACCAACGATCTCATCTTCCATGTTGGTTAGTACTTTTACTAAGCCTTCTGGCTTTCCAAGCGTTAATGCCTTACCATTAGCCCCCATCATAAACTTGCTCTTTTTATAAGCCCTCTGCTCTGCTATGAGATCATCTTCTGTCACGCCAACTGTGGCTATCTCTGGGAAGACAAAAATACAAGCGGGAACAACTGATGCCTTAGTGGTTTTTTCACCTAGTAGCATATGTTCAATCGCTGTAATAGCTTGATGTGATGCTACATGTGCTAACATTTTACCACCGATGACATCGCCAATGGCGTAGATATGATCTGAATTTGTTACGAAATGTTCATTTACTTCAATACCTTTTAAAGTATATTCTATATCAGCTTGGTCAAGATTTAAACCCCCAATTTTAGGTTTTCTACCAACCGCCATTAAAATTTGATCGGTATTCACTGAAAATAGACCTTTTTTATCCTGACATACCACTTCAAATTCTTTCTCTAAACGCTTAATTTCTAATGCTTTCGTCGCTTTATGAACCTTTATCCCCTGCTTCTTTAACCCCGCAGAAAAACGCTTTACAAGTTCTGAATCTACTCCCGTCAAGATTTGATCCAATGCTTCAATAACCGTAACTTCTGTGCCGAGCGCACTAAATATACCTGCAAATTCCATGCCTATTACCCCGCCTCCAACAATGGTCAAAGACTTAGGCAGCGCTTTAATGTCTAGGAGTTCTTGGCTGGTTAAAATATGGGCAGAAGTCACCCCTTTTATATTGGGGATGATTGTTTCTGAACCTGTGGCAATGACGATATAATCAGGCGTGAGAAATTGTTCAACTTTATCTTTGCCCATGACGCGTAGGGTTTTACCATCTAAAAAAGAAGCTTCGCCTTCTAAAACTTCTACGCCATTGCGCTTTAATAATTGCTCAACTCCCGTGACAAGTTCTTTTACCACCGATTGTTTTTTGTTCATCATTCCTGCCATATCAAGAATAGCATCCCCTAAGTGGATCCCAAAGTCACGCATCTCTGTGACCGATTTAAAATAAGAGGCACTCTGGTAGAGTGCCTTTGTAGGAATACAACCGTAATTAAGACAGTTACCCCCCATTTTATGCTTCTCAATAAGCGTTATTTTAGCGCCTAACTGTGCCCCTCTTATGGCTGCGACATAACCGCCTGGGCCACCGCCAATAATGGCAATATGCTTTTGCATTACAACCTCCTGCACATAGATTCTGCATCATTTTATAAGTCAGCTGATTTCAGTCCTCATATAAGCGCCTACACGCCAATAAACTGCTAATGACATGTAGGTCTTATAGTCTAAAATGATGCCTTCTTCTTACTCGACAACGGCTTTCGTCCACTTTAAAATAGGTGATCGCGCCGCCAATATTTCATCAACGCGTCTCACTGGTGTTGTGGTCGGCGCCGCTTTAAGGTTCTCTGGGTGTGTTTCCGATTCTTTGCTGATCTGAATCATCAAATCGGCAAAGGCATCTAACGTCTCCAGGCTTTCTGTTTCTGTCGGCTCTATCATAATGGCGTTAGGGACAATTAGCGGAAAATAAATGGTCGGTGGGTGATACCCAAAATCAAGTAAGCGTTTTGCCACATCAAGGGTTGAACACTGGTTGAGTTCCCCCTTAAGCCCTGCGAGGACAAACTCATGTTTGCAGATGGCGTCGACATAAATATTGTAGGCATCTTTTAAACGATGCTGAAGATAGTTTGCATTTAAAACCGCCATTTCACTTGCACGTTCTAGTCCTTCAGCACCCATGGAGAGGATATAGGTATAGGCTCTCACTAAGATCCCAAAATTGCCATTGAAACTTTTCATTTTGCCGATACTGAGCGGGCGATCCCAATCAAGTGCATAAAGGTCCTCGCGCTTAACAACAACTGGCTTCGGTAAAAATGGCTCTAAGAATGCTTTGACACCCACTGGACCAGCTCCTGGTCCACCACCGCCATGTGGTGTTGAAAAAGTCTTGTGTAAATTATAGTGGACGACGTCAAACCCCATGTCACCAGGACGGGCTTTGCCCATAATGGCGTTCAAATTGGCGCCATCATAATACACGAGACCGCCTGCTTGATGCACACATTCTGAAATCTGTTTGATATTGGTATCAAATAGACCAAGCGTATTTGGATTTGTCAACATCAACCCTGCAATATCGTCGCCCAGTGCTGCCTTAAGACTCTCTAAATCTACTTCACCATTGCGTTTAGACTTGATTTCTACAATATCAAATCCAGCTACATTGGCACTTGCAGGGTTTGTACCATGTGCTGCATCAGGAACAATGATTTTAGTCCGTTTTGTATCACCTTTGTGTTCATGATATGCTTTTATAATCATTAGACCCGCAAGTTCCCCTTGAGCCCCTGCCGCAGGTTGTAATGAAAAGGCATCCATGCCGCCAATTTCTGATAGCATATGTGATAACTCACCCAAGAGCGTTAAGGCACCTTGTGTTTGACTATCAGGTTGATGGGGATGTAGACGTGCAAAACTGCTTTTACCTGCCATGTCTTCGTTAAACTTTGGGTTGTATTTCATCGTACACGAACCAAGAGGATAAAATCCCGTGTCGATGGAAAAATTCTTTTGACTTAGTTTTGTATAGTGTCTTACGAGTTGAGGTTCAGAGACTTCAGGTAATTCTAATATCGTTTCACGCTGTAGTGTTTTAGGAATAATGTTTTCGATTTCAACATCAAAGACATCATCTGACATCACGTGATACCCCATGCGATTTTCTTTAGATATTTCAAAAATCAATTGTTCATAATTTACCATGAAAACGCCTCCAATACTTCAACTAATTGGTGAATTTCTTCTAGGCTCCTCTTTTCTGTCACACAGAACATCATGCGGTTGCAACCTGCTTCACTGACATCAAGACCACCTAGTATTCCCTGACTTGCTAAATAGTTGTTGATCTCAGAGATAGGTTTTTCAGTCTCGAGAACAAATTCTCTAAAAAAAGGCTGCGCATATACCGGTTTAAAATGACCCGTTGCTATTAATTTTTGATAAGTATAATAGGCGCGTTTCGCCGATTCTTCTGCAATTTGACGAAGGCCCTTCTTACCTGTAATACCAAGGTAAATCGTTGCTGTCAGTGCATTAAGTGCTTGATTGGAACAAATGTTGGAGGTCGCCTTATCACGTCTTATATGTTGTTCTCTCGCTTGCAGCGTAAGTGTAAAAGCACGTTTGCCATCAATGTCTACCGTTTGTCCTACTATACGTCCCGGTAGTTTTCGCATTTGTTTTTTGGTTGCAGCCATATAACCGAGATAAGGACCGCCGTAATTAAGACCATTGCCTAAGACTTGTCCTTCCCCCGTCGCTATATCTGCTCCGTATTCTCCCGGTGTTTTTATAAGGGCTAATGCAATGGGGTCACTGTTTACAATAAATAATCCCTTGTGCGCATGCACCCATTCTGCCATATCTGATAAATCTTCAATATTACCATAAAAATTAGGATTCTGAACTACAAAGCCAACCGTTTGGTCGTTTATGAGTTCTTTAAGCTTTTCTCTATCAGTAACCCCCTCTTTTGAAGGTACTTCTGTGACCTTAACCCCTTTAAAGCGCATATACGTATGAATAACTGCTTTGGTTTCAGGATTAAGGGTTTCAGAGACTAGCAGTGTATCTCCTTTTTGGTTTGCAGCAGCGAGCATTGCTGCTTCAGCAGTTGCAGAAGCGCCATCATACATTGAAGCATTGGCCATATCCATATCTGTTAACTGAGCAATCATCGTTTGGTATTCAAAGATAGCTTGCAAGGTCCCCTGGCTAACTTCAGGTTGGTATGGCGTGTATGCGGTACTAAACTCTGATCTTGAAGTCAAATGTTTGATGACCGATGGCACAATATGATCATATGCACCGCCACCGAGAAAACAAACGAGTTCGTCAGTAGCAGTGTTTTGCCTTGCGAGTTTGTCTATACGTTTTTCTATTTCCGTTTCTGATAAGGGTGAAGACAAGTTTAGCCTTCCTGAGTATTTAACATCATCCGGAATATCTGAGAATAAGGCATCCACTGAATCTAAACCAAGTTCAGACAACATGTAAGCCACATCTTTATCCGTATTTGGGATATAGGGAAACATTTATGCCTCCTCCTCACAGTATGATTGATAAGCTTTAGCATCCATTAATGCCTCTGTGCTAAAACCCTCGTCTAGTTTAATTTTAATCATCCAAGCCTCAAAAGGTGTTTCGTTGACTAAACCAGGTTCATCTTCAAGTGCCTCATTGATTTCAACGACAGTTCCCGCAATTGGCATCATTAAATCTGAAGCGGCTTTGACAGACTCCACTGTTCCAAAACTGTCATCTGCATCATAATAATCATCAATTTCTGGCATTTCAACATAGACAATAGCCCCTAATGAATGCTGTGCAAAATCTGTTATACCAATGTAAGCGTTTTCCCCTTCAATCTTTAACCACTCGTGATCCTTTGAATAAAATAATGATTCTTTAACAGTCATATTGACGCCTCCTCTAATTTTAATATTTCTTATTTTTTATACTGTTTCTGATAAAACTTCTTACTAATAATAGTTGCCGGCATGCGTTTTTTTCTAACTTGAATTTCGATGGTGTTACCCATTTTTGCAAAGGTCGCATTGATAAGTGCAAGACCAATGTTCTTTTTTAGTGTAGGTGAATAATACCCTGTTGTCACATACCCAATCGCTTCATTGCCATCAAAGACTTCATAACCATGTCTCGGAATTCCCTTTGACATTTCAAATCCTACAATTTTTTGTGCAATGCCTTTTTCCTTTTGCTTTTCCAAGGCTGCTTTACCAATGAAATTTTCTTTATTGAGTTTAACAAAGAACCCTAATCCAGCTTCTAGAGGGGATATGCTATCAGAAATTTCATGACCGTAAAGTGGTAGAGCCACTTCAAATCTAAGTGTATCCCTAGCACCTAATCCACAGGGTTTAATGTGATAGGGCTCTCCTTTTTCAAGAAGGTAATCCCACAACATTTTAATTGCTTCGTGACTGCCATATATTTCGAACCCATCCTCGCCTGTGTAGCCAGTTCTCGACACGAGAAAAGGGGTTCCATTGATGTGAATATCTTCTCTGAATTGAAAGAAGCCTATTTCTTTGATATCTTCATCTGACAGTGATTGTAGTAAAGCTTCCGCATTAGGCCCTTGAAGTGCCACTTCTGAAAGGACATCCGAAATAGGGTTAATACGCACATCAAAATCAGCAGCCTTTTCAGTGATCCAAGCAACATCTTTCTCGATATTGCCTGCATTAATAACGAGTAAATATGATTCAGTATGGTATTTATAAATGAGCAAATCATCTACAACTGTGCCATTTTCATAACACATCATACCGTACTGAACATGTCCATTCTCTATAAGCGATAGATCGTTGGTAAAAAGATATTGAAGAAAAGCAGTTGCCTCTTTACCTTCAATACGTACTTCTCCCATGTGTGAGACATCAAAGAGTCCCACATTCTCTCTTACGGCCTCATGTTCTTCAATGATTCCCTCATAATTCACTGGCATTAGCCATCCTGAAAATTCAATCATTTTGGCATCAAGTGCTACATGCTGGTTATAAAGGTGTGTTTTTTTAGGTTCTGACATATCATTCCTCCTCTTTATGTAACTTTCTTCTCTTTAAGCTCTATATGTTATCTGCTAACTTTAGGTGATTGTTATGATGCTGCTGACAAAACATCTTATTAACAGACTTATACAAATTAAAAAGAGGTATATGATGGACATAGCAATGCTAGCGCCATCATACACCTCTGTTCTTTTACCTGAGAGTTTTACTGTAACACTTGTTACACAATTCCCCTTCGGTGCCTATTTAAAGGACTCTCCAGAGTTCCATCCGATAATACTACTGTTGCCTGAGAGTTTCTAACAACTATTGGCATAGTCATCATTGCGCCTTCGGCTATCGCTATCGATATCTCGCATTATCATCAACTGGGACTTATGATTATTCATTTCTACTCTTATTTTATGGGATTAAACAACTTTTTTCAATACATAATATGAATAAATCATCTGAAGTCCTAAAAATATTTATGGGAACAGAGCTATTAAATGATGGCATTAGCTATTAAAAGCTTGATCATTTTGTGCCTTTAGCCATTCTGCAAGAGGTGCTACAATCTTTTTAATCGTCCCCTCCTCAAATGGATTATCAAGTTCTGATGATTTGACTAATGATAAAAATGATTGGCTTCCACCAAGCTGACATAGTTTAAGATAACGTTCCCAAGCACTTTCATGATGCTTTTGATTAGCCATATGAAACTGGAAAGCACACACTTGTGCCAAGGTATAGTCAATATAGTAAAACGGATCTGTAAAGATATGTCCTTGTCTAAACCAATAACCACCACTTTCTAGAAAACTATCATCTTCATAATCTCTGTGTGGCAAATAAACCCGCTCAAGGCTACGCCACTTTGCTCTTCTCTCAGCTGGTGTCAAATCCGGGTTTGCATAGATCTCATGCTGAAACTCATCCACTAATGTACCATAAGGTATGAATAACAACGCCTCTGTTAGGTGATGATAGCGGTATTTATCTGCTTTGTCACCAAAGAATTTTTCCATATACGGCCATGTCATAAATTCCATACTCATGGAATGAATTTCACACGCTTCAAGCGTCGGCCAAACGAAGTCGGGAAGTTCATAATCTCTACTTTGAAAAATTTGAAAAGCATGTCCAGCCTCGTGTGTTAAGACATCCACATCACCTGATGTACCATTAAAATTTGAAAAGATAAAGGGGGATTTGTGATCATGTATAAATGAACAATAGCCGCCACCTGCTTTTCCTTCTCGCGCCTCGACATCGAGTAGTTCACGATCATATAAAAAGTCGATAAAGGTAGCTGTTTCAGCTGAAAGCGCATGGTACATCTCTAGCCCCTTGGCCAAAATCTCATCTGCAGTCCCTATGGGTTTGGCATTACCCGATAAAAATGTAATGCCTTCATCTGCAAAGGCTAATTTGGAGAGACCCAAACGCTGTCGTTGTTTTTCCCTTAACATGCTAGTGAGAGGGATTAATTCTTGCTTTACTTGACTTCTATAACGCGCAACATCTTCTGCATTATAGTCTGTTCTCATCAGTCTTAAATAACCTAGGGGAATATAATTTTCGAAACCCATTTTTTGAGCCATACGATGTCTTACTTTTACCATTTTGTCATAGAGCTCATCAAATGCGTTAAGATTGTCGTTAAAAAACTTACTTGTTGCTAGATGTGCTGCTCTTCTTATATTTTTATCTTGAGATTCATAAAAAGGTCCCATCTGAGGTAGATTTCTAACTTCACCCTCAAAAAAAATTTTTGCCGATGTCCGAAGCTTGGTGTACGCCTGCATTAATTTGCCTTCTTCTTTAAGTTCATCAATAATACTGTCGTCAAAAGCTTTGAGTTTGACATTAATCAACGCCAGAAAATGTTTGCCATAGTATTCCTCAATACGGTCTAAGTAAGGTGAAGCAATAATGCTTCTAAAGTACTGGTTGACTAAACTCTCAAAATCCGGCGCCATTTCATCAATCGCCTCTTTTTCGTTCTCATAAAAAACATCATTTGTATTCTGTGTATAACGAATACTCGCCAGTGCTGCCATGGTCTCAAATGTTTTTCTAATACGATTGATTTCTGCCATGCTCTCTAGTACTTCCTCTGAATTTGATGCTTTTTTGATTTTTTCAATGATTCCTACTATTTTCTTTTGTATATTTACCATATCAGGTCGCTCATATGGATATGCCTTAAATTTCATAATGACTCCTTTCTATTTCTATTATCTTATCATACCCTCATAATAAAGAGAGTATTCATAAGTCTTTACTGAGATGGCTTTATCAGTCTAATCTATCCTATTTTGTTATAACAACTCATAGAAACATGTGGCAACGTTAAAAAACGTATCCATACGGATACGCTTTTTGCATATTTTTCTTAACCTTTTATTTTTTCTGCCGCCTTAACTTTGAAGACTTCAATATTGGTTCTTAAATCACTAGAAACTTCAACGATTTCTTTTGATAGCTGTTCAAACTGCATGATATACGTTCTTTGAGTTGCTACAGCATCTTGAATCTCAATACTCGCTTGATGGCCTTCTTGTGTCATGCTTCCGACATCAGATATTTTCATTGTTACATCTTCGCGGTAGACATTCATCTCATTAACAGCACTAATTAGCCCTTCAAGTTGATGTTGCGTATCGTCAACATGATGCCTTATTTGCTCAAAAGCATCAACCGTATCACTGATTTGCTCTGATTGGTTATTAATCTTTTTCTCAATAAAAGCATTGCGTTTTGTAACTTGAACTACCATATCTTTCATTACATCAATCGAGTGATTAATACCTTTTGACGAGTCAATTACCTGTTCTGCAAGCTTTCTAATTTCTTCAGCAACAACTGCAAATCCTCTGCCGCTTTCTCCAGCTCTCGCTGCTTCTATCGCTGCATTTAGGGCAAGTAAGTTGGTTTGTTCAGCGACGTCGTTGATAACTTCTGTAATCTTCGTTATGTCGCCAACGCGTTCATTTAATGCCTGTATCTGCTTCGTTCCTTCTTCAAAACTTTCATTAACCTCGTCCATTGCATTAACAAGCACTTTTAAATTATCATTTCCCGATGTAGAAGCCGTTAAAATGTGTGTGCTATACTGGTGAACATCGTCAACCCGTAACTTAACGGTATTTAAACAGTTGCTAAACTGTTCAAAACTGCTGGACATCTCTTTCATTTGATGCTGTTGCTGGACATTTACATCACTAATCTGATTGACTTTTTCACCAACCGATTCGGTTGATACCACGATTTCTTCTCTCGAGTGATTAAGTGCCATTGCAATTTGGTCGAATTCATCTACAGCATTTTTTGTTTTCGAAACAGTACTTCTAAGCATTTGCGAAAATGCATTGAGCGTTTTATCAAGATGACCAAATTCATCTTTAGACCTTGCTTCAAAAGCAGCGGTTAAATCCCCCGTCGATAAGGTATTAAGTCCTAGCATTGTCGCTTTCAATGACTTAACCAGGAAACGCGTGATCAATACGGAAACGAAAATAACAACAAGCGTAATGGCCACACCAATCAATAGCAGCATTTCTACAGCTATGATAATTTGTTTGTTGACACCTTCCATTGATAACCCTACATTCAAGATGCCAGCATCATTTGATAGTGGCTCTGATATATTGTAAACAGATGCGCCATCAGCTGTATCAATGACAAGGTCGGCATCTGCAGGTTGAGCCACTTCTTCTGTTTCTTGATTAGAAGCACTACTCACTGCATCTGTTGAACCGTATATGGCTTCATCAGTCACAATTAATTGCCCTGTCATATCGGATAGGGAGACATATGCAATTCCCCCATCACTCTTTTCTTTTGTATCACTAAAAATCATTTTAATTTCTTCAAGTGAAGAAACGTCATAGTTCTCTATTTCCCGCTTCATAGCACTTATGAGTAACTTCCCGTCATTTTGCATCTGTTCAGTGATATTCTTTTTTATAACAATGTACGCCATTGCCGAATACACCCCAACTGTCATAACCATCGTGACGACTAAAAAACCTGCCATTCTTTTTGTAAATGAACCTCTAAGCCCCATATATGTCCTTCCTCATCTTTTTTATCACAACCATACCC
>Ga0194137_10002712_pt1 | contig 10341 bp, 14 predicted proteins | sample TARM_MetaG_T3_14_FD_134025 | JGI IMG/M metagenome (GOLD analysis project Ga0194137, IMG submission 134025) | Freshwater microbial communities from Pennsylvania, USA, analyzing microbe dynamics in response to fracking - TARM_MetaG_T3_14 (version 2) | ecosystem: Environmental > Aquatic >...
ATCTCCTCAAGCGCGCCTGGGTGAGGCAAGCTCACCCCGCGGCGCGCTGTCAGTGGTCAGTGATCAGTTCAAGGCAGGGCCGCCAACCGTAGCCGCTATACGTGTAGTTCGCGCCGTTGCGAGTGAAGTACGCAACGACGCCATTGCCACGATAGACACGGGGGGAGGAGGTGGTATCCGACATCTCCTGACCCCAGCAGGCACGGCCACTTCCAATATGACCCAGGTCGCTGTCGGTATAGCTGGCCCAGTTGTCGCCCACCTGGGGACCGCCGTGACGTTCGGCAACCATGCCATCGACGGCGGGGTCGCTGGGCACTGCGGCGTTGACGCGGTAGATCAGCCTATTCCACTCGCTGCCACCACCGAAATCGCCCTGATACATGTCCGCCGTAAAGAACAGCGGATCGCTCTCGGCGAAGGGGTCGGCATGGGCGCAGGTCAGCAGGCGGACGATGTACTCGTTGCCGCCCAGCTTGACCGTGGTGCGCTGGTTGACCGGCGTGCCGCGCGGGTTGGCGCCATTGTCGTCGGTGCCATACACGATGCCGCGGCTGTAGAGATGATCCCAGCTGATGGAGTGGCGCAGCGGACGCTTGGCCACGAACAGCACCTTCCCCTCACTCTGGAACTTGAGCCACCCAGCATCAGAGTTCTGCGCCGTGCCTTCGGTGACCCCCAGGATCGAGGCCAGCTCATCGCCGGTGAAGAAATCAGCGGCTGGCACCTCGCCATACCAACCGTCAGTGCCGTCGCCGGCCGCTAGAATCTGCGGCCCAGGGCCGAGGCTTAGCGGGGCCTTGCTCCATTGGCGCTCGGAGGCCCACAGACCACCCTTCCATACGCTCATGCCGTCACCTCCCAGCCGCTCACGCCGGTGCTGACCAGACGCAGCGCCGTTACCCGTGCATCCACCGCATCGGACAGGGCATCGGCGATGTCGCCATGGGGCCACTCATGCCAGGTGGCGGTATCGCCCTCGATGTCGGCGTAACTGCTCAGGCTGTACTCGACGCGCGCCGAGGTGCCGGGCGTCACGGCCACGCCGGCGCTGTCTCGATCGAGCGCCGGCAGCACCAGCGGCTCGCTGGTGGCGTCGGTCACGGTCTCGCTGTGAAACCAGCGCACATCGGTGCGGTGCGGCAGCGTCTCGCTGCGCATCTCTTGAAGGGTGGCCATATCGTCGGTCTCCTGCGCGGGGCATCAGCCCATGGAATTGGTGGTCGGGTCGCCCAGGTCGTGGCGCCAGCGGACCTCGAGCACGAGGTCGACGCCGATGATGTCGCTGCCCGGTTCGGGGTAGTAGAGCGTGGTGCCGGCGTAGCGCACGTCGTCCACCAGCCCGCCCAGGGTGCGGTCGCCGCCGGTGGCGCCGGCGATCAGCGTGGCGAGTATCGTGTTGGCCTGGGTGCTCCAGGTGCGGTAATCGGCGTTGGCCTGGTGCACAGTCTCGACGCCGACCTGGGTGGTCACCACCGCCTGGCCGTAGCGCTGATCCTGCTCCACGGTGGCATCGCTGCCATCCCACAGGCTGATCGCCGGCAGGCTGTCGATGTCGAGCTCTGAGTTCGCCCGCTGGGCGGCGTGGCCGTCGAACTCGGGCAGGCCCGAGAGCTTGGCCGCCAGCGCCTCGAGGATCTGTTCGCGGATGGGGGTCGCCATCGTGGCTCCTGCTCTTGTTTAAGGGCGGTCTACTGCTTGGCCAGCAGGCGGTCGGCCTCGTAGGCCAGGCGCTGCATCAGCCGGTTGCCGCTGGGTGCCTGAAGGTCGTCCTTCACGTCGGTGAAGACCTGGCTGGTGGATGGGCCATACAGCACCTTGAGCCCTTCGGATCGGCCGAGGCCGGGGCCGTACTTGGTGCGGATGGCGATGCCCTGCACGCCGTTGCCGAAGGTGATGAAAAACGCCCCGGGCATCTTCTGCTTGCCGCCGCTCGGCTTCACCTGCACGCCGATACCGCCGCGCTTGTATTCGCGGTGCGGGTAGCGGGTCAGCAGGGTGCCGCGGGTTGGCGTGCGGATGGCGCCCATCGGCTTGCTGATTGTGGCCTTCTGGATCTTGAGCTTGTCCTTGACGTAGCCGGCCTTGAGCTTGACCTGCTTGCGGATCTCGGTGCTGGCCTCGGTCCGCGTCACGCCCAGGGTGTGGTTGATCGCTCGGCTCATCGCCCGCGGCGCGCCGTTCTTGATGTGCGCCAGGTCGTCATAGACGGAGCGCACCGCCGAGCGGTCCACTGTGATCTTCAGCGGGGTGATGGCCATGGTGGCCTCCTGTCATGAGCGCTCGGGCTTGACGATCCAGGTGGTGAGGTAGCCGTCGGCGATGCTCTGCGCATCGCCCACGGCGAAGCCCTTGGAGACCAGTCGCCAGGTCTCGGCGCCCAGCGTCACGGTGTCGCCACGGTCGGCATCGCCGATGTCGGCGGTGTAGCCGGTGAGCTGGGTGCGGGATTCCATGGTGGCTCCCTGCATGCCGGCGATGGTGCGCTCGACGTTGCGGTCGAGCACCACGCGCACGGTCACAGGGTCGCCCCCATTGGGGGTGTAGGTCGCATCCTGCCCGAACCGCCGCATGACGGCCCGGGCAGTGCGTTCGCCTAGCTCCATCATCAGGTGATGGAGGCGGCGCGGGCGTTGAGCTTGACCATTACGGTCTCGTCAGCGCTGGCAGCGGTGGCCCAGGCCACGCCGCAGCCACTGAGATCACCAGTGGCCGGAGTCAGCGCGCCATCCGCCAGTCCGGTGGAAACATCGAAATCCACGGCGGCGCCCTGGTTGATAGCACTGCCGGTGGCCTTGGGGATCTCGACCACGCCCTCGACGATCACCGCACCGCTGTCGCCATTGGCGATGTCGGTCACCGCCACGCCGAGCAGGCCGCCGACCACCACGGGGTCGCCGGAGGCAACAGCGGTGCCGGTGCCGTTGGTCCAGGTGATGGTCTGCCCATCCTGAATGAAGTTGGTCGCCATGATGTGGCTCCTTTGGATACTGAGTTCGGAAACAAGCGCGCCCGGCGGGGTGCCGGGCGCGTCAGGGGACGATCAGGCTCGATCAGGAGCCGGGCATCTTGACCATGGTGCGCCAGCTGAGCGGTGCCACGCCGGCATCCATGCGCACCTTGAAGGTCGCGCCATCCACCGTGTAGCCCTGCTGCTCTTCGAGGTAGGGGGTGTCGCGGCCATCCAGGTAGGCCACTTCCACGGTGTCGAACGCGCCGGGGGCGGCGGTCATGTAGCTGGTGGTCGCGCTGGCGTCGTCCAGGCGGGCGTCGGCGATCACCTCGGCCATGCCGCGCACCGGGTTGGGCACGTTGCTGCTGGTGTAGGCCGGGTCGTACTCGGCGGCCAGCAGGGCGCGGGCGGTGCTCTCCATCGCCACCGGGGTCAGCAGGTAGCTCGGGCGGATGTTGAGGGTCGCCTTGCCGTCCTTCTGGGTGGCCATCTTGGTCTTGGCCTCGTCGATCCGCGCGATGGAAAGCGCGCCAGCGGTGAGCTGGTTCTTGTGCGCGGAGCTGAACAGGTTGTTGCCATCCGACATGGCCGGGTTGCCGGTCAGCACGGCGTAGACGAGATCGCCCACGGTGCGGATGGCGGCGCGGCCCATCAGGCGCGGGATGCGATCGAAGGCGCTGAGGTCATCGTTGATGATGGCCTGGCGGGTGATCGACAGCAGCTTGCCGTAGGTGGCCAGGGCGATCTGCTCGCCGCGGTCACCGATCGAGCCGTAGGTGTACTCGGCACCCTCGGCCACTTCGGGCAGGCTGGGGAAGGTGCTGAGATCCACGCGGTGCATCGGCTTGAAGTCGGTCAGCACGCCGCGGGTGGTCCAGCGCTGGAAGGTCTCCTCCGCTTCCTCGTAGCCGCGCAGCATGGACTTGTGCGCCACGTCGGCCAGCAGGCTGCCGAAGTCGCTGGAGGAGTGGGTGAAGGCCATGCCAACGATGGACAGGCGATCCATGCCGGCCACGCCGACACCGCGCTCGGTGAGCGAGGCACGCGCCAGCTCGGCCAGCGTCATGCCGACGTAGGCGTTGTCCTTCTCGCGCTTCTCCAGGCCGATGCGACCGGCCACGCTGTTGCGGATGCCGTCGCCGACGATGTTGCCGTTGTCGGCGAAGGCGCCAGCGTCACGACGCGGGCCATCAGTCGGGGTGGTGTCACGGCCCAGGGCCGCGAGCAGTTTGTCTTTGGCCATCTCGGCATTGATCTCCAGGTCGTCGAGGCAGTCGCGCTCGATGTCGTCGAACTTGCCGTCGAAGGCACTGAACACGGCCTTGATCGCCTGGCGGCGGCCCTGCTCGTGCGCCTTGAACTCGGCGGCGGTGGTGGCGTGGGCAGGTTCCGCCGGGGTGAACTTCGCGGCCTTGGGCTCGAAGTCTTCGGCCTTGGCGGCGGGCTTTTGCTCTTCCACCTTGGCTTCGGGTTGCTGGGTGGCCTGCGGCTCCTGGCCCTGGCCGCTGGGCTGATTCATGAGATCCTGCATTTGCTTGGGCATGTGGGAAAACTCCTTCATGCGGTTGCTAGAAAGCGATGCGGCCGCGGTGAGCGGCTCGGCGATCATGTCGGCGAAACCACGTTCCACCGCTTCAGGGCCGGTGAGCCACGTCTCGGCGGCGAGCAGGTCGCGCACCTCGTCGTCACTCAACCCGGTCTTGCGGGTGTAGGCCGAGATCAGGTTGGCCTCCACCTTGTCCAGCAGGTCTGCGTATTGCCGCATGTCGTCGGCATCGCCGCCCTGCATCCCCCATGGCCGATGAATCATCATCATGGCGTTCTCGGGAATGGTGATGGTGTCGCCCGCCATAGCGATGACGCTGGCCATGCTGGCGGCCAGGCCGTCGATGCGGACGTTGACCCTAGCGGGGTGGTCGGCCAGCAGGTTGTAAATGGCCATGCCGTCGAACACGTCGCCGCCGGGCGAGTGGATGTGCAGGTTGATCTGCGACACATCACCGATGGCGCGCAGGTCAGCGCGGAAGTCTGCCGCCCGTACACCCCAGCCGCCGATCTCGTCGTAGAGCGTCACCTCGGCCACGCCACGGCGGGCGGCGCGGATGGTGTACCAGTGCCCGCTACTCATCGTCGTCGGGCTCGGGGTCTGCTTGGGCATCTGAGCCTCCAGCGTAGTGGTCGTGGTAGGGGTCGGAGCTGTACACCAGCCCGGCCTCGCGGTTGTGGGCGATCTCCGCTTCGCGGTTGCGCTTGAGTTCCTGTGGGTTGCGGCCGCGGGCGCGGGCCAGTTCGGCCTCGTCGGCGCCGCCGGCGCGGATCATGCGCTCCCAGCCTTGGGCTTCCTTGGCCGGGTCGATCCAGGGCATCACCGGCCCCATGTAGACGGCGTTGTTGAGCGTGCGCTCGTCGAGGTTGCGCGGCAGTTCGACCTGCCCGCTGGCCACGGCCACGCGCAGCCAGTCGCGGTAGACGCGGCGGCAGAAGCCGTCGATGAACTCGCGTTGCAGCAGCTCGTAGCCCAGCTGAGCCTCCACCAGCTCCTGGCGCTGGGCGCTGTAGGTGCCGTTATAGTCGCGGTTCGCCGTGGAGTAGCCCATGCGCGTGCCGGCGGAGACGGCGCGGATCATCGAGCCGCGGAAGCCCTCGAGCAGTGAGGAGGGCCGATTGCTCTCGATCATCCCCACGTCCTCGCCCGGCTGCAGGCCGTCGAAGACCATGCCGGGGGCCACGGGGATGGTGCGCTGCCCCTCCTCGGTGGCCTGGCCGGTGCCGTAGAGCGCCGGGTCGCCCTTCTTGATGTACATCGTCAGGGCGGCGGCGAGTCGTGCGGCGACGCGCTCGCTCTCCTCGTAGTCCTTGAGGTCGGCCAGGCGGCGCAGCACGGCATGCAGGATGGTGACGCCGCGGCTCTGGCCGAGGCGCTTGCGGTGCGCCAGGTGGATCATGCTCTCCGCCGGCACGAACTTCAGCTGGCCCTTGAAGGTGAAGGCGCGGGTGTCGCCCGGGTGGGCCTTGAAGATGTGATAGCCGCGGATCCGCCGCCAGGCGTTGCGCTCGATGCCGGCATAGATGCCATTGCCCGGGTCGTCGTGGTCCAGCGGCAGGTAGTCGGCTTCGAGCAGCTCCAGGGCGTAGGGCACGTCGGTCAGGTAGTCGTAGAGCGCCACACGGCCCTGGATCTCCTGCGCCAGCGCCTCGCCGTCGCGCAGCCAGCTGCGGCAGACCAGCCGCTCCATCTGCGGGCGGGTCAGCTCGCCGCTGGTCTCCGGCGCCAGCGACCACTCGCCCCAGGCGGCCTTGATCTCGGCGGCGAGATCCGTCATCACCTCGCCCTGGTTGTCCAGCGGCAGGGGCTCGACGCCGATGCCGTGGGCGCCGACCACGCGCTCCTCGAGGCGGTCGAAGATGCCGGTGACCAGGTCGTGATTCTCATCCAGCCAGCGGGCCTGCTCGCGCAGCGACTTGCCGGCGAGCTGCACGGCGAGATCCCCGGAGCGCGGCTCGCGCATCGCCTTGTGGTTGCGGTTGGGCCTGGCGGCCTCGTAGGCCTGGATCGCCTGGCGCGCGGCCAGGCGGCTGACCACGGTGCCCGGCGCGAACGGCTCGATGATGCGGTCGATGAAATTCTTCACAGGAACCTCGTGAACGCGATGCCGGGATGACCGCCGCTGGATGACGCCTTCTCGGCGGCGAGCTTGCGCTCCCACTCCTTGCGGCCGGAGCGAATCTGGGTCAGGTCCTGGCTCATCACCTGGCGGCCGTTGAACATGAACATCCGGCCCTCGAGTGCGGCGATCTCCGCCTCGGTGTAGTAATCGACCATCTGCTGGGCGGTGGTGGCCATGGCGGTCTCCTCGCCCTAGCGGGCATAAGAAAGCCCCGCGAGGGCGGGGCTCTAGTATTGGGGTGGTGCTGGTGGCGCTACTTGTCAGGCGGGGTCACCTTGTAGCCCCACTTCTCCAGATAGGAGATGCATGCTTTGGCGTGCGACTCGCTGAACTGCGGCTCCGCGTAATGAAGATCAGCTCCGAGGGAGTCCATGATCTCCTGAGCACTCTTTTTTCCGAGATTCGGTATCTTCATCAGGTCAATCCCCATGACCTTATCCCGAGCTTCGTGAGCTTCCATCTTCATCACCTCATCTCCAACTTCGTGGCGAAGTTGGAGAAAGGATCGGGTAGTAAGTGACTCGGCCCAGGCCGGATACTCAGGCTTTCGGCTTAGGTTGTGCTCGAACTTGTTAATCCACCAGCCAGCGGTGGTTGATGAAACCGAAAATCGGCGGGCAATTTCCGCTTTGCTCACACCCTTTTGATGAAGGTTGTAGGCTTGTTCGTGTTTTGGGTCAGGCTTATAACCGCGCATCACGACCTCCCGAGTCGCTCCCGCATGTTGGATGGGACGCGGCAAGTCAGGCGGGAAGACTGACGATTCGGGAGCTACCCTAGCCGCTCGCTTAGCTTAGCAGCTTCGCGCTTGGTTTGCTCGCGGATCGCATGGCGAGCCAGTGCTGCCAAGCTGAGTGGCGGAGCCACTCCCTCTGGTAGCGCGGCATCGATTTCACGCTTGAGCGACTCTAGGCTCGACACGGTGTCGGCATCTAGTCGGATGGTCAGCGGTTCGGACATGATGGGTGTTCCTCTATGCGGACGATTCTGAAGACGCCGGCCAACGGCATAAGGGTTCAATTTTTGAACGCTCTTCCATCGCGATGCGCTCCAGCCTCTCCAGTTCAGCCAAATCCATCTCGTACTCCGCCACAGCGGATCTGGCGGCCAGCAGGTTGCTTTCTATTTCCTTGACGGCATCTTCGTCCATCACATCCATCCCCCTCCATCGGTCTGAAGCCAGCCGCCACCCGCGGGCTGGGCCGGGGCGGGCGTGGCCGGCGGCGGCGTGGGCGCGCCCCCTTCGGGCGGGCCGCCGGAGGGCGGCGGGCCATCGTCGAGGTCGAGGCCGAATCGCTGCTGCGAAATGCGCAGCGCGGCCAGGGCGTAGACGAAGCAGTCCAACGCCTCGTTGCGCCGGCCGCCGGATTCCCAGCGGTAGACACGGCGCCCGCGCTCGATCTTGGCCATCTTGATCTCGGCGGTGAGCTGGCGGATCTCGTCTTCGCCGCAGATCTCGTCGTTGGCGGGCAGGTGAACACAACCGGCGATGGACTTGCCGGGCTGGGACTGGATCTTGAGCCGGTTGTAGATCAGCTCCTTGGCGTTGTCGGTGCCCACCTCGGTCAGGAATACGCCCTTGGCGTTGCGCTTGCGCGGGAAGTTGGCGATGGGCTTGCCGTACTGGCTCGCGCCTTTGATCGGCACCACCCACATCAGGCCATGCTGCTTGCTCTGGGCGTAGACCTCATCGGTGTAGTGGCCGCCGGAGTCCCAGCACCAGCGGGTGACGGTGAGCGCCTCGCCGCTGGCCTTCTTGTAGCTACGCCGCAGCCGTTCGCCGACCTTGCGCTTGAGCTCGGGGCCGGCAGGGTCGCCGTAGAGTATCCAGCGATCGACCAGCCAGCTCTCCTCGTCGGCACCGAAGGCCCAGACGCGGCCTTCGTAGCGGTCGTCCTGGGTGTCGATGCCGCCGAACAGCGCCACGGCGCCAGCCGGCACGGCGTCGAACACTTCGCGCCTGCCGAAGATGGTCTCCCACTCCAGCTTCTCGCCCAGCTCGTCTTCCCAGGTCTCGCCCAGGGTGGTGTTGACGAAGGTCTTGAGCTTGCTGGGGCTGTCCTTCGACTTGAGGAAGTCGCGAACGATGCGCTCCCAGGTGGTGAACGGCGAAAGCACCGTCCACAGGTAGAAGGTGACGCTCTCCGGCGTGGGGATCGGCTCGCCCTCGGCGTCGAACCAGTCGAGGCCGTCGCGGGTGCGGGTGCCGTCTACCTCGCACACCCACTCGCCTTCCTTCACGCCGTGGGGGCGGCTGTCGTCCTGCAGCTCGTGCTGCTTAATGACGCAGCCGTTGGCCTCGCACTGGTAGAAGGCGGTCTCGGGCTTGCCCTTGTCCCACTTGATGCCGAACTCGGTATCCGGCCCGCCCCACTTGAGCACCTGGCGCTCGCCGCAGTGGGGGCAAGGCACGTGGAAGTGCAGCCGGTGCGGGGACTCCTGGGCGGCGGCCTCGATCTGGCACTGGCCTCGCACCTTGGGCGTGGAGCCGCGGATGCTCTTGGGGTAGGTCGAGCCCTCCAGTCGCTTGTCGCCCAGGGTGGTCGGTGAGCCTTCCTTCTCGATGTCCTCGTCGAAGGCCGCCAGCTCGTCGTAGATGACGGCATCGACCGACCTCTCGCGGTAGTTGCGCGCGGCCTTGCCGCCATGCACGAACACCTGCTTGCCGTTGGCGAAGCGCTTGGCGCTGAGGGTGTTGTCGCGGTGCTTCATGCCGTGCCAGGGCGCCAGCTCCAGCACCACCGGCACGTCGCGCACCATGGTCTCGAGGTGCGTCTTCATGAACGACTCGGCGTCCGTGTCGGTCGGCGAGAAGGTCAGGATGTTGCGTTTCTTGTGCTCAAGCAGATAGCCGGCAGCCGCCAGCAGCATCTTCGTGTAGCCGAGGCGCGCGCTCTTCACCACGTTGATGGTGCGGATCTCGTCGTTGCCCATCGCGTTGAGGATCGCCACCTGGAAGGGCAGCGTGGTCCAGCGCCCCTCGTGGTAGCTCGACTCGCTCGACAGGTAGAAGTGGCGATCTGCCCACTCGACGGCGGTCAGCGGCTCGGGGCGGTAGAGCCCGAGCAGACCCTGGCGCACGGTCTTGGCCCACTCCACCCCTTGCAGCGGCGTGACCAGCTCAGCCGTGGGCAAGGGTGTCGTGATACTCATCAAGGTGCTCGGGGATCGTCTCGTGGAGGCCGGCGGCCTGGTTGCGGGCCTTGGCGAGCTCGCGGCTCAGGGTGTCGAGGTGGCGAGCCTCCAGGTCCGGGTGCTTGCGTTTCATGGTCAGCGGCAGCGTGTCGAGGATCGCGGCGATCTCAGCGGCCACGCGGGACAGCGAGTAGATGGCGAACTCCACGGGCACGACGCGTCGAGCATCCCGGTCGTTCTTCAACTCCTGGGCCTCGCGGCGGGCCTTGGTGAGCCGATACTCCTCCTGCTCCTTGCGGTAGGCGAGCAAGGGGTCGATCTCCTCGTCGCCGTCGCCCTGGGGTTGCTGTTGTTGATGTCTGGCTTCCATCTCCGCCAGCTTGGTATCCAGCACCGAACGAACGTCGAAGTACTTGCGGCCACCGATGCGGGCGATGGGCTCGATGCCCCACTTATCAAAGGCTTGCACCGATATGCCGAGACTGGCGGCCATGTCCTTGCGGTTGAGCCAGTGCGGCTCCGGTGTGGGCTTGCTGGTGGGCATGAGTAAACCTCAACCTGCCCCTGGGCGGGGCTCGTAAATAG
>Ga0194137_10002713_pt1 | contig 10338 bp, 10 predicted proteins | sample TARM_MetaG_T3_14_FD_134025 | JGI IMG/M metagenome (GOLD analysis project Ga0194137, IMG submission 134025) | Freshwater microbial communities from Pennsylvania, USA, analyzing microbe dynamics in response to fracking - TARM_MetaG_T3_14 (version 2) | ecosystem: Environmental > Aquatic >...
CCGCCCGCGCCACGGCAGCCGGGTCCTGCACGCCGAGCGGTCCCACCGGCTCCACCAGCCCGGCATTGTTGATCAGCAGGATGCGCGCGCATCCCGCAAGCCGGCGCGGCAATTCGTCCGAACCCAGCCATACGGCCACGGCCGCCGGGTCGGACAGATCAAGGCCGACCTGCTCCAGCAGGTCTCTTTGCCGGGAAACATCGGCCAGCGGACTGCGGGCGATGCCGACCACGGGAATTCCCCTCTTGAGCAGTTCATTGCAGATCGCGGCGCCCAGGCCGCGGCTGTGGCCGGTCAGAATTGCCTTGAGCATGTTGTGGCTCTCCTTTGATATTGATGTCGGTTGCACGAGCGGGGGCGATACGCCGGGGGCTGCTGCATTGCGCCTCTTTCCGTGTCCATCGCTTTGGAGTCTACGCAAAACCGCCATCGCTTGCAGGCCGCATCCGGACACAGGGTTTGCGCAAGGAAAGCCGCATGCGCGGTCAAGACGGCGGCGCACGGCAGGCAACCAGTCGTCCGACCGGGTCGGAACAATCCGTGGGTCCGCGCATCGAATCCCCTTACCAACAGACTCAAGAGGATGATATGAACGCTACTTGGATCGTTTCCGCGAACGCAAGCCGCGCGAGGTTCTTTTCGCAAAGCAATCTGACCGAACCTCTGGAAGAAATCAACGACATGGTCAACGAGGCTTCCCGCCTGAGGATGGTGGAAACCACCGAGTCCGACAAGCGCGGACCGACTGCCGGCACGAAGAGCATGCACAATACCGGCGGCGCCGTGCCGAACAAGCTGTACGAGCCGCCGACCACGCCGGATGTGCGAGAGGCGGAACTGTTTGCCCGCGACATCGCCAGCTACCTGCTGGAAAACCAGCGCGACGGCCGCTTCGACAAGCTGTCGGTGGTGGCGGCGCCGCAGTTCCTCGGCATGCTGCGCAAGGTGCTCGATCCGCAGGTGCAGTCGGCCATTGATGTGGAGATCGACAAGGACTATACCCAGTACAACCCGGGACAGCTGCGCGACCAGATCGAGACCTACAAGGGCAAGAGCTGAAGCTGACGGATTGCATTTACCGCATCCGTCCGGAAAGGCGGCCGTGCAGGCCGCCTTTCTCCAGTACAAATTCACTCCTTCCTCCGCTGCCGGCCGCCTTTGCGCTTTCTCCAACTGCAGCCACAAGTGCGGCAATTGCCGCAACTGTCACCGTCCAATCCTGTCCAAGACAAAACGCTTTTACATTGAACGCGATCAAGCAAGGCCGACGGTGATTCCTGCACCATGTCGTCGACATGATTCATCCGCTGCGCGGCGGAGCAGGCTTCCCGGCTTCGGAACGGCCAGCCTTGCAGGCCGCGTTTCCTGCATTCATTGACTGCGCCAGAGGCTCAAGCATGACCGGCATGACCACCATGATTCTCTATCGCCTGCTGATCATCGTCGCGACCCTGCTGCTCATGGAAGTCGCGGTCACGCTGTTTCACAGGTATGTGATGCATGGTTTCGGCTGGGGCTGGCATGCATCGCATCACCAGTCGGGCAAGACCCCGGCCTGGGAAAAGAACGACCTGTACGCCATCGTGTTTGCCGGCGCCACCATCGTGCTGTTTGCATTGGGCGACAAGCATGCGCCGCTGTGGTGGGTGGCCTTCGGCATCACCTTGTACGGCTTGCTCTACGGCATCCTGCATGATGTGCTGATCCACCGCAGGCTGCCTTTCAAATGGAAGCCGCGCAACCGCTACCTGCAGCGGCTGATCAAGGCCCATTATCTGCATCATGCCGTCAAGACACGCGAGGACGGCGTGTCCTTCGGCTTTCTTTATGCGCCGCCGCTGGAAAGCATACGCTCCCGGCTGCGCCGCAACGGCCCGCCGAAATGAACGCCGCCACGCAAGGCCGCATCGGCATGGCACTTGCGCTGCTGATCATGGCGGCGTGGACGGCGCTGCATGTCACCGGCGTATTCTTCATCGACCTGTCGGGCGCAGGGCAATGGCTGCCCGCCCTGCTCATGGTCATCGCGCTGATCTGGCTTTCGGTGGGTCTTTACATCGTCGCCCATGACGCGATGCACGGCTCGCTCTGGCCCGGCAGGCGCAGCGCCGGCGACGCGATCGGTACGCTGGCGCTGTGGCTGTACGCCGGCTTTTCCTACCGCAAGCTGCTGCCCAAGCACCAGTCGCATCACCGGCATCCCGGTTCGGCGGACGATCCGGACTTCGCGCCGGAAGCATCGAGCCGCGCGCTGGCCTGGTACGGACGCTTCATGACAACCTATCTGGGCCGGCGCGAAATGCTGGTGATTGCCGCGCGCGCCGGCGTCTACCTGCTGCTCGGCGCGAAGCTGCAGAACATCCTGCTGTTCTTCGCCCTGCCCGGCCTGCTGTCCTCTTTCCAGCTGTTTTATTTCGGCACCTATCTTCCGCACCGGCATGCGCCCGGCGGCGCGTCTTTCGCAGACCATCACCGGGCGCGCAGCAATGAATACGGTTACCTGTGTTCGCTGCTGAGCTGCTTCCATTTCGGCTATCACCACGAGCATCACCTGCAGCCCGGGCTGCCATGGTGGCGCCTGCCCGGAGCGCGCAGACCATGAGCGCCTTGGCCTCGACATCCGGCGGACGGCATATCGTTTTCGCGACCACCGGTTCGCTGGGCGACCTGCATCCCTTCCTCGCTCTCGGCGGCGAACTGAAGCGGCGCGGCCACCGCGTGACGCTGGCCACCAGCGCCGTGCATCGCGAGCATGTGCGCCAGGCCGGACTGGACTTCCATCACATGCGGCCCGACCCGGAAGACTCGCCGGCCTTCCATGCGCGCTACATGCATCCGAAGAGCGGCGGCGAGTTCGTCTACCGGCATTACCTGGGACCCGCGATCCGCAACAGCTATGACGATCTGGTCCAGGTCGCCGCCAAGGCCGACCTGCTGGTCAGCCAGTCGCTGATGGCGCTTGCCGCGCCGCTGGTGGCCGAGCGCACCGGCATCCGCTGGGTCTCGGCGGTGCTGCAGCCGATGTCCTTCTTCTCCCTGCATGAACGGCCCAACTATCTTCCCCTGCCGCTGCTGTCATGGCTGTGCGGGCGCTCGCCGGAACTGCACGGCCGCGTCTTTCATTACGTCAGGAAGCATACCGAGGAATGGGTGCGCCCGGTGATGGCGCTCAGGCAAGAACTCGGCATCGCGGGCGGGAATGGACAGGGCCATCCGATGTACGAAGGCCAGCATTCGCCGAGCCGGGTGCTGGCCATGTTTTCCCCGCTCCTGGGCAGGCCGCAGCCGGACTGGCCGCAGCCTGCGGTGCAGACCGGCACCGCGCTGTATCGCCAGGAGCAGCCGGTTACGCCGGAGCTGCGGCATTTCCTGCGCCAGTCGACGCTGCCGCTGGCGGTATTCACGCTTTCGTCGGCCGCCAGCAATGATGCAGGCCACTTCTATCGCGACAGCCTGCGCGCGGCCGAATCCGCCGGAATGCGCGCCCTGCTGGTGATGGGCGGGCTGGCCGCAGGCTCTTCCCTGCCGCAGCCCCTGCCGCCGTGGGCGATGCGCGTCGAATACGCCGCCTTCGAACAGGTCTTTCCGCATGCCGCCGTCATCGTGCATTCCGGCGGCATCGCCACCTCGTTCAAGGCCCTGCAGGCCGGCAAGCCGCAGATCGTGGTGCCGCATGCGCACGATCAGCTCGACAACGCAATGCGTCTTGCGCGCCTGGGCGTGGCTGAAGTCATCCGGGGCAGGCGCATCCATGCGGGCAGGCTGCGCAAGGTTTTGGCCGACCGGCGGATGCAGCAGCGGGCCGCGGCGCTGGCCGCCGAAACACGCGGGGAAGACGGGGTGGCCAGAGCCTGCGACGAGATCGAGGAGGAGCTGGCTCATGCATGACCTGATTCTCATCGGCGGCGGCCTTGCCAACGGCCTCATCGCATGGCGTATCAAGCAGCTGAGGCCCGCGCTGCGCATCCTGCTCGTCGAACGCGAAGCCGCTCTCGGCGGCAACCATACCTGGTCGTTCTACCAGGAAGACCTGACGCCGGCGCAGCATGCCTGGCTGGCGCCGCTGATCGTGCGGCAGTGGCCGGCATACGAAGTGCGCTTTCCCGCGCACCGGCGAATTTTAAATACCGCGTGCTACAGCATCGATTCCGAACGCTTCCATGCGGTGCTGATGCAGGATCTGGCCGACTGCGCGGTGCTCGATGCCGAGGTCGGCGGCATCGAGGCCGGCAGCGGCACGGTGGTCGTCAACGGCCAACGCCTTGCCGCGCGCGCCGTCATCGACGGGCGCGGCCATGAATCCTCGGCGCACATGCGCCATGCGTGGCAGAAATTCCTCGGCCGCGAAGTCGAGCTCAGCAGGCCGCACGGCCAGGCCATGCCGGTCATCATGGATGCCACGGTGGCGCAGCGCGACGGCTACCGCTTCGTCTATACGCTGCCTTTCGACGAACGCCGCATCCTGATCGAGGACACCTACTACAGCACCTCGCCCGCGCTCGATGCGGCTGCGCTGCGCGCAAACATCGACGCCTATGCCGCAGCACGCGGCTGGCGGATCGCGCGCGTGCTGCGGGAGGAAACCGGCGTGCTGCCGATCGCGCTGTCCGGCGATATCGAGCGGTACTGGAACGACAAGCCCGATGCCTTGCCGCGCAGCGGCCTGCGTGCCGGGCTGTTCCATGCGACCACCGGCTATTCGCTGCTGTTCGCCGTGCGCCTGGCGGACGAGATCGCCGCACTTGCCGAAGGCGGCGACATCCGGGCGGACACGGTCTATCGGCTGGTCAGACATTTTTCGGCACAGCAGTGGCGCAGCCAGCGCTTCCTGCGCGCCCTCAACCGCATGCTGTTCTTCGCCGGCGAACCGGAGCAGCGCTACCGCGTATTGCAGCGTTTCTACACTCTTCCGCAGCAGCTGATCGAGCGCTTCTACGCGGCGCGGCTGACGCGGTTCGATCAACTCCGCATCCTGTCGGGCAAGCCGCCCGTGCCCGTGGCCGCCGCGCTTCGGGCGCTATGCGATCTTCGAAAGGAAACATCATCAAAGCCGTCGTGATTGGCAGTGGATTCGGTGGCCTCGCCCTGGCCATCCGCCTGCAGTCGGCAGGCATACCTACCCTCGTCCTCGAAGGGCGCGACAAGCCGGGCGGGCGCGCCTATGTCTATGAGGACCAGGGCTTCACCTTCGATGCCGGCCCGACCGTCATCACCGATCCCACCGCGCTGGAGGAGCTGTTCACGCTGTCGGGCCGCAGCCTTGGCGACTATGCGAAGCTGCTGCCGGTCAGCCCCTTCTACCGGCTCTGCTGGGAAGACGGCTACCGCTTCGACTACGTCAACGACCAGCAGGAGCTGGACCGGCAGATCGGGGAAAAGTCGCCGCAGGATGTCGCGGGCTACCGCCAGTTCCTCGACTATTCGAAAGCGGTGCTGGACGAAGGCTATCTCAAGCTCGGCCATGTTCCCTTCCCGGATTTTCGCAGCATGATCCGCGTGGCGCCGCAATTGATCCGGCTGGAAAGCTACCGCAGCGTCTACAGCATCGTCTCGCGCTTCATCCGTGATCCGCACCTGCGCCAGGCCTTCAGCTTCCATTCGCTGCTGGTGGGCGGCAATCCTTTCGAACCTCGTCCATCTATGCGCTGATCCATGCGCTGGAGCGGCAGTGGGGCGTGTTCTTCCCGCAGGGCGGCACCGGCGCGCTGGTGCGCGGCATGGTGCGCCTGTTCGAGGAACTGGGCGGCGAATTGCGGCTCAATGCGCCGGTCGATGAAATCTGCGTCGAGCAGGGCCGCGTGAGCGCGGTGAAGCTGCAGTCGGGCGAGCGCATTGCCTGCCTGTTTGCGGCCAGCAATGCCGATGTGGTGCACACCTACGACAAGCTGCTGCGCAACGATGCGCTGGCGCAGCGCAAGGCGGCGGGCCTGAAGAAGAAACGCTTCAGCATGTCGCTGTTCGTGATCTACTTCGGGCTGCGCGGCGTGCGCGACGGCCTGCAGCATCACACGGTGCTGTTCGGGCCGCGCTACCGCGAGCTGCTGAAGGACATCTTCCACGGCGCAGAGCTGCCGGAGGATTTTTCGCTGTACCTGCATGCGCCGACGGTGACCGATCCTTCGCTCGCGCCGCCGGGCCACGGCGCCTATTACGTGCTGGCGCCGGTGCCCCATCTCGGCCATGCCGACATCGACTGGGCTGCGGAAGGGCCGCGCTACCGCGACCGCATCCTCGCCTACCTGGAAAAGCATTACATTCCCGATCTGCAGCGCGACCTGGTGACCTCGCGCATCTTCACGCCCTGCGACTTCCGCGACGAACTCAATGCCCATGTCGGCTCCGCCTTCTCGCTGGAGCCGGTGCTGTGGCAGAGCGCCTATTTCCGCACCCACAACAAGGACCAGCAGATACAGGGTCTGTATTTTGTCGGCGCCGGCACCCATCCCGGCGCGGGGGTGCCGGGCGTGGTCGGCTCGGCCAAGGCGACTGCCCGCATCATCCTCGACGACTTCCCCGCAAGGAGGGCTGCCTGATGCAAGACCTGGCTTCTTACAGCGAAACCACGATCAAGCAAGGCTCCAACAGCTTTGCGAAGGCGGCGATGCTGTTCGACGCCGATACCCGCAACAGCGTCATGATGCTCTATGCCTGGTGCCGCCACTGCGACGACGTGATCGACGGCCAGGAACTGGGTCACGGGCTGCAGGCGCTGACCGTGCAGCAGAAGCTGCAGCGGCTCGAACTGCTGCGCAGTGAAACCGAGCGCGTCTGCGCGGGGCACGGCAGCGACATTCCTGCCTTCGCCGCCCTGCAGCAGGTGGTGCGCAAGCACGGGATCGCGCGGCGCCACCTGTTCGATCTGCTCGACGGCTTCGCGATGGACGCCGACGAAGTGCGTTTCGTCACGCTCGACGATACCCTGCGTTACTGCTACCACGTCGCCGGCGTGGTGGGCGTGATGATGGCGCGCATCATGGGTGCCGAAGAGGAAGAGGTGATCCATCGCGCATCCGACCTCGGCATCGCATTCCAGCTCACCAACATCTCCCGCGATGTGATGGACGACTTGAGCATAGGCCGGTGCTATCTGCCTGAGGAATGGCTGGCGAGGAAAGGGATTCCCCGCGAGGAGCTGCATCTGCCCGCGCACCGGGAAGGCTTGCATGCGGTGGCGAGCGATCTGGTCGAGCTGGCGGAACGGTACTACGACTCGGCCCGGATCGGCATCGCGCATCTGCCGTGGCGGTGCGCCTGGGCGATTTCCGGCGCCTTGCTGATCTATCGCGACATCGGCCTGAGCGTGAGGAAGGCCGGCATCCGTGCATGGGACACGCGCACTCGCGTATCGGGCGGCCGCAAGCTGTGGCGGCTCTGCCATGGCGGCGTGATGGCAGCCGGTGCACTCAGGCGCAGGCAGGCGATGAACGCGGCGCCGCGCACGGGCTTGTGGACCCGGACCGGCCATGTCGCGCCGCAAGCCGCTAACGCTACCCCACCGAATGCATGGCCCGGAGACACCTGTTAATCGCAGTTACCGCGATGGCCCGCAACTCAATCTTACTTTCCGGTTTTTTTTAAAACGGCATCTACTACCGCCCTGCCGATCGCCGGGTCGTCGGTAAAGAAGCCGTCGATGCCTGCCTGCAGAAAAGCCTGGATTTCCGCTGCCATGTCACCGCGCTGCGATGGCGACGCCGGGTTGCCCTCCCGAAGATTGACCGGGAGGAAGGGATTCTCGGGGCGGAAGGTATAGGGATGCACCAGCAGCCTGGCGGCGTGGGCATTGCGCACGAGATCGGTCGGCGCACCGAGATTCCTGTCGGCGCCGCGCGGTATCACCATTTCCTTGGTCGGGCCGATGCCGTTCGCATAGGTCGCCACCTCCCGCAGCCCGGCCGCACTTGCGATATCCGCATAGGTGCGCCTGTCGCCCGCGAGACGGAAGTCTTCCGGCCTGCCGCTGCCGGCGAGCAGCTGAACAACGGGCAGATCGGTCATCGCCCGGATTTCCTTCAGGTTCGCCACCTCGAAGGATTGAATGAATACCGGCGCTTCCCGGCCGCGATAGCCGTTGGCATGAAGCGCGTCGACCAGGCGCTTCTCCAGCGGCAGGCCGATGGCCTTGAAATGGCTGGGGTGCTTCGTCTCCGCATAAATGCCGATGGTGCGTCCCTTCTCCTTCGGCTTGCGCTGCGCAAGATCGATCACTTCCTGCAGCGCGGGTATCTGGAACCGGCCGTCGTAGGCGGTGTTGGCCGGGCGGTTCGCCGGAATGCGCTCCTTCGCGCGCAGCGTCTTCAGTTCGGCCAGCGTGAAGTCTTCGGTGAACCATCCGATGACCGGAACGTTGTCGATGATCCTGGTGGTTCTGCGCTCGGCGAATTCCGGCTTGTCCGCGACGTCGGTGGTGCCGGAAATCTCGTTCTCATGACGCGCCACCAGGACGCCATCCCTGGTGCTGACCAGGTCGGGCTCGATCACGTCGGCGCCGTCGTCAATCGCCTTTTCATACGCCTCCAGCGTATGTTCCGGCCGCAAGGCGCTCGCGCCGCGATGGCCGATCACCAGCGTCGCCGGAAGCGGGGCCGGCTTCGCGCCGCCATCCATGCCACCCGCGCCGTGTACGCCGAGCGGCAAAAGGCTGCATGCGCCTGCCATCAATGCCGCGGTCCATGCCTGTTTCATGCTGTCATCCTTGCGTTGAAAACTGGAACCGGGACCATCCCGGCGCTTCATGACATCCCAATGCACAACGATAACACTTCAACTGAAACGGCAATGCGCCTGCCCGCCGCAGGGAACGTCACTGGCGGCTTGTTCACCGGCAGCCGACGATGCATCGCGCATGCCGCGCCGGGCAGCGAGAAAGCAGCTGTCGTCCATGGTTCTGATCCGCCCCGCGGCATCCGGCCACAGCTGCGACGGCAGTTCGTTCAATGCCAATGCAATCGCGCACCTAACTTGTCTTGAGCCTTTCCCGCCCAGCGCCGAGGAAAGCATGACCGGCGCGTCCGGCGCGACGATGCCGATGCTGGCGGCCAGCCGGCGGTTGGACAATCTGCCGAACTTGGCAACCAGGCGCGCCCTGATGGCGCTTGAGTTGCATCGGCTGCCCGCTTCGCTCCGCGCATCGATGCCGTGTTCGAACCGCCGGCCAAGCAGCAGCTCCAAGTTTCCCAGCGCCTGTGCATAGCTTGCGCCATAGGCATGGCAGTCGGGATGGTCGGGAAGGATTGCGACGTAGCGGCCATCCTCGAAATACAAATGAATCGTGGGTCTGAGCTGCATGCAAGTACTTCGGCTGCAAGGGCACCGGCGCGGCGCCTTCACTGCACCCGGCTGTCCAGCCTGGTGTATGCGTAATCGGTATGCCGGATATCCTTGCCTTCGACGACGTAGATCACATACTCGGCAATGTTCTTCGCATGGTCGCCGACACGCTCGATCGCTTTGGCGACCCAGATCGTATCGAGCGCGGCGGAAATGGTGCGCGGGTCTTCCATCATGAAGGTCACCATTTCGCGCGTCGTCGCGCGGAATTCATGATCGATGTCCTGGTCCTGCGTAATGATCTGCATTGCCTGCTTGTCGTCGAGGCGCGCGAAGCAGTCGAGCGCATCGCGCAGCAGCTGGATGGCGCCGAGCGCGAGGATGCGGATCGATTCGTAATGATTGAGCACGCTGACCGGCCCGCGCTCATGCAGGGCCTGCGCGGTGCGGGCGATCTTGACCGCCTCGTCGCCGATGCGCTCGAGGTCGGTGATCACCTTGAGCGTGGCGACCACGGAGCGCAGATCGTTGGCCGTCGGCTGGCGCTTGACGATGAGATGGCTGCAGGCATCGTCGAGATCGACTTCGAGGCGGTTGACGCTTTCGTCGGCCCTGATGACCTTGTCCGCCTGGCTCATGTTGCCGGTCCGGAAGCAGCCGATGGCGTCGTACAGCTGGTTTTCCACGATGCCTCCCACCATCAGCATCTTGGCCCGTATGGTTTCGAGGTCGAGGTCGTACTGCGTGGAGGAATGATCGGCCGACATAGGTGGCTCCATGAAAGTGAACTAGCCGAAACGGCCGGTGATGTAGTCCTGCGTGGCCTTTTTCGCCGGATTCATGAAGATCTGGTCGGTTTCGCCGAACTCGACCAGCTCGCCAAGATACATGTAGGCAGTGAAATCCGAGCAGCGCGCCGCCTGCTGCATGTTGTGCGTCACGATTGCAATCGTGTAGTCCTGCTTGAGCTCGTGGATCAGTTCCTCGATCTTCACCGTCGAGATCGGATCCAGCGCCGACGTCGGCTCGTCCAGCAGCAGCACGTCGGGTTTCACCGCCACCCCGCGC